>ENA-ORCP01000852-ORCP01000852.1-human-gut-metagenome-genome-assembly--contig:-NODE-852-length-27262-cov-13.116866_pt1 | contig 27262 bp, 20 predicted proteins | sample MGYA00242990_ERZ507991 | MGnify/ENA primary metagenome ERZ507991 (study PRJEB26167, sample SAMN06115496) | human gut metagenome | host: Homo sapiens | place: China:Henan | collected 2015-05-07... | reverse complement strand
CAGGTAACAAAGATTACGTGCCACGAATGATACGCTGAGCGACTGAATCGGAGTCTTTTTCAACAGTTTAGTCGGGAAATTGTAACCGATTGACAACTCTTTCAATTTGATGAATGAAGCATCGTACAAGAAATCTTCCGCCAGCAACGCACCGTAATACTGGCTTGCCGTAATCTTGGTAGTATTGGGTTGTCCGCTTTCGGTTACACCGGGGAACACCATCATATAATTATCCTTCTCACCGCGATTCTCGGTACGCTTTGCCAAACCGTTACCGGCTGCCACCATCTCGGAATAAGAAAGGATGTCGCCACCGAATTTCATATCGAACATTGCCGACAAGGTAATTCCCTTATAAGTAAAGGTAGGCGATACGGACATAGTCAAATCAGGCTGAATATTGCCGATAGGATTGTTTACGCGTTCTTTCTCATCGTTGATTGTCTGGGGCAAACCGTTCTCACCGATAATGATATTACCGCTGTCATCGCGTTTGTACAGTTTCTGAGCATAGATTTCACCCAGTTTTTCTCCGGCACGTGCACCTACGTTAACGGGGAAGTTACTGTCACCGTTAAAGAACAGGTAGTTCACATTAGCATCCGGTGCCAATTCTTTCACCTTAGATACGTTATGAGCAATGTTCACATTCAAATCGAACGTAAAGTCTTTGGTATCCACAATTGTAGAATAAAGCATCAACTCCACACCCTGATTGGTAATCAAACCGGCATTTACCCATTGTCCGCCACTCCAGGGAGCCGCTGCGGGCACTTTCATAATCTGGTTCTTAGTCTTGCTATAATAGTAAGTGAAGTCAAAACCCAAACGGTTATTAAAGAATTTCATATCAAGACCAGCCTCGTAAGAGGTAGCGATTTCCGGTTTCAGATTGTCATTCATCTTCACATTGCTCTTATCCGGAACCAGAATACCGTTGTCGAACTTATAACCATAGGTATTTATCAACTGATAGGGTTCCGTATCCTTACCCACCTGAGCAGCAGAAAGACGCAACTTGGCAAAAGTAACCCACGACGGCAACGGTTTGTCGATGCTCTTCATAAAGTCGGAGATAACAAAACTCAAGTTGGCGCTGGGATAGAAGAACGAGTTGTGTGCCTTTGGCAAAGTAGACGACCAGTCGTTACGGGCCGTAATATCGAGTGACAGATATTCCTTCCATGACATCTGTACCGAACCGAACACGGAATTCATGGCACGTTCACGTTCCACATTAGCAGCGGTACGAAGCAGATTGGAAGCATTGAACATCCACAATCCTTTAGTGTGCATATTACCCACACCGGCAGTAAGGTTCTCGAATTTCTGATACATGAAGTTGGCGCCGGCAGTAAAGCCCAGACGGAAGTTATCAGTCAACTGGCGATCGCCCATCAATACAAATTCGGCATTGCTTTCAAAGAAGTTCTCTTCACCACGATCCATCTTGTCATCCTTAATCTGGCTGGGGAAAGATTCTCCGCTGATACCGTCACCGCCATTGGTATTCTCCACACGGGTACGATAGTAGTCGAACGCATATTTGGCTGAAAGATGCAACCAATCGGTAAAGTTGATTTTAGCTCCATAATAACCGAAGGCACGCCAGCGCTCGTCGCTGTTGTGACGTTGGTTCAGTACATAATAAGGATTACGGATGCCGGCTGTAGGACCATACCAGTTGCTGTGTACACGGTTCTCCGTAGAATATTGTTTCAAATCGTCCAGACGGACATTATGAGGAATACCCATCAACTGATTGATTGCACCGTAGTTACCATACTCCGGACGGTCTGTTGCCTTCGTGCGGCTCAAAGAGATTTTACCGTCCATAGACATCCACTTATTCAGTTCCGTACCGGCATTAAGGTCGATATTCACACGATTCAGTTTTTCATTGGGGAATACGCCCTTGCTGTCCGAAATACCGACAGAAGCACGATAATGAGAAGTTTCCGTACCGTTGCTCACAGATACGTTATGATTTTGAGAGAAACCGGTATCGAAATAATCCTCCAGTTTATTGCCATACTTGGAGTAAGCGTATGTCTCACCGTTCCAAGCCTTTTGCTGGCTGCCGTCAAGAACAGGTCCCCAGCTGCCCGATGCCGATGTAGTATATTCAGCACCGCCATTCGCACCGATTTGTCCTTGTCCGTAACGGGTTTGCTGTTCCAGCGTTTCCGCTACACTGCTCCAGGTGAAATTACCGTTATAACGCACACCGAAACCGGTTTTCTTGGAACCTTTCTTGGTTGTAACAAGGATAACACCGTTACCGGCACGCGATCCGTAAAGAGCTGCCGCATTAGGTCCTTTCAACACGGAAATACTTTCAATGTCATCCGGATTAATGTCGAGTGCTGCGCCACCACGGTCTACACCACCATAGAAGGAAGCATCGCTGTTATTGTTATCGCTGAACGGCACACCGTCTACAATCCACAACGGCTGGTTGTTGTCGCTCAAGGAAGAGTTACCGCGGATGGTGATTTTGGTAGAGCCGCCCAAGCCGGTAGCCGAGGTGTTCATTTGAAGACCTGCCACCTTACCTTGCAGTGCGCTGGTTACCGACGGGTCGCCGGTTTTATTCAGTTCATCGCTCTTCAGTTCCTGAACCGCATAACCCAGCATCTTCTTCTCGCGCTTGATACCGAGGGCAGTAACCACAACCTCCTGCAATAACTGCGAGTCGTCTTTCATCGCTACATTAATGGCGGCTTGTCCGTTTACATCAATGTCTACCGCTTCATAGCCAATGTAAGAGAAACGTAATTTGGCCGACGGAGTCGAAACATTCAGCGTATAATTACCGTCAATATCTGTAATCGCACCGTTGGAAGTCCCCACTTCCTGAATACTTACGCCAATCAACGGTTCGCCCGTAGTATCCGTAACGGTTCCCGTTACCTTGTGAGTTGCCTGCTGGGCTACCTGGGCAACTGCCGTCCGCGTTTCTTTTTTAGAAAGATACACCACGCCGTCTTCAATGCGATAGCTGACACCCTTTCCCTCGAGCGCCTTGTCCAAAACGGTTTCCAACGAAGCATTCTTCAAATTCACTGCATGTACAGGAATGGAAGCCAGATTGTCATCATAAAAAAATTGGTACTTGGACTGCGCCTTGATCTGCTTTATCATAGTCCCTAAACGGGCATTTGACAAAGCAACATTCAGTTGAGCTGCCGCAATCTGAGAAGAGGTTGCAAACATGGCAAAAATAAGAAATGCACGAAGCAGTTTCTGAAAATTGCACAAATACTTGTTTTTCATACTTGTCTCTTTTAAGATTAAACTAATTACTTTATATTAGATTTTTTCACTACGATAATATAACAACCACACCTATGGAAAACACTTACGCGAGCAAACACTTTTTTTTCAACAAAAAATATTTATCTTACAATCAAAACCTTACAGCTATTTGTTCCGGATATAACCTTCCAGCCGGCTACGCAAAAATTTCAATGCCTTATACATATGAGCCTCTACCGTACGGAGCGATACATCCATGGCTTCGGCAATATCCTTATTCTTCATATTGTGCAAGTAGCTGAGTTTAAATACCAGCTTGCATTTTTCCGGCAATTCGTCGATGGCGCTGATGATATGCTTCCTTAATTCCCGGTCTTCTATCCGTTTCAGCACATCGTTATCATCCGGCTGGTAAAACAGGGCGCGTTTATTGTACACTTCCTGCATGGCTGCTTCATAGCTGTTCTTGATGTCGCGATGTTTCAACACATTCAGTGCACGGGTATAAACCGCCCGGTACAGAAAAGCTTGTATCTGCTCGCCCACTGTCACACTGTCTTTTCTGTGCCAGAGCTCCACAAACACTTCCTGCACCACATCCTCGGCATCTTCCTCCCCTACCATGCGCGTTGCATAAAACAGCAGATTCGCATAGTATTTCCGGAAAAGTTGCCTGTACACTATGTCAAACTCATCTTCCATATATTATTTCAAGGTAAGCTCAATACCATGCTTTTCCGGGTTCACTTCCCATTTCGAACTCCAGAATACTGCCGTTCATTATCTGCTCATGCGTAATATAACTTTTGTCATAAGGCTTTCCGTCGAGCTTCACCGACCGGACATACCTATTCTTCCCGCTCACCCCATGAGCAAGAGCCGTAAAGGTTTTGCCATTGGACAACCGCATCCTTACCTCCGGATACAGCGGCATACCTATTTCATACTCACCGCCAACCGGATTTACAGGATAGAATCCCATGGCGCTGAATACATACCAGGCAGACATCTGCCCGCAATCCTCATTACCGCACAAGCCGGCGGGCGTATTCTTATACAGCTCACGCATCACCTCCGACGCATACTTCTGGGTTTTCCAGGGTTGCCCCACTTTGTTGAACAGATAAATAACATGATGGCTCGGTTCATTGCCATGCGCATACTGCCCTATCATACCGGTACTGAAAATAGGAAGCTCCTCATCATCGGCAGGGCGGTACGTGAACATACTGTCAAGCTTCTGCGCAAAGCGTTCCTTCCCGCCGGTCAGGGCTATCAGTCCGTCAATATCCTGCTGCACCGACCAGAAATACTGCCAACCGTTGCTTTCGCAAATATGCGGCGTATAATCATCCGGCGAGAAACCGTCTATAAAAGCTCCCTTGTCATCACGCGGCTGCATGAAAGATGTCTGCGGATTATATACATTCTTATAATTCTGCGAACGTTTGTAGAATTCATCCGCTACCTGCCGCTCACCCAGCTTCTCGGCCAAGCGGGCTATGCAGTAATCATCGTAAGCATACTCCAGGGTTTTGGAGAGCGACCAGTTCTCTGCATTATAGCTATCCGTCACGTTGTAAGGCACATATCCATGCTTCTTATAAAGGCCGATACCCCGATAATCATCCATATTGGCTGTCGCCACGCAAGCCTCCAAAGCCTTCTTAGCATCAAAATCCCCTATACCTTTCAGACAGGCATCCACAATGACCGGTACGGAGTGATAGCCTATCATCATATCCGTTTCGCTGCCATAAAAATTCCATACCGGCAGGCGACCGTTCTGCTCATAAAAGGCAAGGAAGGATTTCACCATGTCGTTCACACGCGCCGGCTCTATATAAGTATAAAGCGGATGAGAGGCACGGTACGTATCCCATAAGGAGAAAGTGCTGTAATTCGTCCATCTGTCGGCTTTATGTATCTGCCTGTCGGGCCCGTAATAAGAACCGTCCACATCGGCATAGATGGTAGGAGCCAGCATCGAGTGGTAAAGGGCCGTGTAAAACTTCACCTTTTCATCGCGATTGCCGCACTCGATTTCTATCCGTGACAAATGCCCGTTCCAGTTTTTGCGTGCGGCAGCAAGGTATTTATCGAAATCATCATCAGGTACTTCCGCCGCCAGATTACGTGCTGCCCCTTCCATGCTTACCCCCGAAATGGCCGTGCTCACAAGGAGCTGTTCTCCCTTTGTTGTCTTAAAGTCAAAACGTGCCATGACCGAAGTCCCGATTCTTTTTCCATCTTTCAGGACTGCTGCCGAATCCAGCCGCATCGTCTCAAAGGGGCGGGAAAAGCGTGTACGGAAAAAGATGCGCTGACCGCGCGCCCATCCGTCAGAAAAACGATAGCCCTGAATAGTAACGGAATCCACTTTCTCTACATAGGAATCTTCCGTAAAGTCCCAGTTCATGGCTTTCCTCAAATTCAGGATAACGGCTGCATCAGCCTGGGGAAAGGTATAGCGCTGAATGCCGCAACGCTCGGTTGCGGTAAGCTCTACGTTGATATCGTAATCTTTCAGGAGCACGCGATAGTAACCTGCGCTTGCGGACTCATCGGCATGCGAGAACCGGGAATGGATGCCCAACGGTTCTTCAGCCTCCTTATAAGGAAGAGTTACCGGCATGAAGGAAATGTCATACAAATCGCCCGCCCCTGTACCCGAAAGATGGGTGTGACTGAAACCGGCAATCGTACTGTCGGGATAAAAATATCCCGAAATGCGGTCCCAACCGGGAAGCCCGTTGTCGGGACTGAGTTGCACCATGCCGAAGGGAACCTGTGCACCGGGATATGTATTCCCGGTAAAATCTGTACCGATAAACGGATTTACATAGTCTGCATAACATTCGTCTGCGACTTTCAAAGCGTCCCGCTGCATACAAGAGGATAGCAACAGGACAGGCAAGACTGTACAAATGGATCTCAATATTTTCATAATATGATACGGTTAACATATTCAAACTGCCTATTAAAACAACTCAACATGAAATAACACTTATTTCCATAAGTATGTCCGAATACAAATATAAGAAAAACATGTATATTTTCACACTTTTTGCATATTTTTTCGTCCGCATCCCCAAAACGGATAAAGAAAGTTTTCTACAAGATAAAGCATTCGGAACTCATGTTTTTTATTTATGTTTGCGTAAAAAAAACAAATGAACTATACAACTTACCTCTTTGACTTCGATTACACGCTTGCCGATTCTTCACGCGGCATCGTCACCTGTTTCCGCAACGTGCTGAACCGCCACGGCTATACCCACCCGACCGACAACGACATCAAACGCACCATCGGCAAAACGCTGGAAGAATCTTTTTCCATTCTTTCCGGCGTAACCGATACCCGCCAGTTGGCTGAGTTCAAAAAAGAATATATAAAAGAGGCAGATACGCACATGACCGTCAATACCGTGCTTTTCCTTGAAACCAAGTCGGTACTGGCAGCCTTGAAAGATTCAGGCGCCCGCATCGGAATTATATCCACCAAATTCCGTTACCGCATCAAGGAGTTGCTGGACCAGCATTTTCCCGAAGACTTTCTTGACATCATCATCGGCGGAGAAGATGTGCAAACGCCCAAACCATCGCCGGAAGGTCTGCTGCTTGCCATCAGGCAACTCCATGTCACCAAGGCCGAAACACTGTACATCGGTGACAGTACGGTAGATGCAGAAACCGCACAAAAGGCCGGAGTGGATTTTGCAGGTATCACGCACGGCATGACCACCGCCGAAGAACTGAAGAAATACCCGCACAAGAAAATAATGAGCAGCCTGGAAGAATTGTTAGAACGGGAACCATTGCCCGCCGCTGCATCCCCAAGGAACATCAGTGTACGTCGCATTGCGCTTCTGCTGCTCTTCTTTGCTGCATTCGCCGCTTTCTTTTGCTTGCTCATCCTTATATAATGCTTAAGGAAATACCTTGCCACAATTAAATCGTTCCGCTATGGAGAAAGTTTTGTTCTGCCATGGTGGAACAAAATTTCCTCCACGGTGGAACAGAATGTTCTCCACGATGGAACAAATAAGCCTTCGCATCTCCACCGCTTAACGGCACTCCCGGAACATCCCGACTTATGGAGAAGCATTTGCTTAAGCACGAAATATTAATTGTCTAAAAAAAGAGAAAGAAAGATTTGTCCGTTCCAAATAAAAGAGGTAATTTTGTGCCCGATTATTCCGCACCGGGTTTAATTAAGTGTATTCTAAGTGATTAGAGACCACCCGACGGAGCTAACTTATACATTATATATAAGAAATGTACGCAATTGTAGAAATCAACGGTCAGCAATTCAAAGCAGAAGCTGGCAAAAAGCTGTTTGTACACCACATCCAGAATGCAGAAAACGGTGCAACAGTAGAGTTTGACAAGGTTCTTTTGGTAGACAAAGACGGCAACATCACCGTAGGTGCTCCCACAGTAGAGGGTGCAAAGGTTGTTTGCCAGGTCGTATCAAACATGGTAAAAGGCGATAAAGTTCTTGTTTTCCACAAGAAAAGAAGAAAAGGTTATCGTAAGTTGAACGGTCACCGTCAACAATTCACAGAGTTAACAATTACAGAAGTAGTAGCTTAATCAATTAAAACAGTAAGAAGAAATGGCACATAAAAAAGGTGTCGGTAGTTCTAAGAACGGCCGCGAATCACAGAGCAAGAGATTAGGCGTTAAGATATTTGGTGGCGAAGCTTGCAAGGCAGGTAACATCATCGTTCGTCAAAGAGGTACTGAATTCCATCCGGGTAACAACATCGGCATGGGTAAAGACCACACTCTTTTCGCCTTGGTAGACGGAACTGTACAATTCAAAGTAGGTAGAGAAGACAGAAGATTCGTTTCTGTTATTCCTGCCGAAAATGCAGAAGCATAAGTTTCCGGACAAAAAATAAAGCGAAGGGATGCAATCAGACAGATTGCATCCCTTTCTTTTTAAGCGCAAAAATAAGCAAGTTTCTTTTTTGTAATACTTTTGATTTGCACTATCTTTGCCCTCACAAATCCGGAATATCATAAAAACAAGTATAAGATATGCTTACCATTAAACAAATTACAGACAATACCGACGCGGTAATCCGCGGACTGGAGAAAAAGCACTTCAAAAACGCCAAAGAAACCATTGAGCAAGTGCTGGAAACCAACAACAAACGACGCAATACCCAAACAATCTTAGATAAGAACCTGTCGGAAGTCAATTCCCTGTCCAAATCTATCGGAATGCTGATGAAAGAGGGCAAGAAAGACGAGGCAGAGACTGCCAAAAACCGTGTAGCCGAATTGAAAGAAGCCAACAAGGCATTGCAGGAAGAAATGGACCAAGCTGCAACCGACCTGCAGAACCTGCTCTATACAATTCCCAATGTTCCTTACGACAGCGTACCCGAAGGTGTAGGCGCCGACGACAATGTGGTTGAAAAAATGGGCGGCATGGAAACCGAACTTCCCAAAGATGCGCTTCCACACTGGGAACTGGCCAAGAAATACGATCTGATAGACTTTGACCTGGGTGTTAAAATCACGGGTGCGGGCTTTCCTGTATATAAAGGAAAAGGCGCACAGCTCCAACGTGCGCTCATCAACTTCTTCCTGGACGAGGCACGCAAATCGGGCTATACGGAAATAATGCCGCCGACAGTGGTCAATGCCGCTTCCGGTTACGGAACAGGCCAGTTGCCCGACAAAGAGGGTCAGATGTATCATTGCGAAGTGGACGATTTGTATCTGATTCCGACCGCCGAAGTTCCCGTAACGAATATCTATCGCGATGTAATCCTCGACGAGAAGCAGCTTCCTATCAAAAACTGCGCTTATACGCAATGTTTCCGTCGCGAAGCAGGCTCATACGGTAAAGACGTGCGCGGTTTGAACCGTCTGCACGAATTCTCCAAAGTAGAATTGGTGCGCATCGACAAGCCGGAACATTCCAAAGAGTCTCACCAAGAGATGTTGGACCATGTGGAAGGATTGCTCCAGAAACTGGAACTGCCTTATCGCATCCTGCGTCTGTGTGGTGGCGACATGAGTTTTACAGCTGCCCTTTGCTTCGACTTCGAGGTGTACTCCGAAGCACAGAAACGCTGGCTGGAAGTAAGTTCGGTATCCAACTTCGACACTTATCAGGCCAACCGCCTGAAATGCCGCTACCGTACAGCGGAAAAGAAAACAGAGCTTTGCCACACACTGAACGGTTCTGCACTGGCATTGCCGCGTATCGTAGCAGCGCTATTGGAAAACAACCAGACACCGGAAGGTATCCGCATTCCGAAAGCACTGGTTCCGTATACAGGATTTGAGATGATTGACTAAGGAAACATCATTTCCTCATTCAAAATAATAAAAGGTGCGTCAGAATATAAAATTCCTATTATTCTGACGCACCTTTCATACAGAGCAGAAGGCTGAAAGCCTTATATCTTACAGGAATGTGTGTCAAAACTAAAATCCCCATAATTGCCCCTCACTCCTCAAGTCCCTCTTCCCTTAAAAGTTCATTCTCTATCCTCAAAACCCTTTCATCCCTTCCCTCTGCCTCTTTTTTTCCCCTGCACATTCTTTGTTATTAACAAATAACCCGTATCTTTGCATAATCTATCATTCTGAAAGAAATCGCGTAATTATACCAACAAAATTATAAGATAATGAATAAAATCATTAGCAAAGAACATTTCTCTGAAAAGGTCTTCAAATTAGTAATTGAAGCACCGTTAATTGCTAAATCGCGCAAGGCAGGACACTTTGTAATAGTACGTGTAGGCGAAAAAGGCGAGCGCATGCCGCTGACCATTGCCTCTGCCGACCCTGTAAAGGGAACTATCACTTTGGTTGTACAGGAAGTAGGTCTCTCATCTACCCGCTTGTGTGAGCTGAATGAAGGTGATTATATAACCGATGTTGTCGGTCCGCTGGGACAAGCCACCCATATCGAGAACTTCGGAACTGTTGTTTGCGCCGGTGGCGGTGTGGGTGTAGCCCCGATGCTTCCCATCGTGCAGGCATTGAAAGCTGCCGGAAACCGTGTGATTACAGTACTGGCAGGACGCACCAAAGAGCTGATTATCCTTGAAAAAGAGATGCGCGAAAGCTCCGACGAGGTCATTATCATGACGGACGACGGTTCATACGGCCGTAAAGGTTTGGTTACGGAAGGTGTGGAAGATGTTATCAAACGCGAGAAAGTAGACAAATGCTTCTGTATCGGCCCGGCCATTATGATGAAATTCGTTTGTTTGCTGACGAAGAAATACGAAATACCCACCGATGTATCCTTGAATACCATCATGGTAGACGGAACCGGAATGTGCGGCGCCTGCCGTATCACCATCGGCGGTAAAACCAAATTTGTATGCGTAGACGGCCCGGAATTCGACGGTCATCAAGTAGATTTCGACGAAATGCTGAAACGCATGGGTGCATTCAAAAATATCGAACGCGAAGAAATGCATAAATTGGAAGAACCGCAAACTTGTCAGGCAACCGGCGAGAACACTCAGGCAGAAGATGAAAAAAGCCGCAATGCCGCCTGGCGCCAAGAGTTGCGCAAATCCATGAAAGCCAAAGAGCGTACTGCCATTCCCCGCGTGGAAATGAACGAGTTGGATGCGGAATACCGTTCACACAGCCGCAAGGAAGAAGTGAACCGGGGATTGACCGAAGAACAGGCCCTGACAGAAGCCAAGCGTTGTTTGGACTGCGCCAATCCGGGGTGCATGGAGGGTTGCCCCGTAGGTATAGACATACCCCGTTTCATCAAGAATATAGAACGCGGCGAGTTTCTGGAAGCAGCCAAAACATTGAAAGAAACCAGCGCGTTGCCCGCTGTTTGCGGTCGTGTGTGTCCGCAGGAAAAACAGTGCGAATCCAAGTGTATCCATTTGAAGATGAACGAAAAGCCGGTTGCCATCGGTTATCTGGAACGCTTCGCCGCAGATTACGAGCGGGAAAGCGGACAAATCTCCGTACCGGAAATCAAAGAAAAGAACGGCATTAAGATTGCTGTAATCGGTTCGGGACCCGCCGGCCTGTCTTTCGCCGGAGATATGGCGAAATATGGTTACGATGTCACCGTCTTTGAGGCACTGCACGAAATCGGCGGCGTATTGAAATACGGTATCCCCGAGTTTCGTCTGCCCAACAAGATTGTGGATGTAGAAATCGAGAACCTTGCCCAAATGGGTGTGAAGTTTATCAAGGACTGCATCATTGGCAAGACATTAAGCGTAGAACAACTGGAAGAAGAAGGGTTCAAAGGCATATTCGTCGCTTCCGGTGCCGGACTGCCGAACTTTATGAACATCCCCGGCGAAAACTCCATCAATATCCTATCGTCCAACGAATACCTGACGCGCGTCAACCTGATGGACGCCGCCAGCGAAGATTCCGATACGCCCGTGCCCTTCGGCAAATGCGTAGCCGTTATCGGTGGCGGTAACACGGCTATGGACTCCGTCCGCACAGCCCGCCGCCTGGGCGCCGAACGCGCTATGATTATCTACCGCCGCTCGGAAGAAGAAATGCCCGCACGTATCGAGGAAGTGAAACATGCCAAGGAAGAAGGTGTAGAATTCCTAACACTCCACAACCCGATAGAATACATTGCCGACGAGCAAGGAAAAGTAAAACAGGTAGTTCTTCAGAAAATGGAACTGGGCGAACCCGATGCTTCCGGACGCCGCAGTCCTGTCCCCATTCCGGGAGCTACCGAAACGATTGACATTGACCTTGCCATTGTCAGCGTGGGTGTATCTCCTAATCCGATTGTTCCGAGTTCTATCAAAGGACTTGAATTGGGGCGCAAAGGTACGATTGCCGTAAACGACAACATGCAGTCGTCCATACCGACCATTTATGCCGGTGGCGACATTGTCCGCGGCGGCGCTACCGTAATCCTTGCTATGGGCGACGGGCGGAAAGCTGCTGCAGCGATGAATGAACAACTGAAGAACTAAAGAAGCTTCACCATAAAAAGAAAGAAAGCGTATCGCAATGAACGATACGCTTTCTTTTTCTTTCTATCTGATACAGAACTTACTTCACCACCTTGTTTGTCACCGGATCGGGAAAAATCACCGTCGGCTTAAACGTCTTGGCCTCTTCAAAGTCCATCAATGCATACGACATGATAATAACAATGTCATCCGGTTGAACCCTACGGGCTGCCGCACCGTTCAAACAGATTTTGCCCGAACCGCGCTCGCCTTTAATGATGTAAGTTTCAAAACGTTCACCGTTATTATTGTCGGCAATATAAACCTTCTCGCCGGCAATCATGTTAGCGGCATCCATCAAATCCTCGTCAATCGTGATGCTCCCCATATAATTGAGGTTGGCTTCCGTAACACGGGCGCAATGGATTTTAGACTTCAACACTTCAATCATCATAAGATTGGCTTTTTTTATGTTTATTATTCCTTATACTTGATATTGTCAATCAGGCGGACTTCTCCGCAGAACACCGTAATGCAACCCACGGCATACGAGGTATCTTCCCAATTGGCAATCTTCTGCAACGTGTTGCCGTCCACCAGTTCAAAGTATTCCAGACGCAAGCCGGGAGCGGCTGCAATGGCATCTTCCACAAACTTCTGTGTCTCAGCAACCGTATGCGAAGCCGCAAAGGTACGACTTTCAAATAAAGTCTGCGAAATTTTCAAGGCATTTTTGCGTTCCTCGTCAGACAAACGGGCATTGCGGCTACTCAGCGCCAAACCGTCTTCCTCACGTACGATGGGACAACCTACAATCTCCAACGGATACTTCATCTGACGCACCATTTCACGGATAATGGCCAATTGCTGAAAGTCCTTTTCTCCGAAATAGGCGCGATCCGGCTGCACCGCATCAAACAACTTGCTCACAATCTGGCACACACCGTTAAAGTGTCCCGGACGAAAGGCTCCCTCCATTACCGTGTCCAAAGGTGCGTAGCTGAATCGGCGCGTATCCGGTTCCGGATACATCTCCTCCACTGCCGGAGCAAAAACAAACGCAGCCCCACATTCTTCCAGCAAACGACAATCAGCTTCCGGCGTACGGGGATATTTGATTAAATCATTCTGGTCATTAAACTGAGTAGGATTTACAAAAACACTGACTACAGCGGCATCATTCTCCGCCACACAACGTTTTACCAATGAAGCATGACCGGCATGCAAGGCCCCCATCGTAGGTACCAGGCCGACCTTCTTACCCTGGGCTCTCATAGCCGAAAGTCCGGCCTGCAAGTCCTTGATAGTATGTACTATTTCCATTTTTATTGGTTATATAATAACTTAGTTGTTCGCAAAACGATGCAAAATAAGCTATTATTTACCACATAAAGAAGAAATATCATAAATTAATGCAAAAGTCATTCCATACCCAAAGCTGTATCCGACCCTTTTTATCACTGATACACAAACAGTTAACAATTCATAAGGAATTATAGATGAGCTCGTCTTGCTTTATTGCCCGATTTTTTTTATATCTTTGCAGAATAATTGAGAACATCGTTATTATGACAAAAGCGAACAAGGTTTTATTTATAACACAAGAAATTACCCCTTACGTTTCAGAATCCGAAATGTCCCTTGTTGGCAGAAACCTGCCGCAAGCAATCCAAGAAAAAGGCAGAGAAATCAGAACGTTTATGCCCAAATGGGGAAACATCAACGAACGCAGAAACCAATTGCACGAAGTGATACGTCTCTCCGGCATGAACCTTATCATTGACGATACCGACCATCCGCTTATCATTAAAGTAGCTTCCATACAGTCTGCCCGCATGCAAGTTTACTTTATCGACAACGACGATTACTTTCAGAACCGCCTGCAAGTGGTTGATGAGAACGGCGTTGAATATGAAGACAACGATGCACGCGCTATTTTTTATGCACGCGGTGTATTGGAAACAGTCAAGAAACTGCGTTGGTGTCCGGACGTCATCCACTGCCACGGTTGGATGACTGCATTAGCACCGCTGTATATCAAGAAAGCGTATAAAGACGAACCGTCATTCAGAGATGCAAAAGTTGTCTTTTCACTTTATGACAATGACTTCAAGGAACCGTTCCATCCCGATTTTGCAAGCAAGCTTCTTCTGAAGGGTATCAGTAAGAAAGACGTTGCCGATTTGAAAGAGCCGGTTGACTATACAGCTCTCTGCAAACTGGCGGTGGACTATTCCGACGGTGTCATCCAGCAAAGCGAACACGTGAATGAGGAAGTAATAGCATATGCCCGCCAAATCGGCAAGCCTGTCTTAGGCTATCAATCTCCCGAAATCTTTGCAGATGCCTGCAACGACTTCTACGACCAGGTTTGGGGAGCAGAATAAAAATAAAGTATCAATACGAAGAATTATGAAAGTAAAATATTTAGGGATATTGCTTTTTGCAATTCTGGCTTTCTACGGATGCGATGACAATACCGGCACATTGGGCATGAGCATGTTACCTGATTCTGACGGTATTTCAGCCACAACTACGACTTTTGATGTCACCACCAAATCTATCCTTGCAGAAAATGTTTATGCCAAGACGAGTACAGGGTATATCGGTAAGTTTATTGATGCTGATCCCAAAGGATTTGGAAGTTATGAAGCTAGCTTTTTAGCGGAACTTTATTGTACAGAGAACTTTACTTTCCCAGAAGTGTACAAAGAAAGTGCAGATGGAAAAAGCGGTACAGGCACAATGGTAAAAGATGAAGTTGAAAAAGTTCAATTGGTTGTTTATTATTCCAGTTGGTTCGGTGACTCTTTGACTGCTTGCAGAATGAGTGCATATGAACTAAACGACAAGTGGCTTCAAGCACGTAAAGACCCTGAAAAATACAGATACACTCATATTGAAGCAGAAGAATATCATGAACAACAGCCATTAGGCAGAAAAGCATATACAGCTTATGACACTTCAGTGCCTGATTCGGTGAGGAATGCAACCGATTCAAATGGAAATTCCCTCTATTATCCCAATATTACTTTCCCATTGGATAAAGAGTTTGGCAATAAAATTTTGAAAATGAACCGGGAACATAAAGATTATTTTGCAAATTCAGAAGAGTTCATCAATCATGTATTCAAAGGAGTATATTTAAAACCTGATTATAACACTGGAAATATCCTTTATGTAGATCGCGTAGATTTACAAATGCAATTTAAATTCCACTATGTAGACAGTTTAGGGGTTAAGTTAACAAAAAAAATCACTGATAAAGATGGTGAAGCAGGCACAGATTCTGTGTACCTTGCCACAGCTACAGTATTTGCTTCCACAAAAGAAGTAATCCAAGCCAATAAATTTGATAACTCTGACAAAGAGTTGTTGGAAGCAAAAATAAAGGAAACTGGCTGGAGCTATCTCAAGTCACCGGCTGGAATCTTCACAGAAGCAACTTTGCCTTATAAGGATATCTCCGAAAAATTAGCAACCGACACGCTTAATTCCGTTAAGCTGACTTTCACAAACTATGCTCAAGAAAATAATAACAAATATGAGTTTAGCATGAGCACACCAGAAACAGTCTTGCTACTACGTAAGAAAGACATGGATACTTTCTTTGTTAACAATGAGCTTGCAAATAACGTAACCTCTTTCGTTGCCACTCATAACAGCGTAGAAACAAACCAATATACATTTAAGAATATAGCCCGTTTAGTCTCCACATGTATCAACGAAAAAAAAGCCGCCAAACAGAAAGCGAAAGAAGCGGCAGGAGTATCATGGGATGAAGCAGCATGGGAAGCAGAATGGAGTCGGGAAGGCGGTGAAGGAGCAGACTGGGACAAAGTTGTGTTAATCCCCGTAGTTGTGACGTATGATACAAACAGCACCAATCCTTCTATAATCAGCATCCAGCATGACCTGAAACCCACGTATGCCAAGCTAAAAGGCGGAGACCCGGCTTATGGCGGAAACAACTTGCAAATAGAAGTTACATATACTTCTTTCAATAAATAAAGCGAGATACTTCATAAAAACAAAAATAAATGCCCTTCAAGACGGATTTTCTTGAGGGGCTTATTTTGTTATACAGTAATCAAATAAGCAACTGTCTACTCAAAAAACTCTCTTTCCAAGATTCATGTACGCCGCATGTAAAAAGAAAAAAGACACTGTCTATTCCTGCTTTCCTCTACATGGTATCTTCCGTACCAACATTTGGTACAAGAGATACTAACGCTTGGTACGAAAGGTACCATCCTTTGAAATTTGTCGTACCAATGCCTGGTACTTCTCCTACCAAAGGTGGTATAAAGTTGATACCCGTACGACATCGGATACAAAAAGGAAGTCCTCTGCACTTTAACAAAGCACAGAGGACTTCTCACATTATTTCAAGTCAGACTTTATTCTTTGGCAGGCTTCGCAGCAGTCTTCTTTGATGCAACCTTTTTTGCAGCAGGTTTAGCTACAGCCTTAGCAGGAACTGCCTTTACCTCTTTTTTCTTCTCAGCAGCTTTTTCCTTTTCCAACTTTTTCTGCGCTTTTTCCAACTCTTTATGAAGTTCTTCTATTTCATCCCCCTGATTCTTGATTGTAGTAAGCAAAGCATTCAGCTCTTCGTTATCAATATCCACCGGATAAAGAGAATCAACACGCTTGATAAAGTCTCCCAAAATATTCATATAGTTAGTAAAAGCATCATACGGTGATTCATAGATACCTCGGTTCAACCCTACTCCACTATTCTTGGTCGTCATAAAGCGGAAGTTGTTGCTGGCCTGCAAATAATCCCAATCCTGCTTGATGCGGCGGTCATCGCAGATATGTACACGCTCGGCCACACTATACAGTTTATTGAAAGCCTCACGCTGCATTACATTACCCAACCAGCAACTTGTATCTCTTTCTTCATCCACCCACGACATAGGATAAGGTACGTCTAATTGTGAAACGGATTTCAACTTGGTAACAATTTCGGTAGGAGTTGAGAAAGTAATGCCTTTTTCCTTAGCACATGCAGGCAATGCCTTCAGGAATTCCAGAATATTGGAGGATAAAGGCTGTGACATCCCTAATGAACAAAGCTCCATAAATATGTTGATAACCTGCTCCTCTTGCGGGAATGCATCGATCCAACTGATATACTTATCGGCAAACAACGGATATTCGTTCCACTCGGAATTCGAGAAACGCAAACTAATATCATCCGACAGTTTAAAATCGCGCAACAGCAACTTTAAGTTCGGATTCATATTACAATGGTACACATAGTGCGGACTCTTCCAGCCAAGCACATGTTTTGCCCCTTCAGTCAGCATTCCCTTAAAACCCATACTTGCCACCATGGCACCAATTTCGTCATTGTAAATCAGACTGGAGTTACGGAATACCTTGGGCGCTTTGCCAAACATTTGTTTCATTTTAGCACTCTGACGCAGCACCTCTTCCTTGAAGCAATCTTCATTAGCTAAAGAAGAAAGTCCATGAGAGTACGGTTCAGCCAAGAACTCACAGCATCCCGTATCATTGAGCTGGTGCAACAGGTCGATTACAGCAGGTGCATGGATTTCCAGTTGCTCCAATGCCACACCTGAGATGGATAAAGCCACTTTAAACGCACCACCCGAATCCTTCACCATTCCAATAAGCGTATTCAGTGCAGGAATATACGAACGTTCGGCAACTTCATTAATACTTGTTTCATTGGCATAATCATCATAGTAGTAATGGTTTGTACCAATATCAAAGAAACGATAACGTTTCAGATGTATAATTTGATGTATCTCAAAATAAAGACAGATAGTTCTCATTAGTATTTGTTGTTTTATTATTTACCATAGTTTCTTAACACATCCTCGTAAAGAGCACGGATTCTCAAGCCCACCTTTTCCCAGGTAATTCCGTCCACTTCTTTCTTTCCTTCTTCCTGAAGATAATGGAATAAAGACGGATTCATACAGATGGAATAAATGGCATCCGCCATAGCATGAATATCCCAATAATCGGTCTTAATTACCTTATCGAGGATTTCACCACATCCGGACTGCTTGGAAATGATAGAGGGAGTTCCGCACTGCATGGCTTCCAACGGGGCGATACCGAAAGGCTCGGAAACGGAAGGCATAACGAATACATCACTATTCTTATAAACTTCGTACACTTGCTTACCTTTCATAAAGCCGGGAAAATGGAAACGGTCTGCAATGCCACGTTCGGCAGCCATATTAATCATGGCATTCAGCATATCACCCGAACCGGCCATCACAAAGCGGATGTTGCGGGTACGTTGCAACACCAGTGCAGCAGCTTCCACAAAATATTCCGGACCTTTCTGCATAGTGATACGTCCGAGGAAAGTCACGACCTTCTCTTTCGAATGTTCAGGACGCGGAATATCCTGGTATTCTTGCGAAAGCGGGTACACCGCATTATGCATGGCAAATACCTTTCTCGGATCTTGATGATACTCGTTGATAACAGTACGACGGGTAAGTTCCGACACACACATAATGCAGTCGGCATAATCCATTCCGTTTTTTTCCATGGAATAGACCGTGGGGTTAACCTTCCCCCGCGAACGGTCAAAATCTGTTGCATGCACATGGATACAGAGCGGTTTGCCACTCACCATCTTCGCATGTACACCAGCCGGATATGTCAGCCAATCGTGCGCATGAATAATGTCGAATTCCTGTTGACGTGCCACAACTCCGGCTATAATCGAGAAGTTATTGATTTCTTCGTGCAAATTTCCGGGATAACCGCCGGCAAAGTCCATACAACCAAGATCATTGACGTGCATATAGGAGAAATCCGAGTAAATATGGTCGCGCAAAGCATAATATTGCTCCGGACTCATTGTCGACAAACGAGACTTCAAATAATCGTAATCAACATCACGCCACACGATAGGCACCTGGTTCATACCGATTATATTCAAGAATTTCTCTTCTTCACCTGTAGGCTTAGGCATACAGAAAGTAGTCTCCACATCTCCCTGCTGACTCAAACCCTTCGTGATTCCGTATGATGCAACTGCAAGGCCACCATATATTTTGGGAGGAAATTCCCAACCAAACATTAAAACTTTCATCTTCGTTCCTCCTCCTATAAATTATACTTAGACAACAATTTCAAGATACGCAGAATCTCCGCCACATTCATGGCGAACGATACCGCGCCTCTTCCTTTAAACGGCGGATTTCCATCGAATAACTCGGGCAGAGAACCTATGCAATGGCTCGTCATCTCATCTTCAAAACCAATCAGATACCGCTCTACAAACGAAATACCACTCATCTTATATATACGCAGGTACGCTTCCATATAAAAGCCCATAAGCCACGGCCAGGCTGTGCCTTGATGGTATGCGTAATCTCTCTGAATCTGAGGACCGACATAATTGGGATTATATCCCCCACTCTTAGGGCTCAATGTACGCAGACCTTTCGGAGTCAGCAATTCTTTTGTCACAATATCAAGTACCTGCTTCTTCTGTGCCCTATCCAATGGAGAATAGTCAAAAGCAACAGCAAATATCATATTGGGACGAACGCTCCAATCCATCATATAACCGTCTACATAATCAAACAGATACCCGTACTCATTACGAAAAACTTCCACAAACGATTTTCCTGTTATTTCTGCCTGAGCATCCAATTTGTCTGCAAGAATGTCATTCCCACCCTCACGCACAATGTCCGCAACAAAACGCAAAGCATTATACCACAGCGAATTCACCTCAACAATATATCCGGTGCGAGGGATTACAGGATGCCCGTTAACCGTAGAGTTCATCCAGGTAACTGCCTTTTCCTTGCCATTTGCGTAAAGCAAACCGTTTTCATGCAAGAAAAGATTATCATGCTTACGCTCGCAGATATAATTCATAATATCCTCTAATAACTTGCCGTATTTCAAGCGGCATTGTTCGCGCGATGTATCCTTGGCATACTGCTGCAAAGCCCACACTGCCCATAAAAGCACATCGGGATGTTCCATCTCATAGATTTTATAACCTGCGGGGTTATCCTCAATGAAAGCACGGATAGCCTTTTCCGCCGTTTTCATAACATCCTCGAACTCATCTTGTTCGTCCACAGCCAAGGTTAACCCCGGTAAAGAGATAAACAAGTCACGCGCACGGCATTTAAACCAGGGGTAGCCTGCAAGTACATAATGTTCTTCTCCTTGTTTATTGTGAAACTGGTGAGCCGAATTTTTCAAACAGTGATAAAAACTGTCACGTGGAGTACGGTCTTCTGCCTCAGCCTCAAAAGTCTGTTTTAGCTTACGCGGTGAAATTTCGGAGATACCCGCAGAGAAAACGATACTTTCACCTTTCTTTATATCTACTTCAAAATAACCGGGTACATACAGGTCTTCATTAAAATCGTAACCGCGTTCCTGTTCTTTCGGATATTCAATGCCACGATACCAATCCGGCTGATAATGAAATTCGTTCTTTTTGTTCAACTGCATATAAAGTTCCGGATAACCGGGATACATACAGGTTTTAATACCGTTTTCCACCGGTTGGTAATCACGGCTTACCTGTGCATTTTCGTGCGTGTATTCGCGTACGCTACGGAATGCCAAAAAGGGACGGAACCGAAGTGTTGTTGCCGAATGGGCATCGACCAAGGTGTAACGAATCAGTATCCGGTTCTCATGGTGTACAAAAATTTTCTCTTTGCGGAGAATAACGCCTCCCACACGGTAAGTAGTTGCCGGGATATGCTCGCAATCAAACTCACGGATATACTTATGTCCGTTCGGGCTAAAATTATTCCCCTGATATTTGTGCAATCCCAAGTTAAACTCTGCACCGTGCTGAATCACTGTTTCATCCAAAGAAGACAGCAGCACATGGTTTTCATCATCCAGGTTGGGAACGGGAATTACCAACAAGCCGTGATATTTGCGTGTGTTACAATCTACAATCGTTGTACAATGATAGGCTCCTGATTTGTTAGTCCGAAGTATCTCCCTTGGCAAAGATTCTTGCAGATTAACCATCAGGGTCTTGTCAAATCGTAAATAACTCATAGTTGTGCATTATTTAAAGGTTAATTATTTCAGGTATATGCGCTACAAAGCTTGTAGCAATGCCCAAAAATACGAATTAAAGCCTACACGCAAAATAAAAAGTCTTTTTTTTTTCGCTTTTCAGGCAAATAATCCAAAGCATTGTACGAAAATGATAAATCCCTGTACAATATAGGAAGCATGACGGGCTACAAATAGTTCTGACTATGGTATACCACTATTTTTATTTATCCGCTTTATCCACATCTGGATTCTTGGAAGCAGGAATAGACCGTGGATTTTAACACACGGGAAGTTGTCCTATGATACCTTTTAATATCTTCCTTTACGGAAAAGTTGTTACAATTTCTTCTACAGGAAAAAGAGAAAGAGAACTAATGATGAAAGCTGTCCAGCAGCAATGAAATATTAGCCATAAACAAACGCACTGAAATTGCCAATAGGATAATGCCAAAAAATTTACGGATAATATAGATGCCGCCTTTACCCAAAAAACGTTCTACCCTCCCGGTCATGCTGACAACAAAATATACCCATATCATATTCAAGACTAATGCAATGATAATATTAATACTGGCATATTCAGCACGCAAAGAGAGTAAAGTGGTAAAAGCTCCCGCTCCGGCCAATAGCGGAAAGACCAGCGGAACCAGCGTTGCTTCTTTAATCGGCCCCTGGTTTTTAAAGATTTCAATATCAAGAATCATTTCCAGCGACATCAGAAAAATAACAAACGCACCGGCCACCGCAAATGACTCAATGTCCACATGAAACAATTTCAGCATCATATCACCCGCATAAAAGAAACCAATCAGCAAGGCAAACGATATTAATGTAGCTTTCAGCGCATTTACATCTTTCCCCTTTTCTTTCAAATTGATAATAATAGGAATAGAGCCTATAATATCTATCACGGCAAACAGCACGATAAAAGCACTGGTCATCTGCTGCCAATTAAATGCTGAAAACATATGTCCCTCCTTTTTTCTACAAAAATAATCTATTTTTATGTATTTCGCAAAATTTCTTAAAAGTGAATGAGTAGCACGTTTAAGAAATAATAAAAAAAACAAAAAGAAAGGGCAAGTGTTTACGGCAGAGTTCGATTATATCTACTTTTGTTCTTAAACCAGAAGATGAGAATGATATGGAAACAATGTTTGATACGTTATTACAATTACCCCTGTTTCAGGGACTTGCCCAAGAAGACTTCACCCGTATTTTGGAAAAGGTCAAATTGCACTTCACAAAATATAAGTCAGGTGAGCTTCTTTTAAAAGAAGGGGGCGCCTGTCATGAACTGGTCTTCATCCTAAAAGGAGAAATTGCATCTTCCACATCATCCGCCGATTCTTCTTACTGCTTCACCGAATATTTTCCAGCCCCTTTCCTGATTGAGGCTCACTCCATATTCGGCATGAAAACGCATTATGCTTCTACATATCGGGCAAGAACCGAAGTGCATACGGTCAGCATCAGCAAAGCATTTGTAGTGAAAGAGCTCTTCAACTACGAAATATTCCGCTTGAATTACATGAATATCATCAGTAACCGCACTCAAATGCTGCACAACCGCTTATGGGCTGTATTCGGCAATAGTCCCGAAAGCCGCATTATCCATTTCATCCTCAGTCATACAGAACGGCTGTCGGGCGAAAAAATATTGAAAATAAAAATGGAGGATTTGGCTCAAATCATCAACGAAACCCGAACAGGAGTGTCAAAAGCCCTCAATACTATGCAAACAAAAGGATTGGTTGAATTACACCGCGGGGAAATCATACTGCCTAATGTTGAAAATTTGATAAACTGACCAAGTACATAAAATGCAAATATCTTCAAGAAGATTATTAAAATGAAATGAACCCCGAAAATTAAATAACTTTCGGGGTTCACTTCATAATCTTTGCTTTAATATATCTTCAGCAACCGTTTTTATTCCCATTCAATTGTGGAAGGCGGTTTTGACGATATATCATAGGTTACACGGTTTACACCTTTCACCTTATTAATAATGTCATTGGAAACCTTGCCCAAAAATTCGTAAGGCAAATGCGCCCAGTCTGCAGTCATTGCGTCTGTAGAAGTAACAGCACGTAAAGCGACCGCACGTTCATATGTACGTTCATCGCCCATTACGCCTACAGACTGCACAGGAAGTAAAATAACCCCTGCCTGCCATACCTGATGATAAAGAGTTGTCTCATTTCCTCCGGCATCTTTCACTTTCCAATTGCGCAATCCCTGAATAAAAATATCATCCGCATCTTGCAGAATACTCACCTTTTCCGGAGTTATATCACCCAAAATACGAACAGCCAATCCCGGACCGGGGAAAGGATGACGGGTAATCAAATGCTCCGGCATGCCCAACTCACGTCCTACACGGCGAACCTCATCTTTAAACAACAGTCGCAAGGGTTCGCACAATTTCAGGTTCATTTTTTCGGGAAGTCCACCTACATTATGATGACTCTTGATTACAGTTCCGGTAATAGAAAGCGACTCGATGCAGTCCGGATAGATCGTTCCTTGAGCCAGCCATTTCACATCTTTAATCTTATGAGCCTCTTCATCGAATACATCAATGAAACCCTTACCTATAATCTTACGCTTCTTTTCAGGTTCGGTCACTCCTGCCAATTCCGCAAAGAATTTAGCGCTTGCATCCACTCCGATAACATTCAGACCAAGACATTCATAATCGTGCAATACATTTTTAAATTCATCTTTGCGCAGCATGCCATGATCCACAAAAATACAAGTTAAATTCTTTCCGATAGCACGATTCAGCAATACAGCAGCAACAGAAGAGTCAACGCCACCGCTCAAACCGAGCACGACTTTATCATCCCCCAATTGTTCCTTCAACTGGGCAACCGTAGTTTCGATAAACGAAGCTGCGCTCCAGTCTTGCCTGCAACCGCAGACTTCCACTACAAAGTTTTTCAGCATCTGTGTACCGTCCTCGCTATGGAATACTTCCGGATGGAATTGTACACCCCACATTTTCTCTCCTTCCACCTGATAAGCAGCAATCTTCACTTTATCCGTAGAAGCTATAGTCTTGAAGCTTTCAGGAATAGCAGTAATAGTATCGCCATGACTCATCCACACTTGAGTATTTTCCTTTACTCCCTTAAAAAGCACATTGTTTTTATCAAAAGAAGCTAAATGCGCCCGTCCATATTCACGGCTACCCGCAGGTTCAACCTTACCGCCGTTGGTATAGGCTATAAACTGTGCACCGTAGCAGATTCCCAATATAGGATATTTACCACGGATTTCGTTTAAATCTATCTTAAACGCACTTTCGTCATATACGGAAAATGGACTACCTGAAAGAATAACTCCTTTTACACTCGCATCTCCCTGAGGAAATTTGTTGTAAGGCACAATTTCACAATATACATTCAACTCGCGAACACGGCGACCGATAAGCTGCGTGGTCTGTGAGCCGAAATCAAGAATAATAATCTTTTCTTGCATAGAAACAGAGGTGTTAGTAATTTGGAGCACAAAGATACGAATTTGTTTAGAGCAGAAAGCAAAATATGGCAAAATTTGTTCAGAGCAAAAAACAAAATACGGCAATATACAGAGAACGGAAAACACCTGCACCGCTTATCTTTCAAGAAACTAAAGGATTTGTTGGATTTATAAAATAAAGAATTTATATTTGTCTCTGTTACTAAACCAAATATCTAAGTATCATGAAAAGAAACATCCTATCAGCGGTCCTTACACTTTACTGCCTATTGCCGATAGCAGCACAGCCCCTTTCCAAAGCAGATTCGCTACAAATTGAAATTGCTCAATTAGAAAATGCTCTGACAAGCATACAGACTGATTTGCAAGAAAAAACTTTGCAGTACAATTGGGAAATAACAGAAAAATACATTGAATATTGCAAGAAACTCTACAAAATCACCAACTTCAACCGCGAACCCCGGTTGATACAACTTGCCACTACCATAAAACCGGAAGAACTGGAACCTCAGAGATTAGCCTACGAAAAGGCTAAAAAAGAACTTGAAGCACTATTGACATCCTACCCGGAGTATATCACCCTCGATTCTTTATATAAAAGAGCCATCAATACGGAACAGAAAAAAGACCGCAAAGTTGCCTTGGACGGTTTCTATCAACGCATATACAATGAGGATAAGGCTTACCGTCCGCTGCTCGAAAAAAAGCGCAAAGCCTTCAAAGAGCATTATATAGCCTGTGCTTCCTATCTACTGGACGAATGTAAAAGAAACCAGGAAGTTGTACCGGAAATCTATGATTATAAAACAGCACGAATTCTCAAAGAGACCGATCCCAAGCTCCACCAACTATCCATAGAGATCAGTACACTTGAAAGCCTTCAACGGGAGACAATTCGTAAATATCAGAGATTGAAGTACAACCTGAAAGAAGACTAGGCAATAATCCTTTTTTAATCCTATAAAATCAAATATCCTCGAAAGAAGCATTACCATCTTCCGAGGATATTTATATATGAATTTCTTTATTATTTAAATAAAAAAACGTGATTATTTTTCTTTCAATATATCACGAATTTCCGTCAACAGCACTTCTTCCTTACTCAGTACGGGCGGTGCAGGAGGAGCAGCAGGCGTTTCCGCTTTTTTCTTTTCCGTCAGCTTGGTTATCAGCTTAATAAACATAAAGATAGAAAAAGCGATAATGAGAAAGTCGAAAGTGGCTTGCAGGAAATTTCCGTAATTCAGTGTTACAGCGGCTATTTCCTTACCGTCCACTACTTCGGCAGGCTTCATCACCCATTTTAAATCGGTGAAATTCACACCGCCTATCAGCAAGCCCAAAGGAGGCATTATCACATCAGCCACAACTGAAGATACAATCTTGCCAAACGCACCTCCAATGATAACACCGTCTTTTTTCCACCACTCAACTTTTCTTCGTCTGTATGTCTGACCGTTTTTTATAACGCTTACGGTATAGTATCGTATCACTTCTTCAAGATTTTTCTGATACTCACTATCGTATATAGGTATTATCTCCTCTGCAGGCACTATACAGTAATCAAGGTTTCCGTCATCGTCATAATAAAAGTGCAGTACTTCATAGCCTTTGTTGCTTGCACCCTTTACCCATTTTTGAAGCATTTCGTCAAAATTTTCATCTGCAATATCTGCCACAAATGCTTCGTATTCTTCGCTTGTACTATCATCCTCGGCACCCTTTACTGATATAGTAGGCTCTTTACCCACCATATAACTTACTTTCTGGTCCACCAAAAGCTTGTGGAAGGAATGGACATCGTGGTGGTTGCTCCTGTTCGGATTTTTAAATACCCTGCGTTTTTCCTTCTCATATCCGTCTGTTGTTTCTGTTTCTTCTATGTATCTTTCGTTAAAATTCTTTTCAAGCACATCGTGCTGTGAATTATAATACTGCCTTCCCTTTTGCATTTCACGCTTGGAGAGGCTGTTTATATCTTCATTAAGGATATATTTTATTATTTCACTTTCGTTTATTACTCCTGCCGCCGATATTTTAGCGTTTATCAGCTCCATATCTGTTAAATACAAATTTACCTCACCCTCACGTTTCTCATATCTTCTTCTCGGCTGTATCTTACGGCATCTATCGAATGGTTGTTTTTATCGGGAAACTTGGCTTTAAATCCGCCATTGCTGTCCGATTCAAGTTCATACTCCAAAAACTCTTTTTTAGTATGGGGACATCTTTCAGGGTCGATTATTATCTCCTCCAAATCCTGTAACCACTTGATACCGTATTCCACACTGTCAGGTCCTTTCTTTGCTCCTGTAACTCTTACCCCATAACCGTTAAACTCGGCAATGCTTTTAGGCTCTGCACTGTCACATACAATCAGCTTATTGTTTTTATTTTCTGCCTTAACCATTTGTGCCGCTTTTGCATTGCTGAGTCCAACAAGCTGTATTTCGTAAAATATATAAAGCCGTTTTCTTGTTTTATCATAATGGTTGACCGTATAGTGAAACGGATCGGACGCATATCCCCAG
>ENA-ORCP01000851-ORCP01000851.1-human-gut-metagenome-genome-assembly--contig:-NODE-851-length-27278-cov-12.025661_pt1 | contig 27278 bp, 28 predicted proteins | sample MGYA00242990_ERZ507991 | MGnify/ENA primary metagenome ERZ507991 (study PRJEB26167, sample SAMN06115496) | human gut metagenome | host: Homo sapiens | place: China:Henan | collected 2015-05-07... | reverse complement strand
GTAAGCAGGGCAAAAACCAACGCAAGCACCATAGAATATGCCTTTAAAGAAGCCGATGCGGCTGTTGCGGGTGCAGAGGCTACTTATACGATCGAAGCTCTGATGCATGATGGTAAGGCACTTCAGTCCGGTACAAGCCATAATTTCGGAGATGGATTTGCCAAGGCATTTGGCGTTCAGTATACAGACGCAAATAATAAATTACAGTATGTACACCAGACTTCATGGGGTATGTCAACCAGAATTATCGGTGCGATCATCATGGTTCATGGTGATGACAGCGGCCTGGTGCTTCCACCAAGAATCGCTCCTACACAGGTTATGATCATTCCGATCAACCAGAAGAAGGAAGGTGTTCTTGAAAAGGCACAGGAGATCAAGGCTGCTCTTTCTGAGAAGTTCACAGTTAAGCTGGATGATTCTAATAAGAACCCAGGCTGGAAATTCTCTGAGCAGGAGATGCGTGGTATCCCTGTTCGTATCGAGATCGGACCAAAGGATATTGAAGCTGGTCAGGCAGTTATCGTGCGTCGTGATAATAGAGAAAAGACAGTTGTTTCATTAGATAATATTACAGAAGCAGTTGGAGAGATCCTTGAGAAGATGCAGGCAGACATGCTTGCAAAGGCAACTGCTCACAGAGATGCCAATACACATGAGGCTCATAACTGGGAAGAATTCACTGACATTCTGACAAGAAAGCAGGGATTCATCAAGGCTATGTGGTGTGGCGACAGAGCCTGTGAGGAAGCGATCAAGGATGAGACCGGTGCAACAACCAGATGTATGCCGTTTGAGCAGGAGCATTTGTCCGATGTCTGTGTACATTGCGGTAAGCCAGCAAAGACTATGGTATACTTTGGCAAGGCATACTAAGAGGAACACCGGCAAAGACGATGGTATACTTTGGCAAAGTATGATAAAAGAAAGACCAGCCATTAGCAGATGATAGATAAGTAGTGTATTTGATTTTGCGGAATTTATGATACTTGCAATAGGTGATAACAAACATATTAATAGATTGTTATCACCTATTTTAATGTAATATATATTTGGGATGGAATATGCTGTTTTTAATTGATATCATGAAATATATGGCATAGATGGTGGCGCAATCATGAAATATGGCGTAGATGGTGGCGCTTAAGGGTATATTGGATGAAAAATCTTGTTAATACCCCGCCGAAGGGTAGGCGCGTGGGTATGACAGCTAGAAAACAGAAGTGATACCCAAGTGAAGGATAGATCATAGGGTATAATAGAAGAGAAGATGAGAGATACCCTATCAAAAAATAAAGTAATGGTATTGTGTACAGAAAGGCATAGAAATACCCAAGGAGGAGGTTGTGATATGGAGATCAGGATGCCGGAGAATGCGAAAAAGGTAATAGAGACACTGGAAGCTGCCGGATATGAAGCCTATATTGTTGGTGGATGTGTGAGAGACAGTATTCTTGGCAGAGAACCGGGAGACTGGGATATTACGACAGCAGCAAGACCGGAACAGGTAAAGGCGTTATTCAGACGGACGATCGATACTGGAATTAAGCATGGTACGGTTACGGTTATGTTTGGTAAAGAGGCATATGAAGTAACCACCTACCGGGTGGATGGAGAATATTCCGATCACAGAAGACCGGATTCTGTGGAATTTACTGCAAATTTAGAAGAAGACCTGAAGCGTAGGGATTTTACGATCAACGCTATGGCATACAGTCCTTCAGCAGGTGTGATCGATCTGTTCGGTGGAATGGATGATCTGGACAATAAGGTCATCAAGGCGGTCGGTGATCCGCTGGCACGATTTGATGAAGATGCTCTGAGAATCCTTCGGGCGATCCGGTTTGCAGGCCAGCTTGATTTCACGATCGAGAGGGATACCAGAAAGGCGATGATCCTGCGGGCACAGTTCTTACAGGATATCAGTGCCGAACGTATCCGCGTGGAGCTTGACAAATTGCTGACTTCTGCGCATCCGGAGAAATTGATGGAAGCATATGTGACAGGCATAACAGCATATATCCTGCCGGAATTTGACCGAATGATGGAACAGCCGCAGAATAATCCATACCATAAATACAATGTAGGCGTTCATTCAATGGAAGCAGTTAAGGTTATCGAGCCAACTACAGTATGCAGATGGGCTGCGCTGCTTCATGATGTGGGAAAGCCGGAATGTCATACCGTGGATGAAAATGGTATCGACCATTTCTATGGACATAATGAGAAGGGGGCAGAGATTGCCCGTAAGGTGCTTCGCAGACTGCGGTTTGACAATGAAACGACAGATCTGGTATGCAAGATGGTGCTGTGGCATGATTATGGTTTAGGGGAGATGTTGAAAAAGACAACCTTCCGAAAAGCACTCAGCAGGATGGGAGCAGATTTCTTCCCTTATTATATCAAGATCCGCCGGGCGGATATGGCGGCGCAGAGTGATTATAAGTTAGAAGAACGGAGAGGCAGCATCGAGCATCTGGAGAAATTGTATCAGGAGATCACGGATGCGAAAGATTGTCTGACGATTAAACAGCTTGCCATCAATGGAAAGGATTTGATCGCACTTGGCGTAAAGCCGGGAAAAGAGATCGGCGATATCCTGCAGGAGCTTCTGAATCAGGTGCTTGGCAGTCCTGAGTTGAACAACAGAGAAACGCTGCTGTCTATGGCAGAGTCATATATTAGAAAATAGAAAAAATAAAGGTGGAGTTATAACTGCATCCAGTTAATTATATATTGACATTACCAAAGATTTCGTAATGAGATGCATAGTGCCGGTAAATACAAGTGCCTGTTTGAGTCCGAAGGTAAATGTGACTTTTTATGTGAAAGACCGGAAATCATTTAAAACAGATAAAAATATGGAGGTGTGGAATGAGACTGAGGAATGTGTTAATTGTTGTGAAAGATATTGAACGGTCAAAGCAATTTTACCATGATCTGTTTGGACTCGAACCAATATTAGATAATGACGGAAATCTGATCCTGACGGAAGGACTTGTATTGCAGGATGAGAGGATATGGAAAGATTTTCTAAAAAGAGATGTGATATCCCACAATAATTCCGCCGAGCTATATTTTGAGGAGCGGGATATCGAAGCTTTTGTTGAAAAGCTGGAGCGGTTATATCCATCGATTGAATATGTAAATCCACTTATGGTTCACAGTTGGGGACAGAAGGTGGTTCGTTTCTATGATCTGGATGGAAATCTGATCGAGGTTGGGACGCCGACGTAACCGGAAACAGACAAGGAAGCTATATGCGGCGGAAAATTTATAATTTAATAAAGGCATGCTATAATTACGGAGGTTAGGCATGACTAATAAAATTATAAATAACAGGAGAGAAAAAATGAAAAACATCGTTTTGCTTGTCAGATATACAACAAAATCAGGGATGAGAGGGAAATTTGTTGAGGCTGTGATGGCATCCGGGATTTTAGATCAGATTCGGAAGGAAAAAGGATGTGTGTCATATAATTATTATGAGGATGTCGAAGATCCGGACAAACTGCTGCTCGTAGAGGAATGGGAATCGGAGGAGGATCAGCAGAAGCATTTGCAGATGCCGCATATGGAGATGTTAAAGCAGATAAAAGAAAAATATGTCCTTGATACGGCAGTAACAAAAAGATAGGGTTTATATAATTGGGAAGGGGAAATTACTATGTGGAAAATATTTATAATTATATTCGGAGTGCTTTTCGGCATATTTATTCCAAGATCAATATATGAGAATTATACAGATGCAGATCTGGAAGACAGTACTTATGAAGAATATTCATATGCAGACTCAGAGGACAGTGTTTATGGGGACTATCCGTATCCAGATCCGGAGTATGCTGCCGGACGAGGTAACTTGAAAACCTATAACAACAAGGACTATGATCCGACAAAAACAGACTGGGAAAATTATGGGGATACCGGCTCGATCATGGAGATTGCGGACACGGACTGGGCATTAGAAAATGCTCCCGTGTTTCATGTAGAAACAAAGGAACAACTGGCTGGAGTTGTGTATTATGTCAATGCAGTCAAAGGGTATAATGATTCCGTGGAACTCTACCTTGAGGCGGATATAGATCTTGACGGTCTGGAATGGGTTCCGATGGGCGGATGGTACAGACCGGATAGATATCTTGAGCACACTACATTTGTGGGGCTTATAGATGGACAAAATCATATAATAAAAAATATGCATATAGATACAAAATACGGTGGACATTGCGGATTTGTAGGATATTCTTATTCCTTGCAGATGAAGAATATCACTTTTGAAAAGGCATATGTGTCCGGAGGAACGTATGTAGGAATTGCAGGCGGAGAAATTTATGGTTCTGAAGACTGGATAAATGTAAATGTATCAGGTATGGTTGGAACACCCGGACCTGAAACCGGCTCGATCGTTGGCAGGGAAGCCGGTATTAATTTCAGAGACTGCGATGCAACGGTTGTGTATAAAAAGAAAAACGGAAGATTTGGAAGTATCCGGTATTTTTCGCACAGATATCAGTTAATTGCAGAAACACCGGTTGTTGAAGCATTTACACTGACTTATGAAAATGGCGTGATCACAAGAGATGAAGTCGAAGGATATGATAATCTGGGCTGGCATATTGAGCGGGATGGTTCGCTTCTTTTGGACAGAGCAGCAGAAGGTGAATTGCAGCTGCCGGCAGAATATACATATCCGGATACATCGATCTGGCTTGAGGCATATATAAATGGAACGTATATCAGAGTCAGCAATATAATCGAAGTGCCTTGATCAGATAGCGTTATGCTGTCTGGTATTTCAGGAGAAAGGGAAGTATATTATGTGTTTGCGGAGTGGTGATGTTTCAGATATTATAATAATATACTTAAATTTGGAGAGCAAAAATGGTTGTATATAAATATGGTGATCCGGAAGCAAATATTGTATTGATTCAGCCAGTGGGAGATCATGATGTGCATGATATAGAAAATGAGGTTTCAGAGATAAAGAAGAGGACTTCTCTGGAATTTCAGATGGTCGCAGTTAAAGTAGATAGCTGGAATCAGGATCTGTCTCCGTGGAGAGCACCTGCTGTATTTGGAAATGAAGATTTTGGCGAGGGTGCGTCGACGTTACTGGCACAGATATTGGAATTGTGTAAGGATGAAAGTAAGACTTATTATCTTGGTGGATATTCCCTTGCGGGGCTGTTTGCACTTTGGGCATCCTGCCAGACGGACAGGTTTGCCGGGATAGCGGCAGCATCCCCGTCGGTTTGGTTTCCGGGATTTCTTTCGTATGTGAAAGAATATGGGATTGCAAGCCCTGCTGTTTATCTGAGTCTTGGTGATCGGGAAGAAAGAACGAAGAATCAGGTTATGGCTGCGGTAGGCGATTGTATCCGGGAATTGTATGGATGGCTGCAGGAGCAGGAGATTGACAGTATGCTGGAATGGAATTCGGGAAATCATTTTAAGGAACCGGGAATCCGGACGGCGAAGGCATTTGCATGGGTGATGGAACGAACAAAAGGAACGATCAGAAGAAGGTGATACTTTATGAATATTACGATGCTTGGAACAGGAAATGCACTTGTTACGGAATGTTATAACACCTGTTTTGTGTTGCAGGAAAATGAGGAATATTTTATGGTGGATGGTGGCGGTGGAAGTGCCATTCTGCATCAGTTAAAGCATGCTGGAATTGACTGGAAAGAGGTTAGAACTATCTTTGTGACACATAAACATATCGATCACATTACGGGTATCATATGGATGATCCGTATGATATGCCAGCATATGAAGCAGGGCGAATATGAAGGCGAAGCTGTGATATATGCACATGATGAAGTCATTGATCTGCTGCTTGATCTGGCCAGAAAACTTCTGCCAAAGAAAGAGACAGATTTTATCGGTAAACGGCTGCATCTGATAGCAGTTAAAAATGGAGAGTCTGTTGAAATTTTGAATAAACGGGTTACATTTTTTGATATCCAATCCACAAAAGCGAAACAGTTCGGTTTCTGCATGGAACTGGGAGATGGAGAGAGATTAACCTGCTGCGGAGATGAACCATACAATCCATGTGAAAAGAAGTATGCAGAGAACAGTACATGGTTGTTGCACGAAGCATTTTGTCTGGATGGTCAGGCGGATATATTCCATCCATACGAGAAGCATCATTCAACAGTGAAAAATGCCTGTGAGTTTGCAGAAGAATTGCATGTGAAAAATCTGCTGCTGTATCATACAGAGGATCGGAATCTTTCACATCGAAAAGAATTGTATTATGAAGAAGGAAGAAAATATTTCAGTGGGAATCTTCTGATCCCGGATGATCTGGAAACGTTTATAATTTAATATGGTGCTCCGGACGGCGAAAGCATTTGCATGGTTGATGAAGAATATGCTAATATAGTTAGCAGAGGCTAACTGTATTGGCATATTTTTTTTATAAAGGAGAATAGATATTATGTTACAGTGGAAAATATTTATGGTGATGGCATTGATCGGGCATATATTGTGTGGGATTTCAGATGGATTTCTGACATATGCTCCAAATGGAAAAGTCGATCTGACAAATTTTAAGGATTATGAAAAATCCAAGGTAGTCTTTCATGGAATGCCACTGAAGAATCTGTCGGTTGCGATGTTGTTGGGCGTGTGTGCAATGACGCTTGAGATATTCGGATACATAGCTCTTTGTGACTGGATGCAGCAGTATTCAGAAACATATTATCTGATCATGCTGATAGCAACACTTGTCATGTTTATCAATCTTGCATTGCATCATCTGTTCTGTTGTCTGGTTGAATGGTTTTTTGTAAAATTAAATCTGACAGAAGAAGCTCTGCACGCGGTATGGGATTTCTTTAAGACAACCTGTTATACAATGTATCTGGGATATCTGGGAATGTTGGTATTTGCGGCAGCATTTTTTATTGCTGTTGTGACAGGAAAAACTTCACTTCCGGCATGGGCATGTATTTTTAATCTGCTGCCGCTTGCAATCGTGATCCTGCCAACAAAACTTCCGGCAAAAGCAAATGTAATCGGGGTGATCATGTTTGCCGGGTTGCTTTTTCTTATATAATGGTCACGTTCGAGAGCCGGGAACTATCGGCGTTCTTACTTTATAGAAATTATCTTGTAAAAAAGTATAAAATAAAGGAAAATGTAAAAAAAGGTATAAAATGAGGTAATATATGCAGAAGCCATTTACAATTACATTTAGTAAAGCACCGAAAAACGCATGTATTCATACAGATAAAACAGCATATTATCATTTGCCGGGACTGTTCGAATTCTATGAGCTGTATCGTATCTTCCTGCCATTGTTCCGTGAGCACAGAGAATATTTCTATGACTGGTGCGAGATCGGTTCGATCTATGGTGCTCCGGCGGACTGCCTGTGGGGTGGCGGACGTGTTGGATATGGTGATTGTGATCCGGAGGATGTTCGGGAATTGATGGACGAGTATGGAATCTCAGCCCGGCTGACCTTCAGTAACTCGCTGCTTTGCGAGAAGCATCTGACAGATAAGAGATGTAACGAGCTTTGCAGATTATTTGAGAAAAACGGAAAGGCGGAAAATGGGGTGATCGTCCATTCGGAGCTGTTGTTAGATTACCTAAAAAAGCAGTATCCGGGTTTTTATTTTGTATCATCGACTACAAAGGTTCTGACAGATTTTGAGGAGTTGGTAAAGGAGACAGATCGGGAAGATTTCCGTTATGTTGTGCCGGATTTCCGATTGAATAAGGCATGGGACAAATGGGAAACACTGACACAGTCGCAGAGGGATAAAGTGGAATTCCTGTGTAATGAATGTTGTTCCTTTGGCTGTAAGGACAGACGCAAATGTTATGAAACGGTCAGTCGCAAGAATCTTGGAGAGGACTGCCCGGAGCATGAGTGTACGGCTTCGGATGTCATGGGAGGTTATCGTTTTTCAAAGGCAATGACAAATCCGGGATTTATCGGAATCAATGATATAAAAGGAACGTATCTGCCGAGGGGATTTTCTCATTTTAAGATTGAAGGGCGAAGCCTTGGCAGTGCCTTGATCTTGGAATTTTTGCTTTATTACATGACAAAACCGGAATATCAACTGCACGTTCGGGAGGCTGTCTATCTGGATAATATGCTGGATCTTTTTTAATGAAGTAAGTGGTTACAAAAAGGTGACTATGTAATAAAAAAGTGCGTACTTTTTTTGCGTGATATTTCAATGTAAACTATGTGTGTAACAGAAAAACGCCGGATCATTATTTGTTCGGGATAAGAGAAAATAAGGAGTTGGTTTCATATGGCATATTTTAACCGCACTCATCTGGCTGGAAGTTATGTATCAAAGGAGCAGCCACACAGCAAACCAAGAAAGCCGGGCAGAGTTAAGATTGTGAGTGATGCAAGAAGTAATATTATATGGTTCAAGGGCAAAAGGTACAGCGATGGAAAGAAGCGATATTGATATTGCTGTTTCGGGTGTGGATTTAGTGAATATGGATACCTGTAGGAATCAGTTATTATTGGAGGATATCAGGCAATATGGACGAGAAATTTAACAGGCGGTTTTTATCTTTCTGCAATTCACTGGATGCATTGTCGGATTAAAGCCATCCCAATTTTCCGTTTGACTTTTTCGAAAATGAGAAATATAATAACGTCTTGAACGAGTAGCAAACATGCGTAAATCCAGTTTTGCTGCTCGTTTTTTTAATTATATATTGCCATTAGAAAGTGTGTAGCTTATCAGCGTAAGTCCAACTTATAAGATAAGTACACACTTTTTTTGTGTGAAAAAGGAGGATTAAATTAAGATGGTGGAAAGTAATAAGATGAGGGAGATGCCGGTAAATAAGCTGATGGTTCAGATGGGAATACCGATGATCTTATCGATGGCATTGCAAGCGGTCTATAATATTGTGGACAGTGCATTTGTAGGCAATATGGAGGTGGGGAGTGAAGCGGCATTAAATGCACTCACACTGGTATTTCCGGTTCAGATGCTTATGGTGGCTGTAGGAATCGGAACAGGTGTAGGAACAAATGCACTTCTTGCCATGACACTTGGGCAGAGAGATATGAAAAAAGCAGCAAGAGTCGCAGGCAACAGTTTATTTCTTGGTGGAATTATTTATGTGGTATGTCTGTTATTTGGTATCTTTGGAGTGAAAGCCTACATCTCATCTCAGACCGTTGATCCGGAAGTTATCTCGATGGGAACAACATATTTGCGGATCTGCTGTGTGTTGTCCTTTGGCATTATCTTCTTTTCATTGTTTGAAAAATTATTACAGGCAACAGGACGTTCCCTTTATTCAACGATTGGTCAGGTTACGGGAGCTGTTATAAATATTATTCTTGACCCGATCATGATCTATGGTATTGGCCCTGTTCCGGAAATGGGAGTAGCGGGAGCCGCATATGCTACCGTCATAGGACAGATCGTATCTGCCGGTTTGCTTCTGGTATTTCATTTGAAGTTAAATAAGGAATTTGAACATGGAATAAAACATATGAAGCCAAGTGCCAGAACTATGAAAGAGATATATTCCATTGGTCTTCCTGCTATCATTGCACAGGCACTTATGTCAATTATGGTTTATGCGATGAATCTTATTTTAAAATTCAATCCTTCCGCCCAGACGGCATATGGATTGTTTTATAAGGTGCAGCAGTTTGTATTGTTCCTTGCATTTGGACTGAGAGATGCAATCACTCCGATCATAGCTTTTGCATATGGCATGGGAAGCAAGAAAAGGATCAAAGATGGAATCCGCTATGGGCTTATTTATACTATAGCATTGATGATCCTGGGTGTTCTCATTACAGAGATTTTTCCAAATGCCTTTGCCTCGCTGTTCAATGCAGGTCAGTCAAGAGAGTATTTTATCGGTGCAATGAGAATTATTTCAATTAGTTTTGTATTTGCCGGAATCAATGTGGCATATCAGGGAATCTATCAGGCATTGAATGGCGGTCTTGAGTCGCTGATAATATCACTTCTCAGACAGCTTGTGATCATATTGCCATTGGCGGCTATCTTCGCTGTCTTCGTAAGAAATGGCCAAATGGGTGTTTCACTGATCTGGTGGGCGTTCCCGATTACAGAATTTGTCTCATGCTTAGCGGGATATGTATTTTTGAAGAGAATACAGAGAAACAAGGTAGAAAAATTAAGTTAGGTTATGAAGATGGGAGCACAAGCTCCCGTCTTTTTATATAAGGAATTATAAGGGGAAAGTGGCTTGTAATTATAAGTCAGTATGCTATAATAATCGTTAGATAGAACTAACTCAAAGTACTTAGGAGGTTGAGAGTAAAATGGTGATAACGATAGTTGCAACGGTTATGATTTGGGTGGCGTATTTCCTCATTTTATATGGAGTAGTCGGTTTTATTCAGGATAAGAGGTTTTTCTCGTCTGCACCAAAGGAGAATCTGGAAGCCATTCCAGATTCAAAAGAGCGGTTCCGTGGTGCACATGCAATCGGCTGGATCATAGAAGTAATCGCACTTCTTATGTTTATAGGTGCGGTTGTTCTAGGCGTATGGGATGGTGTAAAAAATGATTATGGATTTTTAAATTTCTTTGCACGATTCTTTATCATGCTTTATTGTATGGAGATCTATGATATCTGCTTTTTTGACTGGGTGCTTCTCTGTCATTCGAACTTCTTCCCACATTTCTATCCGGAACTGAAAGGCGTTGTGGGTCCGCATATGTTCGGATATAACAAGAAGACACACATATTACATTTCATTATTTATATTCCGATCTGTGCTGTAGTTGCATGGATCTGTACACTTTTTTAAAGTGAGATCGCACAGATCCTGAAGAAATAAGAGCCATTGGAAAACGAAAGGATAGATGATAAGTGTGCTGAAATACGGAATTTATGCAAAAGCAGTAGAATTGTTATGTTTTAAATCAGCCTTAGCCAGACTTGCAGAGATATACCCGGATATGGATATGAAAGACTACAAGAAAAAGGTAAAACGTGAATTCAAGGCGATGCTTTTGAGAACCCCGGACATAGGGGGCAGTTCGTTGGAAATGAATCTGTATATTGCAGCATTTGTCTTCTCCTTACATAAAGCAGAGCCGGATAAGATTGATCCCGATGTTGTAAACGAGATGGTAACTGCCGTATTTGACTCACCGTTTATGGTGAAGGCACATGCAAATAAAAAATGTTCGTTATTTACAGATGAGGTACAGGATAAAAAAGTGCAGGAAAGTATAGCAAGCCAGACATCAAAATATGAGCTTGACTGGAAATTCCATTACGAAAAAGGAATCGATGAATTCTATAATACATATACGGAATGTGGTATCTGTAAGCTCGGTAAGAGGGAAAACTGTTTTGAATTTGTTCCGTGTCTGTGCAATATGGATGAGCGGAATTACCGGAATGAAGGCGGGCAGTTACATCGGACGAAGACGCTGGCACAGGGGGATGACTGCTGTAATTTCCATGTGACCAGAATTTAATACATTGCATTCTCAACGATCTGCGCATCTTCATTCTGGATTTCATTTGTGCATTTGTCTTTTGCAACTTTCGTATTTAGCAAAAAAATGAAATTATAGTCAAGTGAAAAATAAATTGGAATGATAAAGAAGTAAGGAAATTGACAAAAACAATACAATGCAGTATATATAGAACAATATAAATGCTTGTCTCGGCGTTAAAGAAGACTATAGATTTTGCTGTTTCTGAACATAACAGTATGCTCTATAGTCTTTTTTATTTATGTAATTACAGAAGATGGAGGAAGAACATGATGTCATCAAAGAATTGGTTGAAAAAAATAGTGATAATTATAGTAGGTTCTGTTATTGCAGCTTATGGAATCACACTTGCCTTGTATGCGGGATTTGGAGGCGCAACACTTGCAGTTTTGTGGCAGGGTATTTCAGAAACATTTCATATAAGTATCGGAATGGCTTCGTTTGTTGTAGCTGTTGTGATGATCTTATTTGCGGCTATTTATGACAGGTCGCAGATTCATATAGGAACATTTTTGTATCAGGTTGTGTACAGTGGGTGTGTGGATTTGTTTGCAAAATGCCATATATACAGCAAATATATGTGGATAAATTTCTTCATTATGCTGGCAGGGGTGATCTTATTTGCAGTTGGAACAGGTTTGTATGCATCTGCATCTCTTGGCAGAGGTTCTTATGAAGCAGTAACCTTTGCATTGGCAGAGAAAAATAACTGGCAGGTTAAGATCGTTCGTATGATATTAGATATTTTAATGGTCGTGACAGGTGTGCTTATGGGAGGGAAGTTTGGAGTATGTACGATCATCACAGTTATAATCTCAGGACCGGTTATACAATTTACAAATGGCAAGGCAAAGCAGATTTTGATCTTGCAGACAGCAATGCTATATATCGAATGGGTGTTACCGTTCAGTTTAATCTGACTTTTGAACTTGCCTGGAAAGCATTGCAGGAAGTTTTGAGAATGCATGGAGTAGAAGGGGCGGAAACAGGTTCGCCAAGAGAAATATTACAGGTCGGGTATAAAGTCGGATTTGTGAACGACTCATCTGTTTGGCTGCTGATGTTGAAAAAAAGAAATACATCGATTCATATATATAACGAGGAAGAAATTGATGAATTGATCGTGTTTATACGAGATAGTTTTATTCCAGCTTTTACAGATCTTGAGGAGACATTGCAGGAAAAACTTATAGAAGTAGATGAATGGTAATAGTCTTTAATAAACTCCCCTTTTTAAGAATATGTTGCAGAATTCTGTAAAAGAGTGTAGAATCTATCTGGTTAGATAACACTAACCAATAGCTGTTATCTATATAATCACAAAAAATAAAACATAAGGGGAGAATGATATGAACATTTATGTTGCCGTAGGAATCTTCGGAATTATCAGTAACTTTGTAGCTGCATTAGCAGACCTGCCACTTATCAAGCCGGGTAAGCCTGGTGAGAATGAGAACATATCTTTAAATGGAGTCCAGCCATGGTGGGCAGAGGTTCCGACCAAGAGATTTAAGTTGTCCTTCTGGTTATCCTTTTTTGGACAGCCGGGTGCTTATGTTACGCTGTGGCTTCTTGCAGATCTAATAGTAAAACAAAGCACACCACTGGCTGTAGCATTGAAAATCAATACACTCATCGGATGCTATACCGGTCTTCTGTGCCATATGTATTTCTGTATGAAACCACTTATATATCAGAAGTTGAGCAAAAAAATGTCAGACAGCGAATGTGATGAGATTTTGCAGGCGATCGATCCGATCACAAAGATACCAATGCTTATCGGCGGACTGACACTGTGGCTTGGTGGAACAATTATTGTTGCGATCGCTATTATAACAGGTGCACTTGCAGTTTCAAAATGGTGTCTGCTTTTAAATCCGATCGTAGCGTTGATCGTGCTGTTACAAGTAGCGATGCTATGACTTCTGAATGGGCAAGAATTCCATATGAAGTATTAGATACAGTTTCTCGTAGAATTGTAAACGAAGTACCTGGTATAAACAGAATAGTTTATGATATAACTTCTAAACCACCAGCTACAATTGAATGGGAATAAGATAAAAAATATAGCTAAGTCCTTATTTGAGGACTTAGCTTTTTTATTGAATAAAATATTATTTTATTTAAAATAGTGTTTCTTTAAAATTTCATCTGCTACTTGTACACAATCTTCACAAGATAAAATTTTATTCTTCTCCATATTTTTCAAATCTCTACAATATATTGAACCACATTTTTCTTTAAATAATTTTGCTACTTCCTGAAATTTATTATATGTATCTTGTTTACTTTTCAATGGAGAATTTTTATCACCTGCACTATTAGCTAGACTTATTACTAAAAACATGCCTGTAACAGCTCCACAAGTATCTCTTAATCCTCCCATGCCAGAACCAAATCCTTCTGTTAATTTAAATGCTACATCTTCTGACAAGCCTAATTCTTCACAATAAGCACAAACAATAGCTTGACAACAATTATAATTATTATCTATAAAATTTTCCATTACTTTATTTTTCACAAAAAGTCATCACCATTCTTAAAAATATGTATTTATTATACTTATTTGTATTTATATTTTATAGATAAAATAATGCACAATATTTGTTAAAAAATGCTTTTTTTCTTTTCAATACTCACCTTTATAGGTTATAATTATATACATTATGCTTAGAAAGGTTTTTATCATTATGAAAAATTTCTTTATTGAGTTTAAAAAATTTGCTTTTAAAGGTAATATGCTTGATTTAGCAGTTGGTATGATTATTGGTACTGCTTTTACAGGGCTTGTAAATTCCATTGTAAAAAATTTAATCATGCCTATAATCAGTATTTTTACTGGTGGTATTGATTTTAACAATATGTATCTACCACTTAGTAAGGCGACTTTTATACTTGCTGAAAAAGGTGCTGACCTTGAAACAGCTAAAAAAGCTGGTGCAGTTTTTGCTTATGGTGCCTTTTTAACAGATTTTCTCCAATTCTTAATTTTGGCTTTCGTAGTCTTTTGTTTAATTAGACAGCTAAACAAATTAATTCCTATTCCTAAAGAACCGCCAAAAACAAAAATCTGCCCATTTTGTAAATCTGAAATTCCTCATGAAGCCACTAAATGCGCTCATTGTACCTCTGACTTACCAACAACTTAAATATACAAAAAAAGAAAGCATAGTCTAATCAAAACGATTAAACTATGCTTTTTTATTATTTCTGCCACTGATAAATTACAGCTTCATATGGTCTTAAATGACCTTTTGTCAAATCTGTTATCGTATCTTCATAATTACTAATTAAGATTTTTCCTGTGCCTTCTAAGTTAAAATCAACTTCTTTATCATAAAAATTACATACTATAAGCCAAGTTTTATCTTCATATTTTCTTGTATAAGCAAAAATATTTTTATCTTCGGCTAATAATAAATCATATTCACCATAAATCATAATAGGATTTTCTTTACGCATCTTCATCAATTTTTGATAACAATAAAAAATTGAATTTTTATCAGCTAAAGCTTTTTCTACATTTATATCTACGTAATTGCGATTTACTCTATACCATGGTTTAACCTTGCTAAAGCCAGCATATACATCACTATTCCACTGCATAGGAGTTCTTGCATTATCTCTAGCTTTGGCACGCAAAGATTTTAATATTTCTTCTTTAGGTATATTATTAGCCATTCTTTCTTTATATGCATTCACAGATTCAATATCGGCAAAATCGGCTAAATCATTAAACTCAATATTGGTCATACCGATTTCTTCGCCTTGATAAATATATGGTGTTCCCTGCATACCATGAAGTAATATCGCCAACATTTTTGCAGACTGCACGCGATATTCTTTGTCATTACCCCAACGAGATACAATTCTTGGTAAATCATGATTATTCCAAAATAAACTATTCCAACCTTTGCCCTTTAATTCTTTTTGCCACTTAGTAAATACTTTTTTCAACTCAATTAAATCAAGCTTTTTCAAATTCCATTTATCTGAACCTTCTTGGTCAAGCATAATATGTTCAAATTGAAATACCATACTCAATTCATGTCTATCTGGACTGGAAAATAACTGTGCTATCTGCGGATTTGCTCCCCAGCATTCACCCACAGTCAATAAATCTTTATCTTGCAAAGTTTCTCTATGCATTTCTTGAATATATTCATGTAATTTAGGTCCATTCTCTTTGATTTTTAAATCTGGAACTTTGCCAATCATATCAATGACGTCCATTCTAAAACCGCCAACACCTAAATCAATCCAAAAATTCATCATCTGCCAAATATCTTTGCGCATATTTTTATTTTCCCAATTTAAATCTGGCTGTTTCTTACTAAAAAAATGCAAATAATATTCTTGAGATGTTTCATCATATTCCCATGCCGAACCACCAAAACAAGATAATAAATCATTTGGTGGATTATTTTTTTCACCTTTTCGCCAAATATAATAATCACGATATTTGCTATTTTTATTTGTTTTTGCTTCTATAAACCATTTATGTTCATCTGAAGTATGATTTACCACTAAATCCATGATTATTTTTATATTATGTGCTTTAGCTTCTTTCAATAAAGCTTTCATTTCATCTAATGTCCCAAATTCTGGAGAAATATCATAATAATCGGAGATATCATAGCCATTATCATCATTAGGTGAACAATATACAGGGCTTAACCAAATTACTTCTATGCCTAATTTTCCCAAATAATCCAATTTAGAGCGAATACCATTGATATCACCAATACCATCATTATTACTATCGCAAAAACTACGCGGATAAATTTGATAAACAACAGATTTTTGCCACCATTTTGTTTCCATAAAAATCACCTTTTATTACTTATTTGTTTTATTATATTATAATATTATAAGACTAAATTAAATTTGAGGTTAATTATTATGGAAAATTCTCATGTACTCCAAATAACAGAACGCCATTTTTCTGATTTATACTTATGTTTTTGTGGCTTAGCTAAATGTGAGCCTAATCACAGCTTTGGCCCTGGTATCCGCGATAATTATATTATTCACTATATAACTAAAGGCAAAGGAAAATATTATGTAAATAACGCTTGCTATGAATTATCTCAAGGTCAAGGATTTTTAGTTGAACCTCATTTGCAAGTATTTTATCAAGCTGATAAAGATGACCCATGGCAATATCTTTGGATTGGCTTTAATGGCACTAAAGCTATTCAATATTTAAATGATATCGGTCTTAGTTCTAACCATCTAACATTTCAATGCAATTATAGTGAAGAATTAAAACAAATTGTGCATAATATGTTAAAAAATAATAACTTTGCCACAAGCAATCAATTTTTGCTCGAAAGTCTATTATATTCTTTCTTCTCTATCTTAAGTAAAGATATAAAAACCATATTGCCAACTAATGACAACAATAATCTATATGTAAAAAAAGCCATTGAATTTATCGAAAATAACTACACTAATAATTTAAAAATCACTGATATAGCTAAATATGTCTGCGTCACTAGAAATTACCTCTATTTATTATTTCGCAAACATTTAAATATTTCTCCCCAAGAATATTTAGCTAATTATCGCATAACTCGTGCTGAACAATTATTAAATACAACTACGCTATCCATTGAAACTATTTCTAATTCTTGTGGCTATCAAGACCCTTTAGTATTTGCTAAAGCCTTTAAAGCAAAAAAAGGTTTTACACCTTCACAGTATCGCAAAAGTTTTTCTTCTAAAATCTCTTTTAATAAACCTGTAAATAGAATGAAATAAAAACTATAAGTATTGCTCTTATAGTTTTTATTTAACATTTAAACTGATTTACTTAACAACGACATCTTTATTTTCATAAAATTCTCATATATAATAATTTATAGATATTAATTACGAAAAGCCATAAATTCATATATTTATAAAGGAGCGTTTTTTAAGATGCAAATTTTATTTAATGAACAAAGCCGTACTTTTCATTTAACTAATGATAAAATTAGTTACATTATGACTGTACTTCCTAATGGTCATCTAAGCCAAGTATATTTTGGTAAAAAAGTACATGACAAAGCAGATTTTTCCTATTTAATTCAATCTTGTGCTCGTCCAACAACTTCCTATATTTCTGAAGAATTCCATAATATTATATCTTTGAGCCATATTCGTCAAGAATATCCTGTTTATGGCACTTCTGATTATCGTCAGCCTGCTATTGAAATTTGCCAGACAAACGGCAGTAAAATTTCTGACTTCCATTATCAGAGTCATTCTATCAGCAAAGGCAAACCAAAACTTGAAAATTTACCTGCTACTTATACAGAAAACGATGATGAAGCTCTCACTTTAACTATTCATTTACAAGACCCTGTTACTTTAGTTGAAATAGATTTACTCTATACTATTTTTGCTCAAAATGGCATTATCGCTCGCAGTGCTAAAATCTACAATCAGGGTAAAGATGATGTTCATTTAACAACAGCTATGAGCCTTTGTCTTGATTTACCTGATTGCGACTATGAATGGCTTCAATTCTCTGGTACATGGTCTAGAGAACGTCATTTAAAAGTGCGTAAATTAGAACAAGGCATCACTGCTATTAATTCCACTCGTGGTCATTCTTCCCATGAACACAATCCATTTATCATTTTAAAACGACCTACTACAGATGAGAATAAAGGTGAAGCTATTGGTTTTAGCTTAATCTATAGCGGTAACTTCTTAGCTCAAGCAGAAGTTGATACTCATGATGTTACACGTGTTTTAATGGGTATTAATCCCACTACATTTGATTGGAAATTAGAACCAAATACATCTTTCCAAACTCCAGAAGCTGTAATGATTTATACTGATGATGGCTTAAATAATTTAAGTCAATCTTTCCATAAATTATTCCAAAAACGCCTTGCTCGTGGCTATTGGAGAGATAAAGCTAGACCTATTTTAATCAATAACTGGGAAGCTACTTATTTCGATTTCAATGAAGATAAACTCGTAACTATCGCTAGCAAAGCTAAAGAATGTGGCGTAGAATTATTCGTATTAGATGATGGCTGGTTTGGCAAACGCACTTCCGATTATGCAGGTCTTGGCGATTGGTATCCAAATACTGACCGCTTACCAAATGGCATCAAAGGTCTTGCAGAAAGAATTGAAAATCTCGGCATGAAATTCGGTCTTTGGATTGAACCAGAAATGACTAATATGGACTCTGACCTCTATCGCAATCATCCAGATTGGATTTTACATGTACCTGGCAGACACTCTTCTGAATGTCGTCATCAATATGTTCTCGATTATTCTCGTAAAGAAGTAGTAGATTATATCTATAATTTACTTGCTAAAATCTTACGTGAAGCTAAAATTTCCTATATTAAATGGGATATGAACCGCAGTATTACAGAATGTTATTCCGTAGCTTATCCTGCTGATAGACAAGGAGAAATCTTCCATCGTCATATTTTAGGTGTTTACGATTTATATGAACGCTTAACTTCTGAGTTCCCTCATATTCTCTTTGAATCTTGTGCTAGTGGTGGTGCTAGATTTGACCCAGGTCTTTTATATTATGCTCCACAAGGCTGGGCAAGTGATGACTCCGATGCTATAGAACGCTTAAAAATCCAATATGGTACATCTTTTGCTTATCCTATCAGCTCCATCGGTAGTCATGTTTCTGTTACTCCTAACCATCAAGTATATCGCTTAACACCTCTTCATACTAGGGCAAATGTTGCTTACTTTGGTACTTTTGGCTATGAGCTTGATTTAAATAAATTAACTCCAGCTGAACAAGAAGAAGTAAAAGAACAAATTAAATTCATGAAAGAATATCGTGAAGTTTTCCAATTTGGCACATTCTATCGTTTGAGCAGTCCTTTTGAAAATAATGTAACTGCTTGGATGGTAGTAAGCGAAGATAAAGAAACTGCTATTGTTGGTTGGTATCGTGTATTAAATGGTATCAATTTACCATATAGCAGAATTTATCTCCAAGGCTTAAATCCTGATTTTTGCTATAAACAAAATATTGATGGCAATTGTTATTATGGTGATGAACTCATGAATATCGGTCTTGTAATTGATGATCCTAGCGCAGGTCAGGTATCTAGTGATATGCCTACAAGCTGTGATTTCGACTCTAAAGTTTATGTATTAAAAGCAACAAATAAATAAAATTTTAAGGCTTAGCTTTTCTTTTGATTGGCTAAGCCTTTTATTTATATTAAAAATTTTTATTTATCATTTAAGTATTCCTTTATAAGTTTATTTTTTTTATAATAATAATAAATTATATATTTTAGGAGGATATACTTATGTCTTTTAACAAACAATTAAATTGGGCTGTTCTAGGTACTGGTGTAATTGCCAATGAAATGGCTCAAGCGCTACAAAACATGGGCAAAAAATTATATGCTGTTGGCAATCGTACACATAGTAAAGCCATCGATTTTGCTAAAAAATATGGCATCGAAAAAGTTTACGATGATTTTCAAGATATCTTCACTGATCCTGATGTAGATATTATTTATTTGACAACTCCACATAATACACATTATCCATTCATGAAAAAAGCTTTAGAAAATCACAAACATTTATTTGTAGAAAAGTCCATTACTTTAAATAGTCGTGAATTAAATGAATGTGTTAAACTAGCTCAAGAAAATAATTTAATTTTAGCTGAAGCTATGACTATTTGGCATATGCCTATTTATAAACAATTATGGGAAATGATACATAATAATGAATTTGGTAAAGTACAGATGATTACTGTAAACTTTGGTAGTTTCAAAGATTATGATATGACTAATAGATTTTTCAATAAAAATTTAGCTGGTGGTGCTTTACTTGATATCGGTGTATATGCGCTTAGTCTCACACGCAGTTTTATGCAAAATAAACCAACAAAAATTTTAAGTCAAATGCTTCCTACACCTACTGGCGTTGATGAGCAAGCTACTATTTTATTGATGAATGAAGATAATCAGATGGCAACAATCGCTTTATCACTTCATTCTAAACAACCAAAACGAGCTATGATTAGCTGTGAAAAAGCTTATATTGAAATCATGGAATTTCCTCGTGCTAATAAAGCAGTAATCACAGATGCTGTTACAGGCGAAAAACAAGAAATCATCGTAGGTGATACGAAGAAAGCACTTCAATATGAAATGGAAGATATGGAAAAAGCCATTTTAGAAGAAGAAACTGATCTTTTACAATTTACTTATACTCAAGATGTTATGGATATCATGACTAAATTGCGCCGTGAATGGAATTTAGTTTATCCAGAAGAAATATAATATTTCATCAAAATAAATCTACAAAATAAAAGAGGTTCTATGTCTACATTTGCTAGTGATACATCAAAACGCAGTTTAAAAAACTGGATTATTGCACTTAATATTTTATTACTTGGTTTAATCATTGCCCATTTGGGGATTTCTTTATTTTTATTATCCGAGCTTGGTACTGATACCTTCACTGTATTTATTCAAGGGCTTGCTCGAACATTTAATCTATCTGTAGGTACTTTTCACGTCATTGTCTTATGTATCTTATTGGTTGTTATGCTTCTAACTACTAAAGGATATGTAAAACCTGGCACTATTTTATGCGCTTTTTGTGGTGGTCCTATCATTGATTTTTTCACATGGCTTTTAGGCGATTTTATCAATGCTGATTCTACTTTGCCATGGCGTATTTTAGGTATGATTTTAGGGTGCGTTATCTTATCTATCGGCATGTCCATAGTCATCAAAAGCAACGCTGGTACTGGCCCTAATGATTTGATAGCCATTATCTTAACTGATAAATTACAAAAATTTCAATTCCGCTGGGTACGTATGACTTGTGATTTATTTTTTGTTATTTTAGGCTACATCTTAGGTGGTACTGTTGGTGTAGGTACAGTCATAGCTGCTTTTTTAACTGGCCCACTTGTGCAGTTTTGGCTTCCTAAAAGCGAATTTTTAATTAAACAAGTTTTAAAAGAATAAAATTTAAAGTCTATAGCAAAAGCTATAGACTTTTATTTTGGCTAAAATTCTTTTTATCATATTCATAATCTCTAATTAAATCTATCATTACTTTCATCGAAGCAGTAACCCATTTATGTTTATGATAGATTAATTGTCGCCAGACCTTAAAAACTTCTGGAATATTGATTTTCACTAATCGCTGTTCTTCTAACTGTCTTTTTATCGTAAATTCTGGCAAAAAAGAAATGCCTGCATTTTTCTCTACCAAAGATTTTAAAATCTCTACATTTCCCAATTCTAAGAAAGGATTTATCTCCAAAGATTTAGAAGCTAAATATTCTTCTAAATGTCTACGATAACTCATATCTTTTTCTGTGAGTAAAAAATCTTCGCCTAATAAATCTTCTATTAAACAATTTTTTCCTGCTAATCTATGTTTAGGACTAGCTACAAAAAATACTTCTTCTTTCTTCTCCATCACAGTAACTATTTCTGAGGAATAAATTCTTTTATCTAGAGTATAGAGCAAATCTGCTTCATTATGTCTTAATTTATGAAATAAACTATCTGTACCAGCTGTATATAAAGTTACCTTTATCTTAGGATATAGTTGATGAAATCGTTCTAATATCTCAGGGAAAAAAGTATTAGCAATAGATTCTGCCATAGCTATTCTGAGTTCACCTGTTTCTATCGGTAAATTTTTCAATGCTTTTTTTGCATCTTCACTAGTTCTGATGATTTCATGAGCGTATTTTAAAAACGCTTGACCTGCATTGGTCAAGCGCACTGTTTTATTAATTCGTTCAAATAATAAAATATCTAATTCTTCTTCTAATTTTTGAATTTGTGCCGTAACAGTCGATTGTGAATAATTTAGTAAAATTGCCGCTTTAGAAAAACTGCATTGTTCTGCTACGTATAAAAAAGTCTTTAAATTTCTTAATTCCATGCTATATTTATTGCTCCTTATTATCTATCGAAAAAACTGAATTATATTATAGAAATTATCGTTTTTACAAATACTATGTACACAAGTTATAATTATAAATGATTTTTCTTAATAATTCTATAAAGGAGTTTTTTTATGGATAATATACATCAAAATGGAGGATTTAAAAGTAGTACAGGTTTTATCCTCGCTTGTATCGGTTCAGCTGTAGGTATGGGGACAATTTGGATGTTTCCTTATCGCTTAGGCGAATATGGTGGTGGTGCTTTTTTAATTCCTTATATTTTATTTTCTATCTTATTTGGACTTGTTGGTTTATCCGCTGAATTTGCCATTGGTCGCCGTGCTAAAACAGGTACATTAGGTGCTTATGAATATTGCTGGAGCAAAATCAAACAATCAAAATTAGGCTATTGCCTCGGCTGGATACCTCTTTTAGGCTCACTTGGTATAGCTATCGGATATGCAATCATCATCGGTTGGGTACTCAGAGCTTTATGGTGGTCTATCACTGGTGAAATGCTATCTGGTCATCACGAAGTATTCTTACAAGAGGTTACTGGAGAATTCGGCAGTGTATTTTGGCATACTCTCGTTATTGTAATGACAGCTTTAATTTTAATGTTCGGTTCTACATCAGGGATTGAAAAAGTAAATAAAATTTTAATGCCTTTATTCTTTATTTTATTTTTAATTTTAGCTATTCGTGTATACTTTTTACCTAATTCCGGTGCAGGATATGAGTTTTTATTTACACCAAATTGGGAACAATTAGGACATATTGAAACATGGGTTATGGCAATGGGACAAGCTTTCTTTTCTCTATCAATCACAGGTTCAGGTATGATTGTCTATGGTACATACTTACCAAAAACTGAAGATATTCCTAAAGCTTCCATTCGCACAACTTTCTTTAATACTATAGCTGCTCTACTTGCTGCTTTTGCTATCATTCCTGCCGTTTTTGCTTTCAATATTGCACCAAATGCAGGTCCAACACTTATGTTTATCACACTTCCAAATATTTTTGCCCAAATGCCATTTGGTCAATTATTTGCTATATTATTCTTCGTTTCTGTAGCTTTCGCAGGTATTACAAGTCTATTAAATATGTTTGAAGCAGTAAGTGAATCATGGCAAACAAGATTTAATCTTTCTCGCAAAACAGCCGTTACACTTTGTTCTATTATTGCTTTATTTATCGGCGTATTCATTGAAGCTGAACCAAAATTCGGTCCTTGGATGGATATTGTAACTATCTATATTGTTCCATTTGGAGCTGTTTTAGGTGCATTTTCTATTTATTACATTTTAGGTTACAAAGAAATCCGCCAAGAATTAGAACTTGCTAGAAAACCTCTCGGTGCTTACTTTGGAATTACAGCTAAATATATCTATGTACCATTAACAATTATAATTTTTGTTCTCGGAATTATTTACGGTGGTATCTAAAATAAAAGAGTCAATAAGCAAAAAACTTATTGACTCTTTTTTATGGATAAAATTATTAAAATGAAGGGTAGCTACTTTATTTTTCATCAATTGCTATTTTAGCATTTGCATGTAATTCTTCTGTTATTTCTTCTTTATCTGCATAATTTTGTTTTCTTGAACCATACATGACAAAATACATAACTAGACAAATAACAGACATCACACCAGTTAACATATATAAACCTTCAAAGCCAAGCATTGGTCTTAATACACCGAGAATATAAGGGCTAACGCCAAGGCCTAAATCCAAAGCTACAAAATATGTGGAAATAGCGACACCTACACGATGATTTGGTGTTAATTTTATACAAACGGCTTGACCATTAGACATAAATGTACCATATCCTAAACCTACAAATACACCAGCTAATAATAACATCCAAGCAGTTTGTGTACCACTTAATAAGAATAAACCTATTGCTAAGCAGACAAAGCAAGGATACATAACATAATTTTCACCTTTGGCATCAAAAATAATACCAGTTATAGGACGAGATATAGTGATTACTACAGCATAGACAACAAAGAAGAAAGTACCTGCTTCTACTAAATGAATTTCTTGTGAATAAGCTGCTAAAAAGCTCAATACACTTGCATAACAAAAAGCAACCCAAAAACCTATGAAGGAAATTACAGATACTTTGCTTTCTACAAAATTATTTACAGAGATTTTGCGAAGTTTAGCTTTTTCATCTGGAGAAAGTTCAAGCTCTTTGATATTGAGGAAGAAACAACCTATTACACATAAAACAATTAAACCTACACATAATTCAATGATAGCTGTAAAAGAAGTTCGTGTCATCATGAACATGCCAATAAATGGGCCAACAGCGGCAGCTACACTTGTAGATAAACCATAATAATTTATGCCTTCACCTTTACGTGAAAGAGGTATACAGCTAGCAATAATTGTGCTTGTCGCTGTGGAAACTACACCATAGGCAAAGCCATTTGCTAAACGAATAATATACATTATCATTAAATTTGGTATATAAAAATAAAAAATAGTAGTTATCAAATATAAAGCCATACCAGTATACAGCATTTTCTTTCTACCAAATAATTCAATTTGTTGTCCTGCCAATAATCTAGCAATCAAAGTACCGACAATATAGATACCAGAAGCAAGACCTGCTTCAGCTAGACTAGCATTTAAATCATTTTTAGCAATGACAGCAATTATTACCATCAATAAATAATAAATCAAATAAACTAAAAAATTAATACCCGTGTCCAAAAGAAAATCCTTTGTCCATAAACGTTCTTTAGAAGAACTACTCATGCTCTCATCTCCAAAATCTTAATTAAAGGATAGTTCATATTGTATACATGTGTTTTACATTTGTATAGCTTAAGATATTAATGAGAGTCATCAATTATTTTTATCTAAAATTAATCAAAATTTATCTATTTTGCTGATATAAATCCAAAATATAATCCACAAAAATCTCCATACTTTTAATTTTAGGATTTTCATGTTTATACAATAAATACGAAGAAAAATTAAGTGGTTCTAATAACTCATAATAGTCATTTGTAATACCTAATTCCTGTAAAAGACGCTTTGATATCAATGTTGCTACTTTATTATGCTTACAATAATGAATGATAGCGTATGGTGTAGATAATCTAGCATCAATATGTGGATGTATTTTTAATTTGACAAAATAATCCTCTAAGGAATTTGTCATAAAATAATCTGGTGAATGTGTAACTAATGGATATCTTTGTATAATATCAGCTGTTATTTTATCTTGCGTTAAATCCAAACATGGAGCATAATAAACGAACTCATCTTTGCAGAATAATTTCTTTTCACAGCCATCTGCATGCATTTGAGGCAATAAAAAAGTAGAAGCAATATCAATTTGACCACTATCTAATTTTTTTAACATGGATTTTGCTTCTAGATTATATACATTAAAGCAGATATTATTATCATTATGTTGTTTAAAATAGCTGATATGTCTATTCATTAAAATATCTCCCATAGACATCAAAGCACCTATATTAATATATACTGCTTTTCCTGCAAATTTTTGTAATTCATCAATAGCTTCATCTAATTCATCAATTATCGGTATGATTTTTTGCAAAAAAAATTCGCCTTCTCTAGTCAAATCACTACCACGATTAGAACGAGTTATCAACTGTATATTGAGCATTTCCTCTAATTTTTTCATTTGAAAACTAAATGCTGATTGAGTTATATTTGCTCTATGTGCCGCAGTTGCAAAATTGCGCACTTTTCCATAGATAATAAAATTTTCTAATTGTTGAATGCTAGGTCTTTCCTGCATATTGCCACCTCACATTAAAATTTTATCTTCTATTATATACTATATTGCTATAACATCAAATAAGAAACTAAAAAAAGCAAAGTGATACTATTGTTTATATTATCCTTTGCTTTTTTTATTAAATTTTATTTATTTTTCATTCTATACGTTTAGATAAATTTCTCCATGTAGTTTTAGTTAAAAAACTTTCTTCTACCTGTGCTTCTAATTGTAAATAACGATAATATGGCATACTAAATGACAAAATATCTTTATCTATACATTTTCTAGCTGACGGGTCAGTCAATCCAATCGTACACTTTATACTATTTTCTTCAAAATGTTTTAAAGCAAATAAAATGGATTGTGTGCAACCTGCTCCAAATCTTAACTCCACATTATCCTGAGTATCTTGGTCATAATTTGCTAAGACTGTAAGCGCTGATAATTGGTCAGCATTTACTAAAAACACAATAATTTCTGGTTGATTTTCATCTGTTACCAATTCTAACGGCTTGAAGACCACATATTTTTTAGAATTTATTTTTGGTACATTCACAATAAAATTTCTTGCAAGTTCAGGATTTTTCTTATAACATTCTCCTTCTCTACCATCATTTGCTCCTGTAGATAAAAAATATTCTATATATCCTAAATCATATGCCTTTAATCCAAGACCTGCTCTACCACCCATACAAGCAGTTGTCTCTTGTGAAAAAATTGCTGTTTTGCCTTTAGAAGCAGCATTTAACATAGCTATTACACAGCCCCAAACACCTTCTTTAAATTGTAGTGCATTATCTTCTTTTATATCCGTTCTATATACTGCAATCGGTTGATTTTTTAATTTTATCGCTTTCGCTATTTTACTATCCATTATGTTTCACCTCGCTAAAATTTATCTTCTATCTAAAATTATACTATGAATAATAGAAAAAATAATAAAAAAAGCAGTTTACGAATATTGATATGCACCCAAAATATTGGACATATTAATTAAGCTACTAATTGAGACTTAGTTCTGTATTCTACAGGACTAAGTCCTTTTAGTTTTATCTTTATCCGTTTTGTATTATAATATTTTATATAAGATTTT
>ENA-ORCP01000845-ORCP01000845.1-human-gut-metagenome-genome-assembly--contig:-NODE-845-length-27432-cov-8.107256_pt1 | contig 27432 bp, 23 predicted proteins | sample MGYA00242990_ERZ507991 | MGnify/ENA primary metagenome ERZ507991 (study PRJEB26167, sample SAMN06115496) | human gut metagenome | host: Homo sapiens | place: China:Henan | collected 2015-05-07 | study... | reverse complement strand
TGTCGGCATCAACCTTTCCTGCTACGGTCAGGAAATCGGGCTGAGGCTTGCGGACGCAATAGAGGCGGTATGCTCTGTGGATGGTGTGGAGCGTGTACGTTTGTCATCGCTTGAGCCGGAGCTGCTGACAGATGAGGATATAGCAAGAATGGCGGCGCAGAAAAAGCTCTGTCCGCATTTTCACCTGTCGCTCCAGTCCGGAAGCAGTGCTACATTGAAGCGTATGAACAGGCATTATACGCCCGATGAATACTATGATATAGTCCTGAGGCTGCGAAAAGCGTTTCCGGATTGTGCGATAACTACCGATATTATGGTAGGGTTTGCAGGGGAAACCGACAAAGAATTCCAAGAATCCTGCGAATTTGCCCAAAAAGTCGGTTTTGCGGCAATGCACGTTTTTACCTACTCAATTAGAGAGGGTACAGCGGCGGCAAGACGCACAGACCACGTTGCGCACGATATTGCCGTAAAGAGATACCACGCTATGAGCAGCCTTGCAAAAAAGCTGAAAGAGGAATATTTCCGCTCGTGCGTGGGAAAGACGGAAAAGGTGCTTATTCAGCGCAGGGAAAGCGAAGAATACGCAAACGGCCTTACCCCGCAGTACGTTCCCGTGCGCATATACGGCAGTGACGCAAACAGGCAGGATATAATTACTGTACAAATTACAGGAGCATCGGGCAGTGATTTTTGTGTCGGAGAAGAAATAAAATGCTTGTAATCGGGCAGATATTGTAGTATAATTAAAAGGTATTGATAGTTTTGTGCCTTTACACGCTTGCAAAAGCCTGTGGCACTATCACAAAAAACGACGGAGGAAGTTTATGTCAGTTTATCGCATTTATGTGGAAAAGAAACCGCAGTTTGCCGTTGAGGGAAAAGCTGTTCTCTCAGACCTTAAAACCGCACTTCAGATTAAAGGTATCAAGGATGTGCGTATCGTAAACCGTTACGATGCAGAGGGTATCACAAAGGAGAATTTTGAAAAAGCTACTCCCACCGTATTCTCAGAACCGCCTGTTGACGATGTTTATTATTCACTGCCTGAGATTGAGGCTGATGAAAAGATGTTCGCAACCGAGTTTTTACCCGGTCAGTTCGATCAGAGAGCAGACTCAGCCGCTCAGTGTATACAGATGCTGTGTCAGGGCGAACGTCCCACGGTTAAATACGCAAAGCTGTATATCCTTAAGGGCGATATTTCAGATGAGGATTTTACTAAGATAAAGCACTATCTCATAAATGCCGTAGAAGCAAGAGAATGCGGCTTTGAGCAGTATGAAACGCTTGATGTAAAGTATGATATTCCGAAGGATGTAGCTGTGCTTGACGGATTTATCGGTCTTTCCGAAGATGAACTTGCCGAGTTTATCAAGAAGTACGCACTTGCTATGGATCTTGGCGATATAAAGTTCTGTCAGGAATATTTCAAGAAGGAGCAGAGAGATCCTACCCTTACCGAAATCAGAATGATAGATACATACTGGTCGGATCACTGCCGTCACACAACATTCGGAACGATAATCGACAATGCGAAGATTGACGCTCCCTACATTGCCGAAACTTATAAGGAATACAAGCTCGACAAGGAGGAGCTTGGCAGAAGCGCAAAGCCTGTCTGCCTTATGGATATTGCGACCGCCGCAGTAAGAAAGCTGAAAAAAGACGGTCTTCTCCCCGACCTTGACGAGAGTGAAGAAATAAATGCCTGCTCCGTAAAAATAACCGTTGACGTTGACGGCAAGGACGAGCAGTGGCTTCTTATGTTCAAGAACGAAACACATAACCACCCCACTGAGATCGAACCTTTCGGTGGTGCGGCAACCTGTCTCGGCGGTGCTATAAGAGATCCGCTTTCGGGTCGTTCTTACGTTTATCAGGCTATGCGTGTAACGGGTGCTTCGGATCCCCTGCTCCCTGTTGACAAGACGATCCCCGGCAAGCTCCCTCCGAGAAAGATAACAACAACAGCCGCACAGGGCTATTCGTCATACGGTAACCAGATTGGTCTTGCAACAGGTCACGTTGCGGAAATCTACGACCCCGGATATATGGCTAAGCGTATGGAGATAGGTGCTGTAATAGGTGCCGCTCCTGCTGAGAACGTTGTCCGTGAACGTCCCGTCCCCGGTGACATAATCATCCTGCTCGGCGGCAGAACAGGCCGTGACGGTTGCGGCGGCGCTACAGGCTCATCAAAGTCGCACAGCGTTGAATCGCTCGAAACCTGCGGTGCTGAGGTTCAGAAGGGTAACGCTCCCGAAGAAAGAAAGCTCCAGAGATTATTCCGCGACAAGAACGCAACAAAGCTGATAAAGCGTTGCAACGACTTTGGTGCAGGCGGTGTTTCCGTAGCCATAGGCGAGCTTGCTGACGGTCTTGAAATCGACCTCAACGCAGTTCCCAAGAAGTACGACGGTCTTGACGGAACAGAGCTTGCCATCTCTGAGTCGCAGGAAAGAATGGCAGTTGTAGTTGACAAGAACGATGTTGACAAGTTCATCGCTCTTGCAGGCAAGGAAAACCTTGAGGCTACTCCCGTTGCGGTAGTTACCGAAAACCCCAGACTCAAGATGAACTGGAACGGCAAGACTATCTGCGACATTTCAAGAGAATTCTTAAATTCAAACGGTGCGGAAAAGCACACGGATATATATGTTCCCGCTCCCACGGTAAGCTATTCTACAGGCAGACACAACACTAAGGAAGAATGGGAAAAGCTCGTTACAGACCTTAACGTATGCTCACAGAAGGGTCTTGTACAGCGATTTGACTCAACAATCGGTGCAGGTACTGTTCTTATGCCTTATTCGGGCAAGACACAGCAGACACCCGTACAGGCTATGGCGGCAAAGCTCCCCGTACTTTCGGGCAACACAAAGACTGCTTCCATAATGGCATGGGGCTTTGATCCTTTCGTAAGCCGTCAGTCACCCTATCACGCAGCCGCTCTTGCAGTAGTCGAGAGTATGGCAAAGGTAGTTGCCGCAGGCGGTAAGAGCGAAAAGTGCTGGCTCACATTCCAGGAATATTTTGAACGTACACAGGGCGATCCTGAGCGTTGGGGCAAGCCTTTTGCCGCACTTCTCGGTGCATATAAGGCTCAGATTGCACTCTCAAGCGGCGCTATAGGCGGCAAGGACTCAATGTCGGGTACATTTGAGCATATAGATGTTCCGCCCACGCTCGTTTCTTTCGCAGTTTCAACCGCAAAGTCAGACAAGATAATTTCCGCTGAATTCAAGCTTCCCTGCAGTGATATTTACTACATTGCACCTGCATACGATGAAAACGGTATGCCTGACTTTGACAGCGTCAAGAAGGTATTTGCTACAGTAGAAAAGGCAATTGCCGACGGCACTGCCCTGTCAGTATGGACTTTGGCTCACGGCGGTATTGCAGAAGGTATCTTCAAGATGTCGCTCGGTAACAGAATCGGTGCAAAGCTTAAAGCTATGGACGATGAAAAGCTGTTCGGTCTGCACTACGGTGCATTCATCATCGAGGCTAAGGGCGCAATAGAGGGCGCAGAGCTTATCGGTGAAACGGTGAGCGACTACACGATTACAGCAGGCGATGTCAAGCTCGACATTGCAGATCTTGAGAAGAAGTATGACACTGTTCTTGAGCCTATCTTCAAGAATTCGCTCCCCGAAATGCCGAGGCCCGTATCGGTTGCTTACGACAAGGGCTGCGATCTTCTCACAAACAAGGCTCCCGGCACTATTGCAAAGCCCAAGGTACTTATCCCCGTATTCCCCGGTACTAACTGCGAATACGATATGGCTGCCGCATTCAACAGATACGGCGGTGAAGCTGAAATATTCGTTATCAGAAACCTTTCTGCAAAGAATATGGAAGACAGCGTAAACGAATTTGCAAAACGAATCGAAAACAGCCAGATGATAGCTGTTCCCGGCGGTTTCTCAGGCGGTGACGAACCCGAAGGCTCGGCTAAGTTCATCAACGCATTCTTCCGCAATCCTAAAATCAAGGATGCCGTAGAGAATATGCTCTATGCCCGTGACGGTCTTATGATTGGTATATGCAACGGCTTCCAGGCTCTTATCAAGCTCGGTCTTGTGCCTTTCGGCAAGATAGTTCCTCTGTCAAGCGAAAGCCCCACGCTTACATATAACACCATAGGCAGACACCAGTCACAGCTTGCTCTTACTAAGATTTGCACCAACAAGTCACCGTGGCTTATGCACTGCAAGGTGGGCGAGGTTTACAACATACCGATTTCGCACGGTGAAGGACGTTTTGTAGCAAGCGACGAGGTTATCGCAAAGCTCATCGAAAACGGTCAGATTGCTACTCAGTATGTTGACCTTAACGGCGAGCCTACAATGGATCTTGCATACAATCCAAACAGCTCGATGTGTGCTATCGAGGGTATCATTTCTCCCGATGGCCGTGTACTCGGTAAGATGGGTCATACAGAGCGTATAAGCTCAGATACCTGCGTTAATGTTGACGGCAACAAGGAACAGCTTCTGTTCAAGGGTGGCATTGACTACTTCAGAATTTAACATTAAAACCGCATAAAATCTGCCCTGCAACGTATTTAGAACGTTGCAGGGCATTTTTGTGTGCAAAAATACAGAGCAGACTTTCGTCTGCTCTGCGATGTTTTTACTTACTTATTCTTTCTTTTTCTTGCCTTATACGTTACAGGAACTGCTCCGCCGGCAACAGCCGCTACCGCAATCCAGGCGGCAAGTGACGATGCACCTGTTTCGGGGTTTCTCTTTCCGAATTCTTCGGGAGCTTTTTCAAACGCACAAGCTATGCACTCATAATGGCCTATGCCCGGCTCTGTGGCGGTAGGTTCTTTATCTACCACCCACTTGAACTCGTGGTCGTCAGCATCGATTATATTGCCATTGTCATCAACGTGCCAGTGCTTCTTCTCATCGTGTTTCCATTCCTTCTTACCGCTGAGCTTAGGAAGTGCTTTCTCCTCCTTTATGCCGCAAACGTTGCAGGCTCTGTACTCTTTACCCTCAGATGTGATTGTCGGCTCAACGAGAGTTTTCCACTCGGACCAGTCATGTCCCTTCGGAGAAATTTCCTTTATATCTTTTCTTTCATCGCAATTTCTGCAATGTACAGAATCCTCACCTTGCTCAGTGCATGACGGTGCAATATCAACAGTACGGGAATCCTCCCATTCGTGCGCCGGCTCTATAATTTCGGTCTGTTCGAAACCGCAATGGATACAAGCGTGTTTCTTAACGCCGTTTTCAGTACAGGTTGAAGGCGTTACTATCTCCCATTCGCCGTAGGTGTGATCTGTAACGGGGATAACCGTTGAATCCTTTGTTGCGTCACAGCGTGAGCAATGGATTGATTTAGAGCCTTCGGTCGTGCAGGTAGGTTCCTTATCTATTGTGTAATCCTCTTCCCACTCGTGAGCGTCCGGGTCTATATCGGTATCTTCATATTCAGTGTATCCGCAGATCTCACATTTTCTTGTTTTCTGACCGCCTGCAACACAGGTAGAGTCTTTTGATACTGTCCACTCGCCGAATGAATGTCCTGTCGGTTCGATCTCGGTTACATCCTTTATCGCATCACATCTTGAACAATGTATCGACTTTGAACCGGGCTGTGTGCAAGTAGGCTTTACATCTATTGTAAAATCATCTTCCCAGTCATGTCCCAGAGGTTCAATCTCTGTTACATCCTTTGTCGCATCACATCTTGAGCAGTGAATAGACTTTGAACCGGGCTGTGTACAAGTGGGCTTTACATCTATTGCGTATTCGGCATTCCAATCGTGTCCTAGCGGTGCTGTGTCACGTTCTTCTTCTGCCTTGCAGACGGAGCAGATATGCTTTTCCTTACCGCCTTCTTCGCAATTTGCCGACTTACTTTCTTCCCACTCGCCGAATGTGTGACCGTTTGGAGCGCCGCTTTCAAATACAAGCGTTGTGTCATTTGTGTGTGCTCCGCATTCGCACGAATAGAAATACTCGGCAGGATTTACGCAATCTGCAGGAACTGCAAGCGTATTCTCATTTACGGTCTTTATATCAAATATATGATTTACTTTATTGATTTTTATCTGACAGTTCTTACAAAGATTATAGTGTCCGGTAAGATCGGAATAATACAGTTTACCGTCACTCTCGTGTTCAACCTTATAAGTCAGCGTGAAACGTGCCAGAGCCTTATCCTGAGTGCCTGCAGACGCATCCGCATAAGCGGTTCTGTCTGTTATAACGATGAAATCTTCGGTATAAGTTCCTGCGGCTAAATTGCTGTCGGGCTTAACTGTGAATGTTGCCGTTGCGCCCTTTGCAAGCTTTGAAGAGCCGTCATCGGCTGTACCCCATTCATTGCCGGCAGTGTATGATACTGTGAACGAAGAAGTATCAGTTATGGCACCGCTCGCTTTATTAAGGTCGGATTCCTTTACTACTCTGTACTTTGCTATAGAACCGCCCTCTGTGACTTTCACCTTGAGCGATACTGTCTTTGTCGGGTTGCCGTTATCAAAATCTGTACCGATGTCGACAGTTGACACAGGATTGTTTTCGCTGTCTGTTACAGATATTTCAACATCTTTAAGACTTGCGTCTGCAGTCACGATAAGGTTGCGGTCAACCGAAAGTGCTATGAACTCACCTGTCGTGCTGTCAAACGTGTACATATCGTCAGGTACCGCATTACCGTCAATATCTGTTACCTTAACGCCTGAGAAACGGTATTCATCGGGATCGTTCAGAGCAAAAACAAGCCTTGAAGAAACTCCTCTCATAGCAAAGACATTTCCGTCCGTTACGGTTGTTTCATTCGTATTATTCGCCTTTATGCAATAGGGCATTACATTTGTGCGTGGCTCGCTGTCATCTATTATTTCGCCGTCACCGCTGCGGACAAAATTAAGTCTGTTTGATTCCGATACTATTGTGTTGGCATCGGCAATATCGATTAAAGTATTTCCGTCCGACAGCTTTATTTTATAGCCGGTTTCCGCAATGCACTTACCGCCTGCATAATCCAGCGTATATCCGGCACCGTAAGCAGGTGTGAACCTGCGGATAATGCCGCCGTTCGTCTTTGTTATCTGTGCCGCACTGTCGGCTTTTGTGATACTGCCGTTTGTGAGTATCGTACCGTTATCGACAGACAGAGTACCTGCTACGGAAATGTCGCCGTAGGTTTTAAAAACAGTGCCGTCAGCTACCTTCGCCGTTCCGTGACCGATTATATCGAGCTTTGCATTTTCGTAACCGTTCACAGACAGGAGCTTAAAATCGCCCGAAGTATCGCCTGTATCGGAATCATCGAGCTTATTGACATTGAGAGTACCGTTTACGGCGTATATTCCGCTTACCGATGTTCCGTCACTTCCCGGCTTGCCTTTATAATTATCCTGCTGTTCAGACGGTACATTGGTATTTGTACCGGGGTTTCCGCCTCTGCCGGCTGTAACGTTAAGTCTGCCGCCATTAAGATACACCTTTGTATTATCGGTTATAGCCGCACCGCCGTTACCGCCGTCGCCGCCAACACCATAGACACCGGTGGCAGTATAAAAGCCGCCTCTACCGCCATCGCCGCCGTCGCCACCGATTATTGTTGTTGTACCGCCCGCAACGGTAAGCGAAGCGACATCTACTGCAACAAGTCCGTTTTCACCGGATTCTCCCGGTGTGGTACTTTCAAAACTTTCTGTTTGACCATTTTTGCCATCATCGCCGTACGCTCCGATAAGGCCAATAACACCGCTTGCGTTTTCACTCTCACTATAAAAGGTTATTGTTGCATCTGTGCCGGCAATGCCGTTCACTACACTTACCTCTGCATTGTTCTTGAGTATGACATTTACATTTCCTTTAATTTCTACAGGATTATATACATTTTTATTGTTGTCATAATCATAGGTTGTTGTGATGATATTAACGATACCGTCAGCCACATACCACGTTTCTTTACCGGCAATGCCCCATGCAGTATCGGATGAAGCTATCTTTGTATAATCAGTTACCGTTCCGCTTATAACCGTACCGTCTGCAGACAGTCCGTAATAACTCACCGCTTCATCGGCAATTGCGTTGATTACTGTAAATGACAACGTGCCGACTGCAAGCACGGCAGATGTTGCTATGCCGGCTATGATTCTGGTTGAAAATTTTCTTTTCATTTGTCTCTCCTTATCCGAGAAATTTTAAATAATGATATGCATTACTTATCTATCATACAATTGTAACATTCCATAAAGAGAATTTCAACAAATATGGCACGAATGGTCAAAAAATGGCGGCGAATGGTATAATTACCTTCGCCGCCTGACTATAATGAATGATTACTTATCAAAACCGAGCAATTTCTTCGTTCCTGCTTTTTCAAGCGCAACTGTCAGAAGCACACCTGCTATAAGCCCTACAGCGCCCTGTATTGCGTTTCCGAAAATGCCTGCCGCCGCTGTTGCCACATTACCGTAAAGTATAATAGCATAAACGAAGTAGCCTGCTACCATAATTATTTCTGCCACAGCGCCGCCGATTACCTTGCCGACAAGCGACTTGAAATAAGAGCCGTTCATAAAGCACTTTGCAATGTAGAATGCTGCTACTGCCATAAGTGCCTTGATTATCAGCGTTGCAGGCGCATAATAAGCATAACCTGTAAGCAGATCCGCCATCGCAGAGCCTATGCCTGCCGCCGCAACTCCCCACGGCGAGCCGATAAGCCATACCGATGTAAGCACCATTACATCACCGAGATTTACATAGCCCTTTGTAAGCGGCATAGGTATCTGTACCACCATTGTCGCAACACAGGTAAGTGCGGCAAGCACAGCCGCCGTAACCATTAATGTGAGATTTTTTGTCTTTACCATTTCTTTTGTCTTCTTTCTTTTGTATTTGGCTTATTTGCCTTTTTTCATATCATTGGCGGAGTAAACGACCTCCGCATAGATAGCCGCAATAATTCTGTACAGCTCGACCGGTATCGTTTCACCGCTGTTGAGCATTACAAGAAGCGCCGCCGTGCTGTCGTCACGGTAAACGGGAACGCCGTTCTCGTCTGCGATATTTATAATCTTCTTCGCAAGCTCGCCAAGGCCGGACGCTACCACGACCGGAGCATAGTTAAGGTCGGGATTGTACTTAAGCGCCGCCGCAGCCTGCTTTCCTAAATTACGCTTGGACATTAAGACCCTTCCTCCTGTCAATTATTTTCGGGAAAACCTCTGTCAGCACATGAGGCTTTCTCAGCACCGCAGTTTCAAATTTTGCGGGCTTATAGCCGATATTCCTTATTATAAGGTCAATCTTATCGCTAAGCTTTTTTATCTTGAAGCCGAACTTTTCGGGATAAAGAAGCGACAGATTGATGTTTTCGCCCAGTGCGTACATATCGACCTCAAAACGTCCTATAGATTCAACGTCAAATGTCAGGAACAAGTGGTAATTCTTCTGTCCGACAGGCGTGTTGTTGGGGTTGTTCTCATCGTTATCGACCCACAGCTCGCCGAATGCCTTTGTATCCTCAATCTGCAACGGCAGGATATAGTGTGCAAGAGGCGTGAATACACCCGGCGCATTGAGAAGGCTCTGCAGAAGATTTGACGCATTGAAATCGTCCAGCGACTGAATAGCCTCGTGATTTATATTCTTACCGATAAAATCGGTCAGCTTATCAAGAGTAGACGGTGCGGAAGGGATATTGCTCGAAGGCGGCAGTTCCTTACGCTGTGCCATCTCATTTACTATATTGGTGAAAAACTCAAAAAGCGTGTCACGCTGAGGTATATCCGGCATTTCACGGAGAATCTCGTTGAGATAATCGACAAGTGCCGCCATATCCTTGATTCCCTGAAAATCACGATGTACCGCAGGAATAATCTGTCGGCTGTCAGTGCCTGTCAGCATTGCCATTATTATATTCTTAAGTGTCTGCAATCCGGATTGTTTTCCTTCGTCAAACGGCGATGTCAGAAACTCCAGTTTATCCCTGGACAAATCCAGCTCCGCAAGATAGCTTTCATCGGATAAATGTGACTTAATGAACAAAGACAGAGATAATTTTTCAGCTTTATTGTCAAAAATGCTTAAATAGTCTTGATTTTCGGACTGATTTAGTGTATTATTATAACTATCAGGAATATCCGACATCTCGCTGAGCTGTTTTTTGCTGAAAATCTTTTTAAGAAGATTTCCAAATGCAACAGACAGCTCCCTACGCATATCATCCGACGGAATATATGCAAGGAGATTTGCAAAGCTCTCCTTGAGCATACCGTTGTTGGTATTGTAGCGTGAAAGATTATGTATTATGAGCGGAATGAACGTCTGTGTTCTTTCATCGTTCAGAAGACTTGCGGAAACGTCCTTCAGCAGTGCGAGCGTTTCACTCTTGAGCGGCTCGAACATATCAGCCGCACTACTGCTCTTCCATTGTGAAGACAAATCGGAGAGCTTGCGGGAGAGCGACTCGTTCGGTGAAAAATATTCGGACAGGAATTTGAGATTTGCACCGAGTGCATTAAGTATCTCCTGCTTGTTTGACGAATAGTTGAGTGCTTTCAGTAGCTGACCGATACTTTCTTTTATATCGGGGCTTGTGGTGGTCTTCAGGATACCGTGGAGCAGCTTGTAAAACTCATCACCGCTGAACATCGTGTTCTGCTTTTCCTGGTTCTGAATCTCACGGACCAGCTTTTCGGGAGCAAGATAAAAGCTCTTGATAAGCTCATCCATATCGTCGTAAAGCTCTGTGTAACCGTTGATCATCGTCTGCTCGAGCAGATCTGAGCTTAACAGGTTCTTGAGCGTTTCGACCGCCATAGTGGGATCTTTTATCTGAACAGTAAGCGGAGCGAGATTCTTTCTGCCCATCATCATAGCGGCGGCGGAATCGTTATCCTGCGCCGTAGATGCTTTGATAGGCTGAGCAAGCTCGACCATATCAAACGGTTCTATATTACCGTCATACTGCCGGTTAGTGAACGAATAGCTCTTACTGTTGGAAACAGGAGCCGTAATCTGTGGAATGTTGGGCATATATATTTCCTTTCAGATGCACATTTTAAAGCCGTGCATCGCATTGCTTGACTTTAAGTTTAGCACATTTCAAGGGATTTATCAATATCAATCTTACGATTGCAAAATAAAAAAATCAGGGAAAGGCGGTTTTGTATATGGCAAAGGTTGAACCCGGCATGGAATCCATGCTCGAAATGTACATATTTGAAACCAATACGTTGCTTGAACAGCTCGATGAAATTCTTCTCAGAACAGAGGATGCAAATGTATTCTCGCAGGAAGATATCAACGAGATATTCAGAATAATGCACACAATCAAAGGCTCGTCTGCGATGATGGGATTTGAAAATCTCCAGCATCTTGCGCACAAGGGCGAAGATATGTTCTTTGTAATAAGGGAGAAGCCCGAAATTGCGAAGGACGCACATTTTGTATATGAACTTATATTTGAGGTTTCCGATCTATACAAGGCTGAAATCGAGTATATACAGAATTCGGGGGATGACGACTATACGCCTACCGACTTCTCGGAAACGTTCAAAAAGCTCGAAGACGCAACGGAAAGATTAAAAGCAATGGAAAGCGGTGCCGCTCCTGCTGAAAGCGCTCCTGCGGCAAAGCAGGAAGCATCTGCCGCTCCTGCAGGAAGCAACGTTGAGGGAAGCATGACCGTCCGTGTATTCTTCGAGGACGGCTGTAAGATGGAGAACCTCCGTGCTTTCCTTCTGCTGACAAAGATAAAGGATGTTGCCGAAGTTATCAGCTGTACTCCTCCCGATGTTGAATCCAATGCGGATACGGCAAAGGATATTGTCGAGAACGGTTTCCTTGTGACCTTCAAGGGCTTTGACGGAGATAATGATACGGTAATTAAAGCTATAGAAGGTGCAGTCAACGTTGAGTCTTACGAAATAATAGACACACCGTCTGCGGCACCTGCCGAAGAAAAGCCTGCTCCCGCACCGGTTAAAGAGGCTGCCCCCGTTGCCGCCCCCGCAAAGACGGAGGAAAAGCCGCAGGCTCAGCCTGCTCCTGCAAAGCCTGCCGCAAAGAGTGCGGTCACAAAGGCTCAGGAGGACATTAAAAAGGCTAACGGCGGTCAGAAGCAGAGCCTTATCAGCGTAAATCTGTCAAAGCTTGACACACTGCATGATATTGTCGGTGAAATCATAACGACCGAGTCAATGGTAATAGCAAACCCGGATCTTGAGGGTCTTGAGCTTGAGAGCTTCTCAAAGGCGGCAAGACAGCTCAGAAAGCTGACAGACGAGCTTCAGGATACCGTAATGTCTATCAGAATGGTACCGCTTGCAGGCGTATTTCAGAAGATGGGCAGAATTGTCCGTGATATGAAGATAAAGCTGAACAAGGAAGCAGAGCTTGTTCTTGAAGGTGAAACGACCGAGGTTGACAAGAGCATAGTAGATAACCTGAACGATCCTCTTATGCACCTTGTAAGAAACTGTATGGATCACGGCATAGAGGACGATATAAATGTCCGCATTGCCGAGGGTAAGCCCGAAAAGGGTACTGTAAAGCTGTCTGCAAAGCACTCGGCAGGTGAAGTTATCATCACCGTTTCAGATGACGGTGCAGGCATCAACTGCGAAAAGGTTCTAGAAAAGGCAAAGGAAAACGGACTTCTTACAAAGCCCGAAAGCGAATATACAACGAAGGAAATCCAGAACATGATTCTCCTGCCCGGCTTCTCGACCAATGATACGGTTACGGAATACAGCGGCAGAGGCGTAGGTATGGACGTTGTACGCAGTAATATCGAACAGTGCGGTGGTACACTTACCGTTGAAAGCGAAGAGGGCAAGGGTTCCAGCTTTATAATCAGAATACCGCTCACACTTGCGATAGTTGAGGGTATGAAGCTGAAAGTCGGCTCTACTATCTTTACAGTGCCGATCTCATCTATCAAGGAAAGCCTTATGGTTGCAAACAACCAGCTGCTCAACGATACAAAGCAGGGCGAAATGATAATGATAAGAGGCGTGTGCTATCCTATCCTCCGTCTGCATGAAAAGTTCAATATGCCGACCGAGGTCACAAAGCTTGAGGACGGTATCCTGCTTCTTGTCGATGTCGGCGGAAAGAATGTCTGCCTGTTTGCAGATAAGCTGATAGGCGAACAGCCCGTGGTTGTAAAACCGTTCCCGAAATACCTCAGCCAGTACAATATCAAGGCGGAGGGTCTGTCGGGCTGTACCGTAATGGGCGACGGCACTATTTCGCTCATAATAGATGTAAATAATCTTATCGGCTAAGGAAACGGAGGCTTTACTTTGTCAGAGAATTATAATGATAAATTACAGGAACTTCTGAACACGCAGAAGGCAATGGAGGACGCAAAGAAAGATCCTCAGAATACAGAAATAACTAAGGTACTGACCTTCTATATCGGCGAGCAGGTATACGGCATTGAAATACCCGATGTCATCGAAATCATAGAAGTACCGCCCATAACCGCCGTACCCGGTGTACCGTCTTATATCAAGGGCATAATCAATGTCCGCAGTAAGATCGTTCCTGTTGTGAACATAAGAAGCAGATTCGGCAAGGAAGAGATTCCTTTCAACGACCGCACCTGCATAATCATCGTTTCGACAGGTGATGTATCGGTCGGACTTATCGTTGACAGCGTTGCGGACGTTATTCCTGTAACCGAACAGCATATATCAAAGACACCGGAGCTTACCGGTGTAAACTCGAATAAATTTATCAAGTCCATTCTTGAAATGAACGATGGAATAAAACTCGTCCTTGACGTTTCAAAACTGATAGACGAACACGCAAGCGAAGAAATGAAGTAAGGCAGGTGAGCCGTAATGCTTAAAATAACAGATAATGAATTCAACCGTCTGGTATCATTCATGAGAGAGCGCTACGGCATAAACCTTTCTCACAAACGCACACTTATCGAGGGCAGACTCGGTAATATGCTCTTTGAGCGAGGATTCAAAAACTATGACGAGTATCTTGACTGCTGTATGAATGACAGAAGCGGTAAAGAGCTTGACGGTCTGCTTATAAAGCTGACCACAAATCATACTTATTTTATGCGTGAACCGGAGCATTTTACTTACCTTACAAGCACCGTTCTTCCGTTTATAAAGCAGACCAACGCAAGAAGCAAAACAATGCGTATATGGAGCGCAGGCTGTTCAAGCGGAGAAGAAGCGTACACTACGGCTATGCACATAAGCGAATTTCTGGGCAGTGAAAAATCCTCGTGGGATACAAGGATACTCGCTACCGATATTTCGCTGAAAACGCTTGCAGGCGCTCAGAACGGCGTATATCTGGAAAGCGGACTTACGGATCTGCCACCCGGCTGGCTTGAGAAGTATTTTGACAGGATAGACAGCGAAAAATGTAAGGTAAAGCCGGCACTTCGCAACGAAGTGATTTTCCGCACGTTCAATCTGATGGAGCCGATACCCTTTAAAAAAGCTCCGTTTGATCTGATTTTCTGCCGTAACGTAATGATTTATTTTGAAATGGAAACGAAACTGGCTTTAGTAAAGCGGTTTTACGATGTGTTAAGACCGGGCGGATACCTGTTCATCGGTCACGCAGAAAGTATTCCGAGAGATTCAACCGATTATGAATATATTAAACCTGCTATTTACCGCAGACCGCTTAAATAACGGCTCTGCACAATATGACGGCATAATGCCGCAGACGGAGGTGAGGTTTTGCCTCTACGCATACTTATAACAGGAACCAGTGCAGCTGTAAGTCAGGTCACAAAAACAATCATCGACCGCAGTCTGCATAACTGTAAATCTGAAATAGTTGACTATAAACAGCTTTCTCTTTCTGCCGAAAAAGCAGACTATGATTTTGCCGTTATAAACGATCTGATGGCGGATATATATTATCGTCTGCCGTCGGCACTGAACGATGTTCCGTCGGTGCTCATAACCAATAATGACAGAATACTGACCGACCCGAAGCGATTCGGGCTTTTTGGTGCAATCAAAAACACAAGCGGCGGTGCGGCGGGTCTTGTTGCTTTTGAAAAAGAACTGATAGCTATCATCAATAACGGCACTCATAATACGCACGAGCGTAAATCTGCCGATAAACCGCACTTTGATAAAATCATGCAGTCGCCGGACGGCAGCGATCCTGCTGTTCTTTTCAAAAAAACGACAGCGCCGCAGAAAAGCAAGCGGAGCGATATAATCAGACCTTACAGCAACAACGGTAAGATTGAAATGATAGCGATAGGCGCAAGCACGGGCGGCACAGACGCCATAATAGAAGTTGTGCAGGATCTTCCTGCGGATACTCCGCCTATCGTAATAGTACAGCATATGCCTGTCGGATTCACGAAAATGTACGCCGACCGCCTTGACCGCATATGCAAGATGAACGCTAAAGAAGCTGAAAACGGCGACAGGCTGCAACAGGGTCTTATAATACTCGGACACGGATCGGAACAGCTTGAGGTACACAGGGACTCAAGTGGGTTATATGTTACCTCCAAGCCCGGTGAAAAGGTTTCGGGGCACTGCCCTTCTGTTGATGTTTTGTTCAGTTCTGTAGCAAAGGTTACAGGAAAAGGAACTATAGGTATAATTCTCACAGGCATGGGACGTGACGGTGCTTCAGGTCTTGCCGAAATGAGAAAATCCGGCGCATATACGATAGGTCAGGACAAAGATTCCTGCGTTGTATATGGTATGCCGTGTGTTGCTTTTGAAGAAGGCGCAGTCATAAAACAGGCTCCGCTTTCTGATATAAAGAATATTATAACAGGAATGTTATAAGGGCAAATTACCGGGAAAGAGGAGAAAAAATGTCAACAGCAAAGAAAACCCTTTCTGTCATTACAGCCGTAGCAATTTTTGCAATTGCGGCTTTGATGACGATGTGTGTTACTCAGGTCGCATCAGCGGCAGAGATGAACGGTAACACAGCAACAGAGCTTGTAAGCTTCATCGGCACAGGCTGGAACTTAGGAAACACCCTTGACGCTACAGGAGGCGGAAACAGCCTTTACAGCGAAACGTCATGGGGAAATCCGAAAACAACAAAGGCGATGATAGACGCCGTAAAAGCACAAGGCTTCAACACAGTAAGAGTACCTGTATCGTGGGGCAACCACACGACCGGCGACAACTTCACTATCGACTCTAAGTGGCTTGCAAGAGTAAAAGAAGTTGTAGACTACTGCATTGATAACGATATGTACGTTATCCTGAACATTCACCACGACACATCCACACAGTACTACTACCCTTCATCTACATATAAAACGCAGTCGATGAAATTTGTAAAATCAATATGGACGCAGGTAGCAAAGTATTTCAAGGACTACGACCAGCATCTTGTATTTGAAACGCTCAACGAGCCAAGACTTGTCGGCACAGGCGATGAGTGGTGGTTTCCTGTAAATAATCCCAACAGTGCAGTTCGTGATTCGATCAGTGTAATAAACACACTCAATCAGACAGCGGTTGATGCTATCCGTGCGGCAGGCGGCAAAAATACCGACAGATGTATAATGGTTCCCGGATACGGTGCATCCATAGACGGCTGTACAACACCAACTTTCAAATTACCGGATGATTCTACGCCCAATCGTCTTATCGTATCGGTACACGCATATACACCTTATAATTTTGCTCTTAACGCAAACGGCACAGCTGAATTTACGAATGATCTGAAAAATGAAGTGGATTATCTGTACAGCACAATAAAATCGCATTTCATTGATGAAGGTATCCCTGCAATAATCGGTGAAACCAGTGCCTCCAACAAAAACAATGCAGCTGAACGTGTAAAGTGGGCACAGTATTATATGGGCAAATCCGCCGAATACGGCGTGCCTTGTATGCTGTGGGATAACAATGCGTTCAATGGCAGTGACAGAGGCGAATGCCACGGTCACCTCAACCGTTCAACGCTCGGCTGGTATGATAAGGCTTTTGTTGATGCTGTAATAAAGTACGGCAAGAAGGAACAGATACCCGAAAAGCTGACGCCTCCCGCAAGTGTTACCAATTGCACAGCAAGACATACAACCACCACGGAAATTTTCATCAATTGGGATAAAGTTGAAGACGCCGATGGATATATTACCGAACAGTACAAAGGCGGTAAGTGGGTACAGATAAATGACAGTGAATATCCTGCGGTCGATTTATACAATCTGAAACCGGATACGGTTTACACTTTAAGGATAAGGGCGTATAAAACCCAAAAGGGAATCTATGCCTACAGCGATTATGTACGCTTTGCGGCAAGGACTTCCAAGCTGGTCGTTAAAAATGTTACTAACTTCAAGGTAAAATCAGCTACAACAAATTCAGTTACGTTACAGTGGGATAAATGTGAAGGTGAAGTCGGTTACTTCGTTGAACGATACAAGAACGGATCGTGGTGCAATATAGCAGAGCTTCCTGTTGACACAACAAGCTATACTGAGAAAGGCCTTATAAACGGAACGACCTACTCATTCAGAATCAGGGCGTACCGATACGGTGACACAGTGTTGACCGGATTATATTCGAATGTTGCGGGTACCACCACACTTGCAAATGTTACGGGCTTTGCAAAGCAATCCTCTACAGATTCAAGCATTACTGTAAAATGGAACAGGAATTCATGCGCTACAGGATATGTGCTTGAACAGTACACAGGCGGTAAGTGGGTACAGCTTACAAAAACAGCGTCAAACACCAATACTTCGTACACTGCGAAGAACCTGAAAGCAAGCACAACTTACACATTCCGCATCAAAACGTACAAGACGGTAAACGGTAAAACCACCGAAACCGCTTATATAAGACTTGCTGCGAGAACATCCGCACCGAGCGTTACGAATGTAACAGGCTTTACAAAGGAATCTGTTACCCAAACGACCGCTACTTTGAAGTGGAACAAAAACACAACCGCTACAGGCTACATTGTCGAACAGTACAAGGGCGGCAAGTGGACTCAGATAGCAAAGACAACGAGCAACAGTACACTTACCTGCACTGCAAAAGGACTTAAGGCGAACACTACTTATACGTTCAGAATCAGAGCATATAAGACCTCCGGCAGTTCAACTAAGTACAGCAACTATGTAAGAGCGGCGGTAACTACCGCTAAGTAAAACGTATCCCCCGATTTTCAAAGTCGGGGGATTTGTATATCCGAAAATAAGAATGACCTCTGCTTTTGCAAAGGCCATTCTTATTTTCTGAGCAGTTTTTTATAGATAAATCCGGTCACAAAGCCGGGTACGATAAACAGAACTATCTGGCTTGCACAAGGAATAAGGAAATCCATAAAACCTGAGAATCCCATCTTCCTTATCTTTTTTCTGACCGCAATAAAGCTCTTTGTGTTACGCCAGTTGCGTCTGCGGTTCAGATTTCCGGCCGTTACCCTGTAGCGTACAAGCACTTCGGGAATGTTTGCAGCTACTGCACCGCCAATCAGCGTACGCACCATAAAGTCATAATCTTCACAGCGTTCAAGCTCCTCGCAGTATCCGCCTATCGACAACGCAAGCGATTTTTTATATACAAGCGTCTGGTTATTGAACGGCGCTCTGCGTTTTGCAAATTTTCTTATCGCTTCATTTTCTGTCGGCGGTCTTCTGACAGCAATATCATTACCGGTATCGCTGTCGAATTCCTGAATATAACTGCCGAGTATTGACACCTCAGGGTGTTGTGCAAGATATATCATCTGCTTCTCCGCCCTGTTTTCAAGGCATATATCATCGGAATCCATCTTCATTATATATTCATTCTTACAAATAGCAAGTCCTGTGTTAGCACATTTTGCAGTGCCGCCGTGACTTTCAAGGCGGTGTATCTTCAGCTTACCGCCGAACTTTTCGCTGTATTGCTCAAGCACTCCGTCAAGCTGTTCATTCAGCTCGCCGTCGCATACAACAACTATCTCATCCGCAGGATAAGTCTGTATATACAGGCTTTCAAGGCTCTGAGCGAAAAACTCGGGATTTTCTCCGCTGTATACCGACATAAGGACGCTGTACGGCTGTAATTCTGTTCTATTTTCCATACAAATTTGCCTCCTTTGCCTTTGTAACCGCTTACATTGATTTTATCATACCTATAATAAAAAGTCAATCAATACCCGCAATTTTTATTGTTTTTTCTCTTTGCTGTCATATTATCAGTCGAAATAGAGCGCATTACGATAGTCAATTTGTCCTGTAAATGCGTCATAAATTATATTTTCGCAGTTTTTTGTACTGATAAAATACTCCGTAACGTATGCAACGGGAATGAATCTGCCGTCGGATATAAGCTGTTTTTCCGCCTGTCTGCACAGCTCATATTCCTCCTTCTCATCTTTCGCCTGCGATGCTTTTTCGAGCAGTTTCGAATAATCGCTGTTCATAGCACTGTATTTGTTCACGTTATCCGTAAAGCTGTTAAGATACGCCTCAGGACAATTATAACTGCCGTTAAGACGTGTCAGTGCAAGCGTATAATCGCCGTTTTTCAGCTTCTCGTCATATTCGCTTTCGCTGATATACGAGATACTGCAATACATTCCGAGCTTTGCCTGCCACTGCTGTAAAATGCCCTTTACCGATTCGCCTATTTCTTCGTCACGGTTTTCTACAGCGATTATATTGACGCTGTACAGATCCGCCTTGTCAATACCGGCACACGCACTCTGGTATGCCGTATATGCCTTTATCTCATCGGGCTTTACCACTGCCTTGCCGCCCACAACATCACGATAGCTTCCGAGCGAATTTTTTACAGACGGAGGTACCGCTCCATCAGCAACGGTATATCCGAAAGGCATTTCAAGCTCTGCGGTATCGGTCGCATACAGTAAGGCGTAGCGGAGCTTGTCGCTCCTGAATATCGAATTTGATGTGTTCATTGTAATGCCGTAAACAGCGGTCGAGAATTCGTCATAGATATAATTTTTGTCAAGATAGCTCTTTGCCTTACTGCCTGAAAGAACGATGCTCTGCGATGTTCCGTCGGTGAAATCAGTAATATGATTATCTTCAATGAAGAAGTTAAGTCCGAGCGGAGTTACCTCGTCATGCTCATTATACTTGTCGCTGTAACGAAGAACGAGGTTATTGTTATTGTTGCTCCAAGCGTCATAATTCCACGTCTTAACATAAAACGGGCCGTTTGACGCAGTTCGCTCTGCATCAAGACCGTATTTGCCCTGTGCCTTGATAAAATATTCCTCGTTGCACGGCATAGCCGCCGGCATAGCAAGAAGCATCGCAAATGACGGCTCGGTATATTGCAGTTCTATTGTAAGCGAATAATCCCCCTGCGCCGTAACTCCGAGCTGTGACAGATCTGTAATTTCTCCGCTGTTTATCTTATCGGAATTTTTGATGCAGAAATACTCCGACGCTTTTGGTGCTCTGGTTTCCGGCAGGAATAATCTTCTGAAGCCGAAAACAAAATCGGCGGCCGTTACCTTCTTGCTGTAGCCGTTTACATCTGTCCAGTATCTGTCCTGCTTCAGTTTGAAGTTATATGTAAGCCCGTCATCCGAAACGGTATAGCTTTCAGCCATTGCTTTTTCCGCATTGCCGTCCGCCCCGATCCTGAACAAGCCCTCGAACACCGAGCCGATTATAAGATATGATTCCCTGTCCGAAGCGTATTGAGGGTCAAGGCTTCCGGGGTTTGACGATATATCATAACCGAACACATATCCCTTGCCGTCATCCTCTTTACACGAGGTGAAAAAAGCACAGCATAAGCACAGCAAAAACGCAGAAATGCGAATTGTCGTTCTTTTCTTCATCACAACTCCTTAATTACAACACTACCCGTTTCCAGTGATTTCTTGCAATCAATTATCCTCTGATTCCGGCTTCCTTTGAAATGCAGTTCAAGGCTTCTCTGGGCAAGTATAAATTTGCCGTCAACCAGTATATCCACTACCGACAGCAGATTTTTAACATCCTCGTCCGTCTTTGATTTTTCAACAAGCTGTTCAAAGGTAAAACCGGTATATGCCATTATATCAAGCTTTGTGTTTTCCTTTATCCTCTTTGCAAGGTCATATAACGGTGCAGGCTGGCAGAACGGCTCTCCGCCCGAAAAAGTAACGCCCTTCAGCAGAGGATTTTCCGCAATGTGATTATATATCTTGTCGGTATCCGCAAGCCTGCCGCCGCTGAAATCGTGCGTTTCGGGATTGTGACAGCCCTCGCAGTGATGCGGACAGCCCTGTGTAAATATTGTATATCTTATTCCCGGTCCGTCTACAATAGACTCGCTGACCGTACCTGCTATTCTTATAAGCATTGTATCACGTTCCTTTTTAAGTTATCCTATTTATTATAGCCTTATTCGGATAAAAAAGCAATAGATTGAAAGCGTTTCCCTGTTTTTTCAGATAAAAATAAAGTGAGCAAATACGAAATTGCCCACTTTTATTTCAATATTTCAGATATTGATTACGCAACTTTTGAATAGTCGATAACAGAAATATCCTGTAAAAGACTTTTTGCCGCTTCTACAAGTTTTTCGAGCTGTTCGGCAACTTCATCTGTGTAAAATATCTCTCCGCATTGTTCACATTCCTCGCAAGGTACATTTTTAATTATTATTACCGAATTACTGTAATTGACAACATGAGTTGTAAAGCTGTTTTTTATCACTTTGCACTTGCATAACTTACACATAATATAAGACTTTCACGCTGATTCGCCTTTACCCAGCTTCTCTCTGCACTCACTGCATATACCCTTGATGCTTATCTCATACTCGGTAACATCAAAGTCATACTTTGTGCGTATCTTATCGTTAAGACACATCATTTCACCAAGCTCCACATCAAAGACCTTTTCACAGCAGCTGCATATCATATGAAAATGCGGATCTGTCCTGCCGTCAAAACGTACGCTTCCGTAAGAACTGCATATTTTCTTCAATATGCCGTGTTCCGCAAGCTGATTGAGATTACGGTAAACTGTACCGAGGCTTATTTTAGGATAACTGCGTCTGGCTATATCGTAGACCTGCTCGGCGGTAGGGTGGACAGGATTTGAAACAACGATATTCATTATGCAGTTTCTCTGTTGAGAATAATTCATACTGCCCTCCTGTCAGGTATAACTCTCGTTATCCGTGACCCAATGACGAACTCTCAGAGGAATACCAAGCCCCTCTGCAAGCTCCTTGCACTGCTCAATCTGCTCAGGCTTTATTATATCAACCACGGTAAACATAACCTCAGGCACGATAGTTTTTACCGTTGCGGCAAAATTAAGCATAGAATTGAATGACGGAAGCCCGAACTTAGGACGTGAGACCTCAAGATAGCTCTCAGGATCGGGAGCGTTAAGGCTTATGGAAATACAATCTATTATATATCTCATCTTGTATGAATCAAATGCAGGGTTGATAAAATCAACAAGTCCGTTTGTGTTGATACGAATCTTCATATCGGTAGTCTGCTTTACATACTTTGCAACCTCAAGCAGAACATCGGCACGCTCCATAGGCTCGCCGTAACCGCAGAAAACAAGCTCGTGAAGTCCTGTCTTATCAAAATCGTCAAAAGCCTTGATAATTTCTTCATAGCTCGGCTCATGCTCAAGCCACAGGCTGTCATTATCCGCAACGCTGTCGCCGTTCTTTCTTATGCAGAAAACGCACGAGCACGGACATCTGTTTGTTATATTAGCATACAGCTTACCTTCAAACTCATAGAATATTGTCATATTACACCTCCGTGGATAAACTGATAATCTTTCTCACATTAGTATAACATAACGCTGAAAATTAGTCAATAGCTAAATCGGCATTTTAATGCGAAAAATCGCCACCCGCAAAAAATTATATCCTGTCATATATTTCATTTGCTTTTAAAGAAGTAAATGATAAAGGGAAGTACACTCCGGAAGTCCGGCTCTCCTTCATTGTTATCAATACACGGTTACAGCAGTTGTAATAAGCACTGTCGCTGTCTCTCAGACGCTCTACATAAGGAGCGGCTCCTTCAGACAGCATAGCAAGGCTTCCTGTATCTGTTTCGGCAATTTCACCGCTGAGATAGCTTTCAACATTGTACTGTGCTATTCTGGCGTCGGGGTCGCAAAAGCACAGCACACCAAGCATTACGGTAAATGATATGAAAAGCGTTGCCACTGTTTTCATACCGGGGAATATCTCGTGCAATATCAGCACAAGGAAAACTATGCCGAGCAGTATCATAAACCACGATGTATAGAATCTAAGCCCGGTAAGCCCATATTCACCGATATACATTATCATCTTTGACATTGCACTGCATATCAGAAGTATAGTGGTGACGCCGAATACTGCCGAATATATTCTTACGGCAATGGGCTTTCTGCCGTTTTCGTTTCTCTTTGCAAGCACACCCGCAAGAAATATTACCATAAGGTCAAGCACTGCCACTCCGCACAGCTCGAAAAAGCCTTGTCTGGCATATCCGCTGTAGCTGTAGCCGTCGGGAAGAACTCCGCCGAATGCACTCAGATAGTAAGGCAGTTGGCAAGCGAAGAACAAGAGGTAGATAAGTATAAGCGGTGTCAGCGCAGAACATATTGCGACAGCAGGCACCTTTGCCGCTCTCCCTGTGTCGCCTGTCATTTTACGCTTTCTGCCTTTTGCGCCGCTCATTGCTCCGAACAGCAGGAACGACAGCGGTATGCTTACCGCAAGAATTATAACGTTAGTGAAAAAGTTGTCGAAAAATCCGCCTGTTATACCTGATAATAATCTTCTGAAATTATCATCGGCGCTCGAAAGTGCAGTACACGCTATAATCACGGCAGGAATCGAGCAAAGCACTCCGAGCAGAATATATAACGCTGTTTTGCTTTTTTCTCCTTTTTCCTTATTGGCAAAAGGAACAGCCACGCACTTTGGTGCTGCTGCAAAGTTTGCAAACGGCACTGCGAATACAGCCTCGCATATTTCCCTTAAGAATCCGTCCGAAAACAGAGGTTTTGATGTTATAAAGCTGTAAGCAAAGTAACAGAGCAGTATTGCGGCATATACCCACGACAAAAATCGTACAAGCCCTGTCGATGAAAACACAGGAACGGCACAGAACAGCATTACACAGCCGAAAATCGCCCATTGTGAAGCGGTCGGCTTTTTGCCGATATATATCACTGCCATAACCGCAAGGGTCGCCACTATAACGTGATACCAGCCCGACGCTATAACCTCTGCAAACGGGAATATTTCTCCCTCGGTAAAGAACAGCTTCAGTGTTATAAAGCCGATTATAACGGTCATCACAGCAAATACGAAGTCACGAATGCCGTATACTTTCTTCGCTTCGGGCGGACCTTGCAGCTGCCTTTGAGGCTGTACAAACTGCCCGTCTGCCCTGCCGTATACATTCACCGGCGGAACGTTACCGCACTGCTCGGCGTTTCCTGCATAATTGTTTTCCGAATAATTATAGTATTCATTCATCTTCTCCACCGCCTTTATAGCACAGAATATCTCCGGGTTTACACTGCAGCACCTCGCATATCTTTTCAAGCGTTGAAAATCTTATTGCCTTTGCCTTTCCCGTTTTCAGCACCGACAGATTTGCAGGCGTTATTCCTATTGCGGCGGCAAGCTCGTTGGATGAGATTTTCCGCTTTGCCATCATTACATCAAGATTTATTTCAATTGCCATATCAGTACCTCACAGCTCAGATAGTAAAGTCGTTCTCTTCCTTTAATATGATTGCCTGTTCAAAGACGTTCTTTATAACACGCAGTATCAGTCCGAAAAATGCCGCCGCTATAACCACAAGCCACGCAAACGGTCTTATAAAACTGAAATAGATAAAGATAACGCTTACGGCAAAACAGCAATACGATATAAGCCGTAATATTTTCACATTGGCGGGTATGAACACCTTGTCGTGCCTGATATTTGACAGCAGACGGTCAAGTGCCGTAACTATCACAAGTGCTACCGCCGCCGCAAGATAAAGAGTGATTATCATAGGCAGATACACCGACCTTCCTGTCAGTGCGATGATACCGTTATCATAGACACGGACAATTAAAGGTGCAAATATACAGCATACGATTATAAGCACGAATACCGCCTTTACAAGTATTGAGGTTGTCATTACAGAATAATTTTGTTTCTCTAAGAATACCGCTTTTTTCACAGATGGCTTTGATTGTCATTCCGCTATCGTCAATTCTTTCTTTTAAAAGTTTGATGTCTGCCAAGGCTACGACCCTCCTTTCTAGTTGAATTTCATTCAACACTATCAATATACCATAGGGTTGAATGTGTGTCAACTATTTTTACAAAAATGTTGAATATTTTTCAATCCTGTGCTATATTGAAATCAAGGAGGTACGCAAAATGCTTCAATTATATAAAAACATAAAAAAGAGACGATTAGAATTGCAATTAACGCAGACAGATTTAGCAATTAAACTAGGTTATGCCGATAAAAGTATGATTGCAAAAATAGAAAAAGGATTGGTAGACTTGCCTCAGTCAAAGATACTTGCTTTTGCTGATGTGCTGCAGACATCTCCTAGCGATTTAATGGGCTGGGAACAGATAGACACAAATTTCTCCGGAAAAGAAGCTCCGAAAGAAATAGCAGATAAATTTAAGAATAATGTGTATAAATTTCACGGAGAGCATAAAGAACTACTTGATATATACGAAAAACTCTCTTCTCCGAATCAGAAAAGAGTCCTCACCTATTCAAAAAATCTGCTTGTGAACCAGCAAATGGAAGAAGACCTTACTGTCCAAGCAGCTCATGGACGTACAGATATAGAAGTAACTGACAAAATGAACCAGCACGATGATGATATTATGGATGATAAAAATTTCTAGGGAGGTGTTAGGTTGAATCCTTACGAAATACTTTTAGACAATGCCTACAATGATGGAATGCTGGTAAAGGAAAAGCCCCTCCAAGGAAGTGACGGAAGAATTAAGGGAAACAAGATTGCCATCCGAGAAGACATGACCATTCCGGAAAAGACCTGTGCTTTAGCTGAAGAACTCGGACACCACGAAACATCTGTCGGAAATATCCTCGATATGACATCTGCTGTCAACCGGAAACAGGAACGTCAGGCTCGACTGCATGGGTATAACCGCCTGATCGGGCTGATCGGACTGGTACGAGCCTTTGAGCATGGCTGCCAGAACCGGTTTGAAATCGCTGAATACCTGGAAGTGACAGAAGAATTTCTGGAAGAATGTATTGAGTGTTACCGGAATAAGTACGGGATCTGTAAACAGGTGGATAATTATGTGGTGTATTTTATACCACAGTTATCGGTGATGAAATTGGTATAACCGCATATGCGATTATATAGAAACACTTTATATGAGGAGGAAAAATTATGAAAAAGAAACTTGTAGCATTGATTCTGATCGGAAGCATGGCTTTCCTGCGTTATTGTCGCGGCAATGGCAGGGGATACGTCGCAGGATTTTTTTCGGTGCTGCCGTCTGGGGTATTTTATCCCTGATCACCCTGGCCCTCCCTTTCTTTTTCGGAGATACCTCCCATCTGGTATTTCAATTCGAACCGGTTAATTTCCTGATTCTGGTCGTTATCTCGCTACTCCTTTTTCCTTTTCAGACCTCTTTTGAGGAGTTGCTTTTCCGGGGGTACCTCATGCAGTGGTCGGCCCTGCTCTTCAAATACCGCTGGGTAGCTGTCGTTATCACGGGTGTCCTGTTCGGCATCCTGCACGGCGCCAACCCCGAAGTCGAAGAATTCGGCATGTGGGTGGCCCTTCCCCAATACATCCTGATGGGATTGATCCTGGGCTTTGTAGCGGTGAAAGACGACGGAATGGAATTATCCCTGGGATTGCATATGGCCAATAATATTATAGCAGCCATCACCATAACCTCCGATTCTTCTACCCTGCAAACCCACGCCCTTTTCAAAGACCTGCGTCCGACAGCTTCGCATTTCGACACGCTGACGATGCTTGTCGCCGGTGTGATCTTCATCTGGATTTGCAACCGGAAATATCACTTTTGGGGAAAGATCTGTTTATGGAAAAAGATCCAAAAGGAAAGCAACGAAATGTAAAGTGTTATTTTTTTCTTAAAACTTCGGCATTTCCGTGCTGAGACTTATTTTTAAATTTTCAATTGATTACCTTTGGCAGCATCGCAAACGTTAGATTTTTTTTATATCAATAACTATTTACAAACATGAGAAAATTTACCTGTTTCACCTTGGGCTTACTGTTAGCTTGTGCAGTGACCGTGAATGCCCAGGAACAAAAGAATGATCAGGAAGGTTACAAATTTACGGATATCAAACGCCTTCCGACAACAAGTGTTAAATCGCAGGATCGTGCCGGAACCTGTTGGTCCTGGTCGACTATTTCTTTTTTTGCCTCGTAGCTTCTTGCTTTTTCCAATAATTCGCTCATTCAAATCCTCCAATTCTGTTTGCTTTGCCGGT
>ENA-ORCP01000839-ORCP01000839.1-human-gut-metagenome-genome-assembly--contig:-NODE-839-length-27505-cov-4.743109_pt1 | contig 27505 bp, 19 predicted proteins | sample MGYA00242990_ERZ507991 | MGnify/ENA primary metagenome ERZ507991 (study PRJEB26167, sample SAMN06115496) | human gut metagenome | host: Homo sapiens | place: China:Henan | collected 2015-05-07 | study... | reverse complement strand
GGGCGGCCGCGGCGGCCGTTATCGATCAGGGCGTCAACAGCCTCCTGCAGCATGCGCTTCTCGTTGCGCACGATGATGTCCGGCGCACCCAGCTCGAGCAGGCGCTTGAGGCGGTTGTTGCGGTTGATGACGCGGCGGTACAGGTCGTTCAGGTCGCTCGTTGCGAAGCGGCCGCCGTCCAGCTGTACCATCGGACGGATTTCCGGCGGGATGACCGGAACAACGTCCATGATCATCCACTCCGGGCGGTTGTGCGACAGACGGAAGGATTCAACAACCTCCAGTCGCTTGATGATGCGCAGGCGCTTCTGGCCGGAAGCCTCACGCAGCTCTGCGGTCAGCTCCTTGGAGAGCTGGTCGAGATCCAGCTCCGCGAGCAGCTCCTTGATGGACTCCGCGCCCATACCGGCACGGAAGTCCTCGTCGTACTTTTCACGCATGTCGCGGTACTCAGCCTCGGTCAGGATCTGCTTCTTCATCAGCGGCGTGTCGCCCGGATCAATTACGATATAGTTTGCAAAGTACAGGACCTTCTCCAGTACACGCGGGCTGATATCCAGGATCAGGCCCATGCGGGACGGGATGCCCTTGAAGTACCAGATGTGCGATACCGGCGCTGCCAGCTCAATGTGGCCCATGCGCTCGCGGCGGACCTTGGCCTTGGTGACCTCAACGCCGCACTTGTCGCAGATCTTGCCCTTGAAGCGGACCTTCTTGTACTTGCCGCAGTGGCACTCCCAGTCCTTGGTCGGTCCAAAGATACGCTCGCAGAACAGGCCATCGCGTTCCGGCTTGAGCGTACGGTAGTTAATGGTTTCGGGCTTCTTTACCTCGCCGTAAGACCACTGGCGGATCAGCTCGGGCGAAGCCAGACCGATCTTAATGGCGTTAAACGTATGATATCCCATATATTTTAAGATGCTCCTTCCCTATTCACAGATGATTTCACTTACGCTCAGCCTTATTCGCCCAGACCGTCGTCGAAATCACCTTCGGCATCGTCACCGCCATCCTCGGCGGGGTTATCCAGTGCAAAGAGATCGGTGTCGCCTTCCTCGGCATCGTTGATGCCGAAGCCTGCTGCGGTGAACTCGTCATCCGCGCCGGAGACAGCCTGCTCCATCGGACGGGTGTACTCAGCGGTCTCCTCGTCGTCGTCCTCAGACAGCTCGATCACTTCCATGTTCTCGTCCAGAACCTGAATATCCAGACACAGAGCCTGCAGCTCCTTGGTGAGTACCTTGAAGGATTCCGGAACGCCCGGCTGCGGTACGTTGTGACCCTTGACGATCGCCTCGTAGGTCTTGACACGGCCGGTGATATCGTCGGACTTGACGGTCAGGATCTCCTGCAGGGTATATGCGGCGCCGTATGCTTCCAGCGCCCAAACTTCCATCTCGCCGAAGCGCTGGCCGCCGAACTGCGCCTTGCCGCCCAGAGGCTGCTGGGTTACGAGCGAGTACGGGCCGGTCGAACGGGCATGGATCTTATCGTCTACCAGATGATGCAGCTTGAGGTAGTACATATAACCAACGGTTACGCGGTTATCGAACTTCTCACCGGTACGGCCGTCGTATACGACGCTCTTGCCGTCCTCGTTAACGCCTGCTGCAACCAGCGTCTCCTTGATATCCTCGAGCGTTGCGCCGTCGAATACCGGGGTCTCGACCTTCCAGCCGAGCTTCTTGGCTGCGAAGCCAAGGTGAACCTCGAGCACCTGACCGATGTTCATTCGGGACGGTACGCCCAGCGGGTTCAGAACGATGTCGAGCGGACGGCCATCCTCCAGGAACGGCATATCCTCCTGCGGCAGAATGCGGGAAACGACACCCTTGTTGCCATGACGGCCTGCCATCTTATCGCCGACAGAGATCTTGCGCTTCTGCGCGATATAAACGCGGACAACCATGTTGACACCGGGAGACAGCTCATCGCCGTTCTCGCGGGTAAATACCTTAACGTCTACAACGATACCGGATTCGCCGTGCGGCGCACGCAGAGAGGTATCACGAACCTCGCGGGCCTTCTCGCCGAAGATCGCGCGGAGCAGGCGCTCCTCTGCGGTCAGCTCGGTCTCGCCCTTCGGGGTGACCTTGCCGACCAGAATGTCACCGGCACGAACCTCAGCGCCAACGCGGATGATGCCGCGCTCGTCGAGGTTGCGGAGTGCGTCCTCGCCGACGTTCGGGATATCACGGGTGATCTCCTCGGGTCCGAGCTTGGTATCACGGGATTCGGACTCGTACTCCTCGATATGAATGGAGGTGTAAACGTCGTCGCGTACCAGACGCTCGTTCAGCAGTACGGCGTCCTCGTAGTTGTAGCCTTCCCAGGTCATGAAGCCGATGAGGGCATTCTTGCCCAGTGCAACCTCGCCCTGATCGGTAGACGGGCCGTCGGACAGAACGTCGCCTGCCTTGACACGCTCGCCCAGATCAACGATCGGGCGCATGTTGATACAGGTGGACTGGTTGGAACGCATGAATTTGGTCAGCGGATAGGTCTTGTCGGTGCCGTTGTCGTAGTGTACGCAAACCTCGCGGGCGGTTACGCGGGTAACAACGCCGTCACCCTCTGCCAGCGGAATCGTACCGGAGTCAACAGCTGCCTTGTACTCCATGCCGGTTGCAACGATCGGAGCCTCGGTGCGGAGCAGCGGTACGGCCTGACGCTGCATGTTCGCGCCCATCAGTGCGCGGTTTGCGTCGTCGTGGTCGAGGAACGGGATGAATGCGGTAGCAACCGAGATCATCATGCGCGGAGAAACGTCCATCAGGTCAACGTCCTTGCGGTCTACCTCGACGAACTCGTCGCGCCGACGGCAGGTTACACGGTCGTTTACGAGGTTGTTGTTCTCGTCGAGCGGCTCGGTAGCCTGGCAGACGATGTACTCGTCCTCGACGTCCGCGGTCATGTAGCGAACCTCGTCGGTAACGTGGCAGCGGACCTCGCCGGTCTCCTCGTCCTTGATCTTTTCGATTACGCGGTACGGTGCTTCGATAAAGCCGAAGTCATTGATGCGGGCGTAGGTTGCCAGATACGAGATCAGACCGATATTCGGGCCTTCAGGGGTCTCGATCGGGCACAGACGGCCGTAGTGAGAGTAGTGTACGTCTCGAACCTCGAAGGATGCACGGTCACGAGACAGACCGCCGGGACCGAGGGCGGACATACGGCGCTTGTGCGTCAGCTCAGCCAGCGGGTTGTTCTGGTCCATGAACTGCGAAAGCGGAGAAGAACCGAAGAACTCCTTGATAGCAGCAGTTACCGGGCGGATGTTGATCAGGGACTGCGGCGTAACAACGTCGAGGTCCTGAATGGTCATGCGCTCGCGGATAACGCGCTCCATGCGGGAGAAACCGATGCGGAACTGGTTCTGCAGCAGCTCGCCTACGCAGCGCAGACGGCGGTTGCCCAGATGGTCGATATCGTCAACCGTGCCGATGCCGTGACCGAGGTTGAGCAGATAGCAGATGGAAGCGAGCATATCATCAACGATGATAGTCTTCGGAACCAGATCGAAGTGACGCTCCTTAACGGTCTTCTTCAGCTCGTCGCCCTGTACGCCGGAGTCGATGATCTCCTTGAGGACGGTGAAGCGAACCTTCTCCTTGAGACCCAGATCCTCTGCGGTTGCGCCGCCGAGGTACTCGGAGAAATCGTTTACGTCTACCATGCCGTTGCCGAATACCTTAACAGCAGTGCCCTCGGCAGACTCGATCACAACGCTGTTTACGCCGTGGGCAGCCATCATGGTTGCCTTCTCGCGGGAGAGAACCTCGCCGGCCTCTGCCAGAACCTCGCCGGTCATCGGGTCAGCGACTGCATTTACCAGCTTGTGGCCGGTGATGCGGCGTGCGATGTTCAGCTTCTTGTTGTACTTGTAGCGGCCGACTGCGGAAATGTCGTAGCGGCGCATATCGAAGAACATGGCGTCCATCAGAGAGGTAGCCGACTCAACAGAGGGCGGCTCGCCCGGACGCATCTTCTTGTAGATCTCGATGAGGGCTTCCTCGGCGGTGTGCGCCGGGTCCTTGTCGAGGGTTGCAACGATCAGCGGATCCTCACCGAACAGCTCCTTGATCTCGGCATCGGTCTTAACGCCGATGGCACGGATGAAGCTGGTGATCGGAATCTTGCGGTTTTTATCAATGCGAACGTAGAAAACGTCGTTTGCATCGGTCTCGTACTCGAGCCATGCGCCGCGGTACGGGATTACGGTAGCGGAGAGCAGAACCTTGTCGGTCTTGTCAAGCTCCTTGCCGTAGTATACGCCCGGGGAACGAACGAGCTGAGATACGATCGCGCGTTCTGCACCGTTGATGATGAAGGTAGCAGCGTGGGTCATCTTCGGGAAGTCACCCATGAAGATCTCCTGCTCCTTGATCTCGCCGGTCTCCTTGTTGCGCAGACGCATGCGGACCTTCAGCGGAGTTGCATACGTTGCATCTCGTGCCTTGCACTCCTCAATGCTGTACTTCGGCTCCTCGTCCATCGAAAAATCGAGGAAGGAAAGCTCCAGATTTCCGGTGTAGTCCGTGATGGACGCGGTATCGTCAAAAACCTCACGCAGGCCCTGATCCAGGAACCATTCGTAAGACTTCTTCTGCACCTCGATGAGATTCGGCATTTCGAGAATCTCTTCGATTCGTGCAAAGCTCTTTCGTGTGGTTTTGCCGTGCTGTACGTCTTTCACCTTCATGTGCTTTGATCACTCCGTTTCTTTCGGCTGTTGGTGTTGGTTGATACGCCCGGCGGCGTTGCGAAAATATTGCTCTTGGTCTTGCAATTTCTTGCAGACCGTGCTAACATATACTTAGGAATCGGATAATGCATCCGATTTTATAAAGCGTTTTATTATACCATGATTTTTCACAGAATGTCAAGTATATTTTTGTACAAAAAGGCAGAAGTTTTTCTTCTGCCTTTCTTTTTTGCCCGAAAGCAGCTGCCGTTTTCTCAGCACAGGCTGAGCGGGGTGCACAAACTGCGCACGCGGTTCATCCTTTCCGGGCGGCTCCTTTTCTGCACCGGCTGACCGGGGCACGCGAACTGCCGCAGGCGGGTTCGCCCCTGACGGGCGGAAAGTTTTTCGCTGAACCTCAGCAGAGGAATTCGCCGTCTACGGACGGCGGGAGCGGCGCGGCACCCGCCGCGGGGGCAAAAAGGAAGGACAACCTGCGGTTTGCCCGTAGGCTGCTAAACCTTTTTCCCGTGCCGTGCGCGGATTAAATGAGTGCCCTTCCTCTTTGAACTCCTACCTTTCCCTTATTCGTTAGTCTGGCGCAGATTGCCGACATGTGACCGCTTCGAAAAGGAGAACGGCAGAGGATTTTTACTTCCGTGTCTTTCTCTGCCAATTCGCAGTGTCAGATACCGTACTGCTACACATACCGGCTACTCTACGCAGGGGCGAACATTGTTCGCCCACGCAATGGTAAACCCTCACGGCCTTGCGCGAACGAAGCCTGTGCCATGACAGCGGCATTCTCCATTCTCAATTCCCCATTTCAGGCAAAATAAAAAGGACGCTCACGCGTCCTTTTTTATTTGTTTTATTTGCTTAGAGCACCTTCGACAGAAAATCCTTCAGTCTCGGATGCTGCGGATTTGCGAAGAACTCCTTCGGCTCGTTCTGCTCTACGATATTGCCGCCGTCCATGAACAGCACGCGCGTTGCAACCTCGCGGGCAAAGCCCATCTCGTGGGTAACAACAACCATGGTCATACCGTCATCGGCCAGCTCCTTCATGATTTCGAGTACCTCACCGACCATTTCCGGGTCAAGCGCCGAGGTCGGCTCGTCGAACAGCATCACATCCGGACTCATTGCCAGCGCACGCGCGATGGCGATACGCTGCTGCTGACCGCCGGAAAGCTGTGCCGGATAGCTGTCCGCCTTGTCCGGCAGACCGACACGCGCAAGCAGCTCGAGCGCACGCTTGTCCGCCTCTTCATCGGTCATGACCTTGAGCTTGACCGGTGCCAGCTTGATATTCTCGCGCACGGTCAGGTGCGGGAACAGGTTGAACTGCTGGAACACCATGCCCATACGGCGGCGCACCAGATTGATGTCCGTGTCCTTGGCGGTGATGTTCTGTCCCTCGAAGATAATTTCGCCGCCGGTCGGCTCCTCGAGCAGGTTCAGGCAGCGCAGAAAGGTGGACTTGCCCGAGCCGGACGGACCGATGACTACGACCTTCTCGCCCTTCTCGATATGCTCGTTGACACCCTTGAGCACCTCATGGTTGCCAAAGGATTTGTGCAGGTTTTTAACGTCGATCACTTTCGCGCAGCCTCCTCTCAAAAATGCCGAGCAGCTTGGTCAGGATGATAACGAGCACCAGATAGATGATCGCAAGGCTGACATACGGCACATAGGCCTGATAGGTATTGGACACAATATTCTGTGCCTGCTTGGTCACGTCGCGCAGCGCGATGACCGACACGAGCGAGGTATCCTTCAGCAGGGTGATCATCTCATTGCCGAGTGCCGGAAGAATGTTCTTGATTGCCTGCGGAATGACGATCAGGCGCATGGTCTGTGCATAGTTCAGGCCGAGCGAACGGCCGGCCTCCATCTGACCCGGATTGACCGACATCAGGCCGCCGCGCACGATCTCGGCAACATACGCGCCCGAGTTGATGCCCAGTGTAACGATGCCGCACACCAGACGCGCTGTATCATCCTTAGGCACCATGATAACAAAGCCCATGATCAGCAGCTGAACCATCATAGGCGTACCGCGGATGACGGTCAGATACAGCTTGCAGACTGCGTTGAGAATGCTCAGAATAATGTTGCTTTTGCCCATGCGGCGGGAATCATGCGCCGTGCGGACTACCGCGATCAGCAGACCGATGATAACACCGAGGATCAGTGCACCGATCGTGACCGCAAATGTGATTTTCAGACCGTTCAGGAACCATTTCCAGCGGTCCGCTGCGATAAAGGTCTGGTACAGCTGGAACAGCAGGTTCCGCAGACCCTCCGGCAGATTGACAACCGAATCCGGTACAATTTTCAGCCACTGGTCCATTGTAATACCGTTCACAGGTCATCCCCTCTTTCTTTTCATTTTACTGCAAAAGAGGGGCGGCGCTGAACCGTCCCTCTTCCTTTGTACGCGTTTGTTGATTTACTGTGCTGCGGAATCAGCGCTGATATACTTGTCAACGATGGACTGCAGGGTGCCGTCACCCTCGAGCTCCTTCAGAGCGCCGTTTACCTTGTCGAGCAGCTCGGTGTTGCCCTTCTTGATAGCGATCGCGTAATCCTCGTCAGCGTAAGCGGTGTCGAGGATCTTGAGGCCGCTGTTTGCAGCAACATAGTTCTTAGCCGGCTCCTGGTCGATAACAACGCAGTCGATCTGATCATTTACCAGTGCAGCAACTGCGAGCGGACCGTTGTTGAACTGCTTTACATGCTCCTGACCGTAGTCACCAGTGCAGTAGATGTCGCCGGTGGTGCCGGTCTGAACGCCGATGTTCTTGCCCTCCAGATCATCCGGAGAAGCGATATCGGAACCATCCTTAACGATGATGACCTGAACGCCCTTTGCGTAGGAATCAGAGAAATCTACGTTCTCCTGACGGTCCGGGGTAACGGTCATGCCGGCCAGAGCCACGTCGATGGTGTCGCTCTGCAGCGCCGGGATCAGGGAATCGAACTCCATATCGGTGATCTCGAGCTTCATGCCCAGCTTGTCAGCGATAGCAGCAGCGATGTCCGCATCGATGCCCTGTACGTTACCGTCGTCGCCAACGAACTCGTACGGCGGGAAAGTAGCGTTAGTACCCATGCGCAGCGTGCCGCCGTCCGCAGAGATAGATGTGGTGGAATCCTGTGCGTCGCTGCTGGAATCAGCGGTCTTGGAGCCGCCGCAGCCGGTCAGCAGCATAGAACCTGCCAGTACCATGCTCAGCATAGCAATGGAAAACTTCTTCATTTGTGTTAACTCCTTCCGATTTGACCCGTGCAAAACGGGCATCTCTTTCTAATATTGATTATTATACAGCGCGTTCTATAATAATGCAACCTAAATTTCAGCGAAAAAACTATGGAAAAGCATTTATTTTTTCAGCAATCCTGACACAAGCCATCGGTAATTCGTTAATTGCCAATTAACGCTCTGCATTTTCGCAGCATAGTCTGCATTAACCACAAGGAGGTGCCCTATGTCCCCTGTTATATATGTATCGCCTGCGTTTCGCACGGCCTGCGCCGAGCCGCGCGGCGCGCTTCTCCTGCTGCACTCCGATCCGGTTCGCTCCGCGCCGATTGTCGGCAGTGCGGCAAGCGGTGCGCGCCTGCTCATCCTGTGCGAGCAGAACGGCTGGTGTCATGTACGCACGCGCACAGCCTGCGGCTGGGTTTCGAAAACCGACATTGTGCTGTTTTACTGCCGTCCGGCTTTGTGAAGATTTCGTCAAATCAGTTAATTTTTTGACAAACAAGGTGTATTTTCATCAATTCTGCCCATTTTTACTACTGATTTTTCATTTTCACTTGCGTTGCTTAAAGCGATACAGTATAATGTAAAATGTTCGATGCGACAATCGCAAGGAGGTACGAAAAAGAGTGTATCAGATTTTGAAAAAACAAACGCTGAACGCAAACACCAAGCTGATGGTGATCGAGGCACCGCACGTTGCCCGCAAGGCAGAGCCGGGTCAGTTCATCATCCTGCGTGTCAGCGCAGAAGGCGAGCGTATTCCGCTCACGATCGCAGATTTTGACCGCGAAAAGGGTTCCGTCACCATCATTTTCCAGGAGGTCGGCGCAACGACGATGGCGCTCGGCGCGCTGAACGAGGGCGACTGCCTGCATGATTTTGTTGGTCCGCTCGGCAAGGCGAGCGAGCTTGAGGGTCTCAAGAAGGTCGCTGTTGTCGGCGGCGGTCTGGGCTGCGCGATCGCATATCCGCAGGCAAAGAAGCTGCACGAAATGGGCGCTGAGGTTGACCTGATCGCCGGTTTCCGCAACAAGGACATCATCATCCTCGAGGACGAGATGAAGAACGCCTGCACCAACCTGCACATCGTGACCGATGACGGCTCGAACGGTCGCAAGGCTCTGGTTACGCAGGTGCTCAAGGAACTGATCGACGCGGGCAACCAGTACGATGCCGTAATCGCCATCGGCCCGATGATTATGATGAAGTTTGTCTGCGAGACCACCCGTCCGTACGGCATCAAGACCATCGTTTCCATGAACACCATCATGGTTGACGGTACCGGCATGTGCGGCGGCTGCCGTCTTACCGTTGGCGGCGAGACCAAGTTCGCATGCGTTGACGGCCCGGATTTCGACGGTCACCTCGTTGATTTTGACAGTGCAATGCGCCGCGGTGCCATGTACAAGGCACAGGAGCGCGCGGCGGTAGAGCGCCGCGAGGAGCATTGCAATCTGTTCAAGAAGGAGGTCAAGTAACATGCCGAATATGAATCCTAAAAAGTGTCCGATGCCCGAGCAGGCGCCGGACGTCCGCAATAAGAATTTTGAAGAGGTAACGCTCGGCTACACCGCTGAAATGGCGGTCGAGGAAGCACAGCGCTGCCTGAACTGCAAAAACAAGCCCTGCATGACCGGCTGCCCGGTACAGGTTAAGATTCCGGAGTTCATCTCTCTGGTTGCCGAGGGCAAGTTCCTCGAGGCGGCTGCCAAGATCAAGGAGACCTCCGCACTGCCCGCTGTCTGCGGTCGTGTCTGCCCGCAGGAGAGCCAGTGCGAGTGCCACTGCGTGCGCGGCATCAAGGGCGAGGCTGTAGCAATCGGACGTCTGGAGCGTTTCGTTGCCGATTATGCGCGCGAAAACAGCACCGAGAAGGCTGTAAAGCCGGAATCCAACGGTCACAAGGTTGCCATCGTTGGTGCAGGCCCGGCCGGTCTGACCTGTGCAGGCGATCTGGCTCGTATGGGTTATGAGGTTACCGTTTTCGAGGCACTGCACACCGCAGGCGGCGTACTTATGTACGGCATTCCGGAGTTCCGTCTGCCGAAGGCTATCGTGCAGAAGGAGATCGACACGCTGAAGGATCTGGGCGTAGAGTTCATTCTCAACTTCGTTGTCGGCCGTTCCGAGACCATCGACGAGCTGTTCGGTGACGGTTTTGAAGCAATTTTTGTAGGCTCCGGTGCCGGTCTGCCGACCTTTATCGGCGTTCCGGGCGAGAACGCAAACGGCGTTTACTCCGCAAACGAGTACCTGACCCGCATCAATCTGATGAAGGCGTACAAGGAAAACGCCGACACCCCGATCTACCACGCCAAGAAGGTTGCAGTAGTCGGCGGCGGCAACGTAGCAATGGACGCCGCTCGCTGCGCTAAGCGCATGGGCGCGGACGAGGTTTACATCGTATACCGCCGTTCCGAGAAGGAGCTTCCGGCTCGTCTCGAGGAGATTCACCACGCGAAGGAAGAGGGCGTTGTGTTCAAGTTCCTGACCGCGCCGCTCGAGGTGCTGTCTGACGAGAACTTCAACGTCACTGGCCTCAAGTGCCAGCAGATGGAGCTGGGCGAGCCCGACGCATCCGGCCGCCGCCGTCCGATCCCGGTTGAGGGCAGCGAGTTTGTACTCGACCTCGACTGCGTCATCGCGGCGATCGGCACCAGCCCGAACCCGCTGATCCGTCACACGACTCCGGGTCTGGACACCAACCGCAAGGGCTGCATCGTGGCTGACGATGAGCACGGCATCACCTCCAAGGACGGCGTATTCGCCGGCGGCGATGCTGTAACCGGCGCGGCTACCGTTATCCTCGCCATGGGCGCAGGCAAGCGTGCCGCTGCTGCGATGGATGAGTACATCAAGAATAAGAACAAGTAATTCTTGCTGGATATGAGGAAAGAAAAACCAGGTTGCGCATTAAGCCGCAACCTGGTTTTTTGCGGTACGTCCGATATGGGCAGTAACAAAGAAGCCGAGGGTCAGCAAAAAAATGACGGGCAAACTCCCGAACCGATGAATAGAAATCATATAAGACAGTATAGGGAAGAATGAGTGTGCCGCTTAACACAAAGTCCAATGCTGCTCGACCTGCTTGCGGATAAAAACTAACAACTTGTGAATGGTTTTTTGGAAAGGTTCACCGTATCCTATAGGTACGGTGAACCTTTCATTTTGTGTAAGCGAGAGGAGGCACGCATTTGGACCGGAAATACATTCAGTCAGTCAAACCGCTGACCGACCACGTTCTGCAGGTCGATTTTATCTCCGGCAGCCGCTTGCTGCTGGATATGAAGCCCTATCTGGATAAATTCCGATTCCGGTCACTTTCCGACCCGCAGGTGTGGAACAGCGCGGTGACAAACGGCATTTTTGTCCGCTTTGGCGATGTGGAGATGAGCCATAACGAGCTGTTTTCCATGGCCGAGCAGGAGCACTGAAACAGAAAAGGAGGAGAATGGCATGAGTAAAAAGCAGATAATACGACGGCAAGGGCTGAGCGCATTTCTGGCGGTGGCGATGTGCTTCGGACTGCTGCCTGCGACGGCTTGGGCAGCGGAAGAAGGGGTTGCCATTGATGCAAGTAATTTTCCCAATAAAACCTTCCGGAACTATATACAGAAAGTGTTTGATAAGGACAATAACGACTTTTTCAGCGCGGATGAGATTGCTGCCGTGACAGAACTTACGTTTCAGTACCCGGATGATCCTAATACAGGTGTAGCGGGAATTACGTCTTTGAAAGGTATCGAGTACTTCACTGCCTTAACGAGTTTGGATTGTTCCTATCAAGACCTGACGGAATTAGACATTAGCCGAAATACCGGGTTGACAAGTGTACTATGCTACGGCAATCAACTTACCGAACTGGATTTGAGTGCGAATACCCAGTTAATAGAATTGGACTGCAGCAGCAATGAGATTACCCATTTGGATGTCAGCAGCAATCATCATCTCGAAAAGCTGTCCTGCTATCATAATCGGCTTACCAGTCTAGATCTCAGCCGGAATAATAAGCTGACTTATACCTACTGTGATAGCTGGTGTCCTATTGAACCGGATGAGAACAACACGATCAATCTTGCTGAACTGGATGTTGACAAAACCAGTGACTGGGTTGGCGGCAAGGTTGAAAACGGCATTCTGACGATTGATGAAGGAGCAAAGAAGGTCACCTATAACTATCAGTGCGGTAATAACATCGAGATGCATGTCATACTGCATATTCATATATATGATGATTCCTGGGAATATAACGCCAATGAACATTGGAAGAAATGCACCAATTTTTGCACGGGTGCGAACCAGGGGATGATAAAGAGCCCTCATGATTACAAGGGCGGCAATACCTGCTCCATCTGCGGCTATGTGAATGCTGCCGACACTTATGCTGTCACTGTTGAGGTTGATGGACACGGCACCGCCGGTGCGTCTCCGGCCTTCGCCAAGACAGATGAAACGGTCACGCTCACCGCGATTCCCGATACGGGTTATGCTTTTAAGACATGGGAGGTTATCCGTGGCGGCGTTGCCATTACCAATGATACTTTTATCATGCCTGCCAAGCCTGTGACCGTCAAGGCTGTTTTTCAGGAAAAAACTGCGGCTCCGGTGATCAGCCCTAACGGCGGCAGCTTCAATGATACGGAGACTGTTACACTTACTTGTGACACGGAGGGTGCATGGATATATTACACCATAAATGGTGTAAAGTCTCATTACAGGGATCCGTTCACGCTGACGGAATCGGCGAACATCACAGCCTGGGCTGAAAAGATGGGCAAAGCCGATAGTGATATCGTCACAGCTGCTTTTATTAAGATTGTCGATGGCGTTGCCGTTGATACGTTCAATTTCCCCGACAAGAACTTCCGCGATGTCGTGAAAACGTTTGATACTGACGATAACAATATCCTCAGCGATACTGAGATTGCCGCAGTAAAGGAAATCGACTGCAAAGGCAGAGCTATTACCAACTTGAAGGGCATCGAGTATTTTACTGCGCTTGAGTATCTGTACTGTTACGATAACGAGTTAACAGAACTCGATCTCAGACGGAATACCAAGCTGAAAGAGCTGAATTGCAGTACAAATCGCTTGACGGTATTGGATCTCAGCCAAAATCCGAAGCTGAAAAGGGTGATTTGCTCCGATAACGCGCTGACCGCGCTCGATCTCAGTCATAATCCAGAGCTGGAAGATGTGAACTGCTCCGATAACGCGTTGACCGCGCTCAATCTCAGCAGTAACTCCAAGCTGACGAATCTGAATGCATCGGGTAATATTCGCGAGATTACACTGACAGGCAATACCTTTGATCTGTCGAGCCTGACCGGCTTTGATGTCTCAAAGGCCAGAAACTGGCAGGGCGGCACAGTCAGCGGAAATACTCTTACAGTAGATGGCAATGCCGCTGTCGTGATCTATTCCTATGACATCAGTTATACCGGTACGGAACTGGATGACGAGGAAAAGGACGTTATTTTCACACTGGCGATTGCAGGACGCGGCACGGAGATCGCTATCAACGAGACCAACTTCCCGGATAAGGATTTCCGAGAGTTTCTTCTTGATAAAGAAGCCAATATTGATCGGAATCAGGATGGTAAACTCAGCACATGGGAAATTGCGCTGGTGCAGGATATTGATGTCTACGATATGGAAATCGCTGATCTTACGGGTATTGAATATTTTACGGAGTTGAAATATCTGGATTGTGCCGGTAATCACCTCACAAGTCTGGACCTCAGCCGGAATACCAAGCTGGCCGAGCTGGATGCAGAGAACAACACATATACGATTACTCCGGTCAACGACAGATTTTATCTTGCCTCTCTGCCTGCGGGTTTTGATGTAGCAAAGACCAGCCACTGGCAGGGCGGCACGGTCAGCGGCAATATCCTGACGATAAACAGCGATGTCGATGAGGTTACTTACGACTATGACTGCGGAAAGGATTTTACGACAACATTTACACTGGAAATCCCGACGCAGTACACCGTCACGGCTCATGGGCTGTACGGCGGAGTCATGGGGATTACACCGGGCGAGGATTATACCGCACGATACACGGTCGGCGCTCAGGTCGGTCTTCAGATCGGCAAACGCGACGGCTTCACCCTGCAGGGTCTGACGCTCGAGGGAATCAGCGAAGAGCAGCTGCAATGGCAGGCAAAGGACGCGGAAAGCACAACTCGAGGTATTTCCTTCGAGATGCCCGCGCATAATGTGACGGTGACGGTCAACTGGAAGGCGAACGGCTCGTCCTCGGGCGGCGGTTCTTCCGGCGGCGGCGGAAGCGTCTCCATTCCCGACACCAAGATCCCGACCGGCATCTATGAGCACGGCACTGTCACCGTATCTCCCGAGTCTGCCTCCAAGGGCGACACCGTGACCATCACGGCAGCACCCGACAAGGGCTACACTCTCGAAAGCCTGACCGTGCTGGACAAGGACGGCAAGGCACTCGAACTGACCGACAAGGGCAGCGGCAAGTATACCTTTACCATGCCTGCGGGCAAGATCACGGTGAAGGCAGTCTTTATGGATGACAACACCATGCTCAACTTTTTCACCGACGTGCACGCGGAGGATTACTACTACGATGCAGTCCTCTGGGCGGCGCAGAAGGGCATTACCGGCGGTATAGGCGACAGCCTGTTTGCACCGAACCAGTCCTGCACACGAGCGCAGATTGTAACCTTCCTGTGGCGTGCGGCGGGTTCGCCCGAGCCTAAGGCGCTGAGCAGCTTCGCGGATGTTCCGGCAGATGCATACTACGCCAAGGCAGTTGCATGGGCGGTCGAGAATGGCATCACCAACGGTACGACCGATACCACCTTCGGCCCGGATGAGACCTGTACGCGCGCACACGGCGTAACGTTCCTGTCTCGCGCAGCCAAGGCAAATACCGCTTCGGGCAACAGCAATTTCGCTGACGTAGACGTGAACGCATATTACGCAAGTGCGGTCAAGTGGGCGGTTGACAATGGCATTACCAATGGTATAAGCAGCAGCCTGTTCGGCCCGGACAGCAGCTGCACCCGTGCACAGATCGTCACGTTCCTGTACCGTATGTATCAGGGCAAATAAGCAGTAAACCACGGATATTAGGCTATAACTGAAAAAACAGGACTCCTCGGAGGCCTGTTTTTTTGAGGCTGTCGAAAAACTGTAGTTTTCGACAGTCTCCGTATTTTTCCGGTCTCATCATTTATTGAGATAGTGCAGACGGCGAAGAAATTCTTCATTATCCGTTTTTTCACAGATGGCATCGATGCCTGAAGAAATGATCCATACAGCCATGCCGCGCTGAGCACACAGTACGAGCAGATCAATGATCATCTTGTGATGTGTGGACTCCTGTCCGGCGAACGGGAAAAAACAGATAAGCAGGCGCGGATTAAGCAGATACCACCGATAATACGAAAACCGAAGCCGTTCAGGGTAGGACCAGCTGCTCAGTGGCTGCAGCAGCATTTCCTTCGGAAACCAGCGCAAAGCCTCGGATAAAATGCTGGATACAATCTTTTTGCGGATGATATGCTGTCCGGCCTTGGGGATAAGGCTGGTGCACAGATTGTCGAGCGCGGTCATGTTGTCGAACAGCACGCCGCCGGGGCGGTCGGGCCGCTCAATCTGAATGCCGATCTCGCTGCCGATGACGCGGCCGAGATCGCCGGGCTGGTACAGGCGGCCGTTGAGCCGGAAAAAGCCGCTCGTCCAGCCGCGATCGCCCAGGAAGCACTCATGCAGGCGGCGGCCAGTGTTGTAGTTTTCATCGCGCAGAAAAGCAATCTCGCCGCGCCTGATATCAAACGTCATCGGCGGCAATGCGGGAAAGTGCAGATCCCGAACAGAAAGCACGGGGGCGCCTTCTGTCATAGCAGTGTGCTCAAAGCGTTTAACGCCTCTGCCTCCCTCCCAGCCGAGCAACTCAAACAGACGAGGACCATACTCCTCCGGATACAATCTAAAAAATGTACGCCGGTCGCGGATTACATCGATGCGGCTCGCGTATCGGAACATGAATGCTTCATCCATGTCAAACAGGAACACCGCTGTACCGTGGCGAAGCAGCAGCTGCACGCAGTCCATTAGCTTTGCAAGATCCTGGCGGCGCAGCGTCTCGGTCAGCCGATCGAGCACAAGCAGCTTGTAGCCGTTGAACCATGCACGAAAAATTGACAGACGGTAGTAGTCAAGCATGGAAAGGTCGATAAGCCGCGTACTCCATGGCAGATTAAGTCCCATCCGGTGGAGCATGTCAGTCGCTGCGAGTGATGTCAGTCGTTCGGTGCTTGGGAAGCGCTGCCGAAGATGATTCGTACGAACAAGTGCGAGAACAAAATCGCGCATGGTCAGTTCCTTGCTCGCGAAACGAGATTTGTCCACCACAATGGCATTCTGACGAATCCAGCGCTCCAGACCGGTTGCGCCAATGCGTTGTCCGCAGCAGAATGCCCGACCGTCGGTAAACACCGTTTTCCCCTTGAAAAGATCGAGATATGCAGTACCGGAGGTAAGGTGTTCATCAACATAAACACCGATACACTCACCGTGTGCGATGGAAACATCAAACTGGTACTGCCCGCTCTCGCTGTGAAAATAGCCATGCTCGATGCGAATAAGCTCTTCTTTCATGTCAGTCTCCCTGCATCAGCAGCGGCATCGTGACGCAGCACTCCGTACCGATGCCCGTTGCACTGAAAACGCGAAGACCGTAATCTTCGCCGAACATCAGCCGAATACGGCTGTTAACATTGCGCAGCGCGATTCCGCCGCGTTTTTTATCGCCGGAGACTGGGCTGCCATGGACAAATTCCTCGTTGAGCAGCATGACCTGCTCCGCGGGCATGCCGACTCCGTTGTCCTTTACGCGCAGGAACAATGTATTGGCACTGTTTTCAATGGAGATATATACGATGCCATGCCCGATTTTGCCTTCCAGACCATGTACGACAGCGTTTTCTACGAGCGGCTGGAGAATGAGCTTCGGCATTCTCGCCTCAAGCAGGTCCTCATTTTCCATTTCGAGTTCCATTTCGAGTTTGTCGCCGAAGCGGCAGCGCTGGATGGTGAAATAGTTTTCCGCATTGTCCAGTTCATCCGAAAATGTGACATATTCCTGTACATTTGATATGGTATAGCGAAAAAACGTAGCTAACGCTTCGGTGGTTTCCGCAATATCCGCACAATCCGCCAGCAGAGCGTCCGAACGGATAGCCTCGAGTGCATTATACAGAAAATGCGGGTTGATCTGGTTTTGCAATGCCAGATATTCGGCCTGTTTCTGCCGCAGGCGAGTGATCTCTTCACCGTGCAGACGATCTACGATTTCCCGGAAGAACGCAAAAATCTCGCGGGAGCGGCTCCAGTCTGCGCCGAGGACGGCATCTACATCGCCGTCTCTGCGATAGCGGCAGAGTGCCCGGCGCAGTTTCCATTGTGTTGTCAGCCACATAAGCGACACCTACCTGTAAAGCTTTTTGTATTCGGAAGGACTGATGCCTGTCGTTTTCTTGAACAGTCGCGAAAAATATTTCAAATCACGGTAGCCGATCTGATCAGCGACGTCCTGCACAGAGTTTTCATCACTGCATAGCAGCTCCTTGGCCTTGTTCATGCGCAGCTCAGTTAAATAATCCATAAAATTCTGGCCGGTCTCCTTTTTGAACATGGCGGAAAAATATGTTGCATTAAAGCCGACCGCACTGCTTACATCCTCAAGGCGCAGCGCCTCCTGATAGTGCTGCTGAATAAAGCGTTTGGCATCCGTAATCGGACGCGCCTCGCGCAGCATGCGCTCGTTGCGCAAACGATCTATTTCGCCACACATATCATCGTGCAGCAAGCGGAACAGCTCCTGTGCGTTGATGGCCTGCCACAAGCCGTCCATCATGCGCTGATAGAAGCTGTTGTCGGTCTCGCCGTTCCGCTGCATTCCGTAACGCATCGCCATGAGGATCTCAAGAAACCAGTCCTCCAGCATCTTTCCCCAAAGCGGCTGCCTGGACATAACATCGCGGTAGCTGTCCTCGAGTTCACCGATGTACTGCTCCTTGTTCAGATATTCGGCGGCTTCCTGAAAACGGCGCTTACAGCTGCTGTCCATCGTGTAATACGCGTGAAAATCAGGGATATCAGTCTCCGCATCGCGCCAGACCGGAGTATGACACAGACGATCGATACACAGCCAGAGCGCCTCGCGCATAGAAGCGCCAAGCGCATCGGCAGCAGAGCATCGGCTGCCAAGGCAGATTGTAGCACGGATGCCCCAGAACAGATCGCGCTGCTTTTCTATTTCTTTACGTATTTTGGTGAAGCATTGCTTGACCTCGACCGGCTGGTACTCCGGCAGATAGACCGCAACAGCGACACCTTCTCTTCGAATGGCTGCGGCAAAGCCGCATTTGAGCTGTCCAAGCTCCTGCCGGACGATTTCAAGTGCGTGCTTCATCATGGCGTGCACGCCATCCGGGTTCTTCCATGCTGATGGAATATCCGGTTTGACAATAGCGGCGAAATAACAGCCGTTGGATGGCAGACCGTATTCCAGATTGAACGACCGCACCGCACTGGAGGTACGGACATCGCCGTGTATCTCGCCTATCAGCGTGTCAATGATACGCTCCTGTTCACGCTCATCGCTTTTCTTCAAACGGTACTCAATCGTAGCCTGCTCGCTGAGCTTGCCCTTAAGTCCGGTGAGAAGATCGGTCATCTCCTGCACCTTGAGCGGCTTCAGCAGATAACCCTCTACACCGTATTTCAGTGCGTTCTGCGCATATTCAAACTGGGCATAACCGCTGACAACGATAAAATGCAGTCCCGGCTGTATCTGCTTTGCCTGACGGATGAGATCAATGCCATCAAAGCCCGGCATCCGGATATCGGTTACGAGCAAATGCGGCTGTTTGTCGCGTATCATCTCAAGCGCATGCATACCGTCGCTTGCCATGCCGACAATCTCAAAGCCAAGACTTTCCCAGTCAATCAGCTTGCACATCAGCAGCAGGACCTTTTTTTCATCATCTGCCAGTACGACCCTTAACATACATATTCCCCTTTGAAGGTAATTTTAGGAAAATAGATTTTGCTTGTTGATAGGAAAAAGGGAAAACGTAACCGTTTTCCCTTTTTCTTATTCATAATAACACTGTTTGCAAGGATTTGCAAAGTATTTTCAAGAAATTACTCGTAATCCTTAACGTTGCTGGAGTCGATCCAGGTGTTGTCGGTTACGATCTCGGTGGTATCGAGGGTTTCGCCCTTGAGCAGCTTAACAGCAGCCTCGATGCCGTTTGCAGCCATAGCGCCGCCGTTCTGAGAAACCGTACCGGAGATACGGCCATCCTGAATAGCTTCGAAGCCGTCCGGCGTGCCGTCAACGCCTGCGATAACGATACCGGAGTTTGCACCTGCTGCGTTGCCGGCGCCTACTGCCATGCCGTCGTTCTCACAAACGATTGCGTCCAGATCGTAAGCGGACAGCCAGCTCTCAACGGTGGACTGAGCGCTTGCGGTGTCCCACTGGCAGTCAGCCGGTGCAACGACCTGCTTGATCTCGGGATAGTTCTTCAGAATGTTCTCATAGCCTTCCATGCGCTGCAGACCGCCTGCATCACCGGAGGGGCCGGTCAGGATAGCGATGTTGCCCTTGCCGTTGAGGAGCTTTGCAACCTGCTCCATCTCGGTTTCGCCGGCCTTTACGTTGTTGCCGTAGGAAACAGCGGAGATGCCGTTGTTCTGCCAGTCGGTGCAGGCAGAGATGATGTTGATCATAACAACGCCGGAATCAGCTGCGGACTTTGCAGCATCGGCAAGGCCGTCCGGATCAACAGGCTCGAACAGGATGGCATCATAGCCCTCGGATACACACTGCTCAATCTGGCTGATCTGGGTAGCAGCGTCCTGATCAGCACTCAGGATGGTCAGGTCAACGCCCAGCTCGTCAGCCTTGGCCTCAGCAGCCTCGGATACGGCAATCTGGAATGCGTTGGTCTGGTGCTGCTGGATGAGGGCGATCTTGTAGGAATCGCTGCCGGAATCAGCACCGGAATCGGTGCCTGCATCAGAACCGGTGGAAGTACCGCCGCAGGCAGCCAGACTCAGAGTCATGGCACCGGTAAGCAGCATAGCGAGAAGTCTCTTTTTCATTTTCTTTTTCCTCCTTAGAGAAGTTGTGGTTATGATAGGAGGAGAGAGGAGCGTTCGCACACTCCTGCGGTCCTCACAGTCAACAATGGAAATCAGTTTTTCTTGGTCTTTCCCTTTACGTCGATCAGAACAGCTACCACGATGATAACGCCCTTGACGATCTTCTGCCAGTGGGACGATACGCCCATAATGTCCAGACCGTTTGCAATAACGGTGATGAGCAGACAGCCGATGACAACACCCCACGGCTTGCCAACGCCGCCGGTCATGGATACGCCGCCGACAACGCACGCCGTGATAGCATCCATCTCGTAGCTCTCAGCTGCGGTCGGCTGGCCGATGGTAACGCGGGAGGTCATCAGGAAGCCGCACAGACCAGCCAGCAGGCCGGCAATGGCAAACGTGGAAATGCGGATGGCAGTGGTGTTGATGCCGGAAACGCGGGCCGCCTGAAGATTGCCGCCGCAGGCATAAACACGCCGTCCGTAAACCGTTTTGGACAGAACGAATGCACAGATGATGATAACGATTACAAGAAAGATGGACAGCATCGGGATGCCTGCGATAGAGGAGGCAGCGACCGCCTTGTATTCCTTGCTGATGCCGGTAATCGGCTTGCCGTTGGAGGTCAGCAGAGCCAGACCGCGAACTGCCGTCATCGAGCCGAGTGTCATAATAAACGGGGGCAAATCGCCAATGGCAACGCCGATGCCGTTTACCATGCCGACTGCCAGACCGGCCAGCATCGCAACAACGAGCGGCACGATGAGCGGCAGGTCGCCCTTGCCGAGCAGCGCGGCCAGAATGCCGGTGAATGCAACGGTGGAACCGACCGACATATCAAAGCCGCCTGCGATGATGACGAACATCATGCCGAACGCCAGAATGCCGTTGATGGAAGCCTGCTTGAGAATGTTCACGAGGTTGGTCGGTGCGATGAAGCTGGGCTTCAGGCAGGTAAGCACAACGACCAGTGCAATGAAGATCAGGAAAATGAAGTATTCGCTGATCAATCCCTTGATATTTTTCTGTTTCATTTCTCTTTTCTCCTTATACTTCAATCGCGGAGGCCAGTGTCATGATACGTTCCTGCGAGAACGCATCGCGCTGTACCTCACCGGAGAGATTACCCTCGCACATTACCATGATGCGGTCGCAGACACCCATCAGCTCGGGAATCTCGGACGAGATCATGATAACGGCCTTGCCCTGCTGTACCAGCTTGCCGAGCAGCAGGTAAATATCGCGCTTGGCGCCGACATCGATGCCGCGGGTCGGCTCATCGAGGATGATGATATCCGGGTCGTTCAGCAGCCACTTGGCGATAACGATCTTCTGCTGGTTGCCGCCGGACAGGTTGCCCGTAATCTGGTCGCCGGAAGGAGTTTTGATGTTCAGCTTTTTGATGTACTCCATGGAAGCGGCGCGTGCCTTGTTCTTGTTGTAAAGGCCGTGGCTGAGCAGCTTTTTGATGGCTACCATGGCGATATTGTCGTTTACCGAGCCGCTGAGGTTCAGACCGGTGACTTTTCGGTCCTCGGTGATGAGGGCCACGCCCTCCTTGATGATGTCCTTCGGAGAATGGACCTTGACCTGCTTGCCCTTGACGAAGATCTCGCCGGAGGCCAGCTCATGCATACCGAAGATGCCCTCGACCAGCTCGCTGCGGCCCGCGCCTACCAGACCGCCGATGCCGAGGATCTCGCCGCGGCGGACGGAAAGGCTGACACCCTTTACCTTGTTGTCCGCGCGGACGATGTTCTTCGCCTCAAAAACGACATCGCCGATTTCGGCCTCCAGCTTGGGGAATACATCGGTAATCTCACGGCCGACCATCATTTTGATGAGTTGAGCCTCGTCGAGGTCCTTGGTGTCGCCCGAACCGATGTACTGGCCGTCGCGGTAAACGCTGACACGGTCGCAGATGGAGAAGATCTCGTCCATACGGTGCGAAATATAGATGATTGCAACGCCCTTAGCGGTCAGGCTGCGGATGTGCTCGAACAGCAGCTCGACCTCGCGGTCGGTGATGGCGGCTGTCGGCTCGTCCATGACGATGACCTTGGCGTTGATGGAGATTGCCTTGATGATTTCGATCAGCTGGCACTGTGCAACGGTTAGGTTGCGCAGCTTTTCTTTCGGAGAAACGTGCAGGCCGCACTCCTTGATGAGCTTTTCGGCCTCTGCGATCTCAGCCTTTGCATCGACCAGACCGTTTTTGCGGATCTCACGGCCGACGAAGATGTTTTCATACACGGACATATCCAGAATCGGATTGAGCTCCTGATGAATCATCGCAACACCGTGATCCATGGCTTCTTTCGGATTGGATACATGGTACGGCTGACCGTTAAAGATGATCTCACCGCCGTTGTCCTTTGTGTAAATACCCATCAGAATTTTCATCAGAGTGGATTTACCGGCACCATTCTCGCCCATTAAAGCGTGTACCTCGCCGGGCTTAACCTGAAGCTGCACATGATCCAACGCCTTCACGCCGGGGAAGGTCTTGCTGATATCTTTCATTTCCAGTACATACTCCATGCTGTTCTTCCCTCCTCATGTGTCATTTTATTGTCATTATTTTATCAAACTGCTGCACATAGGAAAACACACAATCTTCACATATGGGGGGACGATTTTTGGCTTTTTCACAAATATAGCATTTTGATTAATTTACGCAGAAATATTTTGTGCTATATGCATAAAACACTGCCGTCCAAATCTCCGGAAGCAAGCCTTTAGCGAAATGTTTTTCACTTCCGGTATGTTAACTCGAGCCGCTTTCTTGGCTTTCTCATAATATAATTTCCCGGAAATGACATGATATATATGGCAGATGAACGTTTGCGTTGAACTGCTGTCTATAGTTTTAACCTATGGACAATGGCGGGTTTCTCATATTTTACAAAGAGGTCGTCAGCCCCTATACTAATATCATAAAATAAACGAGCTACTGCTCATTGCATAGATCAGAAAGGACAACATCCTATGAAAAATCCCGCTCCCTATCGTTATGATATTGTCGGCAGCTTCCTGCGCACAAAGGCTATCCACGAAGCTCGCAGCAAGTTTGAAGCCGGCGAAATTTCCGCTGAAGAACTGACCAAGGTCGAAGATGCCGAGATCACCGGTCTGGTAAAGAAGGAAGAGAATGTCGGTCTGCACGCTGTCACCGACGGCGAGTATCGCCGTTCCTTCTGGCACATGGACTTCCTCTGGGGTCTGACCGGTACGCAGAAGGTCAAGTCTGAGCACTTCTCCGTCGCATTCAAGGGCTTCCAGCCGAAGGCTGAGACCGTAAAGATCGTGGACAAGCTGGATTTCCCGGATGATCATCCGTTCCTCAAGCATTTTGCATTCCTGCAGAGCGTGGCCTCCGACCTCGTACAGCCCAAGCAGTGCATTCCGTCTCCGTCCATGCTGCATTTGATCTGCTGTGTTCGTTCGACCGACTACCAGCCGATCGAGCGCTACAAGGACGAGCAGGTCCTGCTGGACGATCTGGCAGCGGCTTACCAGAAGGCTGTAAAGGCGTTCTACGCTGCCGGCTGCCGTTATTTACAGCTCGATGATACCTCATGGGGCGAATTCTGTTCGGCTGAGAAGCGAAAGGCATATGCAGAGCGCGGCATCGACGTAGATGAGGTCGGCCGCAAGTACGTTTATGTGCTCAACAAGATCCTCGAAGCAAAGCCGGAGGACATGGTTATCACCATGCACATCTGCCGTGGCAACTTCCGCTCGACCTGGTCGTCCACCGGCGGCTATGAGCCGGTAGCGGAGATCCTGTTCGGCCACTGCAACGTGGACGGCTTCTTCCTCGAGTACGACAGCGACCGTGCCGGCGGTTTCGAGCCGCTGCGCTACATCGGCAAGCAGAAGGTCGTTTTGGGTCTGGTAACCTCCAAGGATGCCAAGTTGGAAAACAAGGAAGACGTTATCGCGCGTATCCGCGAGGCTTCCAAATATGTGCCGCTCGAGCAGCTGGCGCTCAGCCCGCAGTGCGGCTTCGCTTCCACCGAGGAAGGCAATCTTGTGACCGATGCGGATCAGTGGAGCAAGCTGGCGCTCGTCAAGGAGATTGCAGAAGAAGTCTGGGCCGATTAAACAGCAGGACAGTCTAAAAAGCAGGGAACACGGAAACCGGCAGGTCTCACCGCCGGTGTTTGGATAAGAAAAACATTTGCGCAGATAAAATCCCACTTGATGCCAGGTACGGTATCAAGTGGGATTGTCTGTTTTCTGTTTCTGTTCGTTCTAACGGGAATACCAGTGAATGGTTATGATAATAGCGGATTTTCTGCAAAACACAGCGCTCAGCGCACCGAAAAATGTATGGGTCTAAATTTACATCTTCGGGCGCCATCGCCGCACCCATGTTGGCCGCGTCCTTGACGCCCATTTCAACCATTTTGCCGAACAGGACATGCGTCACGCGCACATCGCACGGCTCCGCGCCGTTCGGCACCGGCTCACTGCCGAGCACTGCCGCGCCTGCCGCGGTGGCTGTCCACTGGGCCGTCGGTGTGCGCTGACCGCCGTAGGCAAGCGGAAAACGGTACTGCCGCTCCGCCGAGCAGAAATGCGAGGATGCTGCCGCAAGCAGGCGGTCTGCCGCGCCGCTCTCGACCAGACAGCCGCCGAGCGCAAGACCCTGTGCCATAGTCGAGCATGCACCGTACTGCCCGAGATAGGGCACATTCGCGTGCATGGACGCTAAAAACGAGCCGATGCACTGGTTGAGCAGGTCGCCTGCAAGGATCAGGTCGAGCGAACGCTCGGGCAGGGTGGCCTTGCGCAGCGCAAGCCGGATGGCGGTCTTTTGCAGTTCGCTCTCCGCCAGCTCCCACGAGCGCTGTCCCATGCGGTCATTCTTCGCCACATAGTCAAACCGCTCACCAAGCGGGCCTTCGCCCTCTTTTTTGCCGACTGCCGCCGCGTGTCCGAGCAGATACGGCCGGTTTTCGAGCGCAAGCGTGCGCTTGCCGATGCGCTTTATCATACCGAACCGCCTCCTGTCAAAAACAGAATGAGACCGTAGATGACGCTTGCCGAAATGCCGTACACCAGCACCGGTCCCGCGATAACGAACAGCTTTGCACCCAGACCGAGGATAAGTCCCTCGCTTTTGAATTCCATCGCCGGAGAAACAATGGCGTTTGCAAAGCCGGTGATCGGCACAATCGTGCCTGCTCCCGCATATTTTGCAAGCTTTTCATACAAATGCAGGCAGGTGAGCAGGGCACCGAGAAACACCATCGTGATGGCGGTCGCGGCGGCTGTGTCCTCGGTATCCAGTCCGCGGGAGAGCCACAGCTGCCGCACCCCCTCGCCGGTCGTGCAGATCGCACCGCCAATCAGAAACGCCAGCAGGCAGTCACGCCACAGCGGTGAATTCGGACTTTTGCGTTCGAGCAGCTGTTGATAGGTTTGTTTATCCAGTTTCATGCAAGGTTCCCCTTTCTGTACGCGTAGTTTGCCCAGCCGTTCCGGGATTATCCATCTGACCCTGTAAAATAAATGCGAACTGACCATTTTCGACAGACCATATTCGCGGTATGATAAATAAAACATATCAGATCAGGGGGATTTATGATGGAATCCAAGAAAAAAGCGTTTTCGCTGTACGATATCGTGATGATCGGTCTGATGGCGGCAGTGGTATTCGTTGTTACCATGTTCCTGTCCATTCGCATTCCGACGCCGACAGGCACCACCATGATCAAGCTCGCAAACGCGTTCGTGCTGCTGTGCGGCCTGCTGCTCGGACCGGTTCGCGGCGGTCTTGCAGCCGGTATCGGCTCGATGATCTTCGACCTGATGACGCCGGAGTACGCACCGGAGGCGTGGATCACCTTCCTGCGTTTCTTCCTGATGGCATGGCTGTGCGGCGTGATCGCTTACGCCGGTGCCGCTGCCGCAAAGAAGTTTGCGCGCAACCTCGTGGCGTGCCTTGCAGGTGCGGTGTTCTCGTCGCTGCTGTACATGCTCAAGGGTATTATTGAGCTGATGATCGGCGGCAGTGCGCTGGTTCCGGCTTTTGTGGCCAATATTCCGAAGCTGATGACCTCGCCTCCGAATATCGTTATCGCGGTAGTTGTTGCAATGGCGCTTCTGCCGGCGCTGCAGAAGGCGATGAATTCGACCTCGTTCGGCCACCATATGGCAGAAAAGTAAACAAATCCGTTGGAAAACGCGCCTGTCGGTTATCGGCAGGCGCGTTTCCCATGCTTTGCAGAAAGTCGGATTTCGTGGTATACTGTAGTCATCTAAAGAAAAGCACAGCGAGGAGGAAAACAGTATGGCGGATTTTGTATCGCATCATCTATTTGGCAGGCAGGCGCTGACGGTGTTTCCCGCACCGGCGCAGCGGGCAGCGGCGTGCCGTCCGGCATGCTTTTTCTGGGGCTGTCAGGGACCGGACCCGCTGTTTTACCGGAAAATCCTGCTCGGCAGTCCGCTGCACAAGCTGGGCAACCGCATGCACTCGGAGAAAACGGACGAGCTGTTTGCGGCGCTCTCGCGTGCGGTGCGCGACCTGAGCGGCGACACGCAGGAGATCGCAGCGGCCTATTTCTACGGCTTCGTGTGCCATTATGCGCTCGACAGTGAGATTCATCCCTACGTTTACTGCCGGCAGGTGCAGTTCTGCACCGAAAATCCGAAGCTGTCCGCGTCGGCGGTGCACAGCCGTATTGAAAGTGACATTGACTATCTGCTCTATGAACGCGCATGCCACCGTCCCATCACCGAGTTCGACCCGGAGGAACGCTATCAGCTGTCACCGGTCGAGCAGGCGGTGCTGTCGGTTGTGCTGCACGCGGTGCTCAAAACCGTGTACGGAGCCGATGTTTCCACGCATGAGCTGCGCCGTTCGTTCGCGGAAATGACTTCATGGGAGAGTTTTCTCTATTCGGAGAGCCGCGCCGTCTATCGCGGAGCGAAAAAGGCGGAAGCCCTGCTCGGTCGGGGCGCCCTGCTCACCGGTCACATGAAGCTCCAGCGTCCGATGTGGGATGCGCTCAATCTGGCTCATCAGCCGTGGCATAACCTGTGGAAACCGGACGAAATCCGCACGGATTCCGTACCGGAGCTGTTTGGCCTGGCGCGTATTCGTGCCGCCGCTCTTGCCGGACAGTACGCCGCGCAGTTTGACGCAGGCTGGCTGATGCACTATCACTTTGATGAGCCGTTCGACAGCGGCAACCCGAAAAAATGATAATGGAAAATGAAATGTGAGTGCATTTTCATTTGTCATTGCGATTGCAAGGGAAAAAGACTGTAAAAGACAAAAGGCGCCTGAAAAGGCGCCTTTTGTGAGGCTGTCGAAAAACTATCGTTTTCCGAGCAGCCTCTCGCTCGAAACCACGCTTTCGAGCGAATACTGAAGAAAA
>ENA-ORCP01000838-ORCP01000838.1-human-gut-metagenome-genome-assembly--contig:-NODE-838-length-27522-cov-18.126362_pt1 | contig 27522 bp, 22 predicted proteins | sample MGYA00242990_ERZ507991 | MGnify/ENA primary metagenome ERZ507991 (study PRJEB26167, sample SAMN06115496) | human gut metagenome | host: Homo sapiens | place: China:Henan | collected 2015-05-07... | reverse complement strand
GCTATTCGCGTCAGCCCATTCCTCGCATTGCATAAAAATTCAAGAATAAAAGCAAACAATGATTTAATCAGCGCTTCTCTAGCGACGCGCAAAATGTAGTGAGTCGTTTCCCCTTTGGGGACACAACCCTTCTACACAACCCGCCGCCGCAGGCGGCCATAACCTTCGGGGCGAAGCCCCGTCAGTCTTCCCCTCTGAACCCGGGCAGTAGAGGGTCCCCATGTGATACAATATTCACAAGAGGTGGTTTACATGGATGGGGAAGAACGGCGGGAGAAAATTCTGGAAATCCTGAAAGGCAGAGATGGCAAAGTGCGGGGAAGCGAACTGGCAGACCGGCTGGAGGTGAGCCGCCAGGTCATTGTGGGTGACATGGCCCTTCTGAAGGCCCGGGGACTGCCGGTCATGTCCACACCCCGGGGCTACTATCTGGACACAGGCCATCGAGAGGGGTACAGAAAGACCCTGGTGTGCTGCCATGACCGGGCCCGCACGGGTGAAGAACTGGCTTTGATTATTTCTGCCGGCGGCATGATACACGACGTGTCCGTGGAACACGAAGTCTACGGCACCCTGACCGCCGGCCTGGAAATCAGGAGCCTGGAAGACATGAATGCTTACCTCAAAAAGATGAAGACAAAGAATGCACCCCTCCTTTCCTCCATCAGCGGAGGCATTCACAGCCATCTGGTGGAAACAAAGGGCAAAGAGGACATGGACAGGGTGGAAGAAATCCTCCGCAAAGCGGGATTTCTTTATGAAAACAGATAGGACGAAACTATGAAATCTTGGATCGTATCACAGACCGAAGCAGGTACCACGACCTGGAAATATGTGACCCGCCTCCTTCCGGAAGCGGCGGGAGGCCTGCTCCGGAAAAGCATGAGGAAAAAGAACATCACCCTGAACGGGAAAAAGATGGAAGGAAAAGAAAAACTGGCTGCCGGCGACAGGATAGACATCTGGTTCTCCGATGAAACTATTTCAAAATTTCAGGGGGAAACCAGTAAAACAGAGAAAAAAGGGATGACTTTTTTCCCATCCTGCATCCTCTACGAAGATGAAAACGTGCTGGTGCTGAATAAGCCGGCCGGCCTCCTTTCCCAGGGAGACGGCAGCGGCAGCTCCTCCCTGAATGATGGACTTCTTTCCTATTTAAAAGATGAAATTACCCCGGCCTTCCGTCCCTCCATCTGCAACAGGCTGGACAGAAACACCAGCGGCATTGTGCTGGCAGGAAAAAACATGGCCGCCCTGCAGCAGCTGAATGAACTCATCCGCAAGAGGGAAGTCCGGAAAACCTACACCGCCGTCGTTTTCGGCAAAACAGAAAAACAGGGCACCTTCAAAGGCTGGATGATAAAAGATGAAATCAAAAATAAGGTCCTTTATCTGGACCATGAAGAAACAGGCGCCAGATCCGTGGAAACAAGGTACGAACAGATGGCAGTGAAAAGATGGGGTAGTGAGCTCTTAAGTGTAGTCAAAGTCCACCTCATCACCGGCCGCTCCCACCAGATCCGCGTCCACTTCGCCAACGCCGGCCATCCCCTCTTGGGAGACAGGAAATACGGCACAAAAGAGAGCATTGCATTATCTACAGCCTGCCACATCAAAAGGCAGCTCCTTCATGCCGGAGAAATCCGTTTTCCCGATAACCTTCCTGCGCCGCTCAAAGCGCTCTCCGGGAAAACATTCACCGCAGACCTGCCGGAAGATATGAAGGGTTTTATGGTTTTGGAAATTAGCGTCAATCACGGAAATAAAAAGTGATAAACTATAAAAATATAAATAAAAAAATCAGCTCCCTGGGGGTCTGATTTTTTCTGTAAAAAGACAGCACAAAAACACGGATACAAATCCGTGCCCCACAGTATGGCAGACTCATGCTGCAAAGGATGGTATCCGTGTTTTTTGTTTTGGTGTCATACTTTTTTACGAATCTGCAGAATCCGTTCCGACGTCTCCGGGCCCCGGGAAGTCGGGGAGGGAAACCAGGAACCTGTATACAGGGATTCGTGGTTTTCCTTCTGCCAAAGCTGCATTCCGGCCGGAATATTCGCGATATACATGACAGATGGGAATAGAATCCTTCCATGGAGTTTCCGGATTTCCTTCTCCATACATTTATATTGCATAAGCACCCCTTTTTTACAACCTTCCTTAAGAATTTTCCATGAAAAGCAGATAATGTCATGGAGACACTGTCATTCCAGTTATAAAATGACAGTGGACGGGAAGAAAAGCACATAACGCAGGCTCCTTCCCCAGGAAGGAGCTGGGCGGAGCCTTGAGGAACACCAAGAAATTTTTCAAAAATCTTTTCCTCCAGGGGGTCTAGAAATCGAACCTTCTGTGATATTAATAATAGAGGGATGAAAAGACCTCATGAGATGATGCATCTGATTTCCAAACTGTCATCCTCCACATCCGCGGTAAGGAGAAGGGCAGGGGAATGAAGAAACATCAGGAAATTCCATCTTTTCAATCCTCCCTTCTTCTACAATCGGCCGATGATAGACAGAAGAAAATACAGTACCAAAAAACAGAAGACAGAAAAGCAATAAGGAAGAGCGCTCGCAGGACTTTCCTCTCTTTAGCGACAAGTATCGAGCAGCACCCACGTAAGTGGGAGGGCCAAGGCGCGGACGCCTGATTCATTGGTTGAACTTACCTGGCGGGGCAGCGTCGGCTTGATGGCTGTCTGATTTTATTCTTGAACTTTCAGTCCCTACAAGGAGCAGGGTGACGAGAATAGCGAGCTATTTAAAGAACCCTGGGACGCAGTAGGGGATGAAAGTTCTTATAAAACCAGACTCTGCCATTAAGCCGATGCTGCCCCGATACTCCCCTGATAGGCTTTTCTGTTTTTTGCGTGGGAAAAGGGCAGTGATTTCTGAATAGGATGCAGAAGGCACTGCCGCTTTTCATGCCTGGGCGGGCTCATTTGTTTTATGGATAGGAAAGATTTTTTGTATTTTCAGGAGATAAACTTTCTCTTTTCTTGACTATGTGTGCAGAGAAGCAGAGAACCTGAGAACGGCCGCACGTCCTGCCTGCGCGTATCCATGGAATGCAGGATGGCCGGAAGAAGGGAATGCTTCTCCTCAGCCGGCTGAACATCATAGATAAACTTCCTCCCCTCCCGAAGGGCTTTCGGTATCCCTCTTCGGGAGGGGGCAGGGAGTTTTTTGTGCTGGGGGATAGTGGACTGGTGGGGTAGTGTGCTAGTGGACTAGTCGGAGTCACTATCAGCGTGTACCGGAATTCTTTGCTTCGCAGAGGATGATGCGTAAGGCGGGAGGGCAGGCACGTAACGCAGGCTCCTTCCTCAGGTGGCAATCCTGCATAGGATTGCCAAGTCGGGCAAAGTTGGCCCTTAGCCTGCCCATAAAAGGGCCTTCATTTTGTTTGCCCGACCGGGATGGAGCTGGGCGATAGCCCTGAGGATAGGCCCGAAATATTTTTAATAGTCATTTCGTCGGGGGCACATTCGGCAGGGAGATTTCTCGACTCCGTTTCACTGGCTCCATAATACTGTATGGTACATATCGGCATGGTGCCACCGCTCGAAATGACAGGGGGAGCATAGAGTCACATCAGGCCCTTTCAGTGCCTCGGATTTCCTGAGAAAAGCCTGCTATCCTCTGGCTCTTTGCTATGCAGCATCGGTGAGACAAAGAGGAAGAACGTAACGCTGACTTCATACTCATCGCCCGTTAGGGCGATACCACAACCCTCGGGCCATAGGCCCGTCAAACTTGAGAACCTTCCGGCTGCCAGGCCGGTTAATCTTAAGAACCTTTTCACAGTCCTTCTATTTCTCTCTCGTAAATACTCTCCCTGCTTCCAGGGGATGGGATTTCCTATAGGCTTCTTTAGCTTTGTACATACGGTCGTCTGCTTCTTTAAGGTGTTCTTCAAAGCTTGTGTTTTGGGAGGGGGTGTGGATGCTCCAGCCGAAGGAGGCGGAGGGGTCTTTGGGCATGTGGGGCTGTCCCTGGAGGGAGGCCAGTTTGTTTTGGATTTTTTCCATGACCGGCTGAAGGGTTTCTGCTTTTTCCGGAGGGAAGAGGATGACGAATTCGTCGCCGCCTACGCGGCCGCAGAGGGTGCGGTCTCCGGCGTTGGAGCGGAGGATGTCGGCCATCCGTTTAATGAATGCGTCGCCGGAGAGGTGGCCCTGGAGGTCGTTCACTTCTTTGAGGCCATTCAGGTCCATGAAGAGGAGGGAGTAGGGCTTTTGGGGGTCCAGTTTATCGGCGGCCTTGAAGATGCCGGCGTGGTTCAAAAGACCGGTAAGGGAGTCGTGGTAGGCCAGGCGGAGGGCTGCTTTTTTCTGCTGGGCTTCTGCGGACTGTGCCAGAAACTGGTAGCAGAAGGAAAGGGTGATGGAGAGAACGAATATGAGGAGGGCCCAGGTGGCTAGGGCCTGCATGAAGCGGATGTGGAGGAGGCTGGGGTCGGAGGTGAAGTAGTATTGGGCAGTCACCAGGGCAGCGGCGCCGGAGGAGATGAGGATGCCCCATCGCGCGAGGACATTCCAGATTTTTTCTTTTCCCAGGGGCCGCAGCTGGTACCAGCATACCAAAAGGCCGGCGCAGAGGATGGAAATGTGGAGGAGCGGCAGGATATCGTCCAGGGTGTAGAGTGTAAGACTTTCCAAAAAGAGGGCAGCCGCAAAGAGGGCGAGGAATAATAGGGAGAGAATGTGGTAGATTTTTCTTCGATGTCCGTCTTTTTCAGAGAGATAGAGGTAGTAAAGGAAGGGGGCCGGAAGGAAGTAGAGGGAGCCGTATTCCAGCAGGGATTCCAGGTAGGGGCTTTTGATCCAGAATCCAAGCATATGATGGTAGCCCATGCTCCAGAGGTCGAAGGAGGCGACGAAGAGGGCGATGGCCAGTCCTTTTTTCACCATGAGGTTTTTTCCGGTAAAGAGGAGCACCGCTGCAGCGCAGAGGGAAATCATGAGGAGGGTATGGTAAATGACGAAGAGGAGGTCTTCTCCCTGGAGGTAGTAGGTGTAGCTCATTTTGGTGGGCATGACAAGGATATCGCCCAGAAAGGGACGGGGGTTGCGGCCTGTCAGTTCTTCTTCAATGGTGATGGAGGAGCCCAGGGCTTTTTGGGGAATTTCCACCAGCATGGGGACGGAACCGAAATTATGGCTGCGGGATACATGGGATTCGTCATAGGCGGCAAGCACTTCTCCATTCCAGGATACCCGGGTATAGGCGCGGATAGCGGTGAAGGCCAGGGTGTACTGGTGGGCCGGATTGTGGGCAGGCACCGGGACATGGAGCCGCACCCTGCTGCCAGCGGAGAATTTTCTGTCAGGCGCGGCAGCTTCCCAGCTGCCGTCATCACGGAGGAGTTCTATGGTCACAGCGCTGGTGACTGCATGTTCGCTGTAGCGGGTACCATGGACCACATACCAGGCATTGAAAAGAAGGAGGAGCAGCAGGACAAGGGCGGCGAGGCCGAAGAGGCGGAGGGCTTTCCTGTTTGCCGGATTATCTGCCAGCCACTGGTCGTATGGTTCCATTTTTCTCCTCCTTTTCTCATGGTCTGTCCTGCAGAGCATGTTCGCTTTTCATGATTTATTTTAGCACAAAGTTGAAAAGGAGGTACAGATTTCATGGGATTCTAATAGGAATGGGTCTTTTCTCCGTGGCCTTTTCATTTTGTGCTTTACAGAGAATAAAGGTATCGGATACTATAGGGATAGATGGATTTTCATTTCATTTAATAAAGGAGAGCATGATGGCACTGGTGAAGGATGAAGTCATAGAAGAAATATTGAAATACAGGAAGTACAAAGTCTGGAGAAAACTGGATGATAATGCGCTGCTTGCCCTGGAGAAGAAGGACGGGGATATCGAGTATATCTGCATCGGTGAAGAGCTGGGGGTGGAGCTGTTTAGAAGCGGGGAAATGGATTCCTACTATGCCTTAAGGGATATAGGAGAATCGGAGGATGATCCTTTCTGCTTCGGCGATGATCCGCTGGGAAATCTGACAGTAGAAGAAAAAGTACGGTTCCATATGACTTCTTTCCTTCATGTGGATTTCGGTTCCAAGGATGAAATCGACCCGGCCTGGGCCACGGCCATCGACCGTTATAAAAAGAGAAATGGCATCCGCATGTATGGCAGGGGAAATTATTTCATGGTGATCAAATCCATCCCCCGCCGTATCCCCCGGGATATTATCGATGAGGAAGACCAGGAGCGGGTGGCAGCGGCTTTCCGCCTGCTGAACTGGCTCTCTCTCCATCCGGAAAAGATAACAAAACTTTACGAAGAGTATCTGCCTTACGACGTGAGACCCCATGCAGTGCTGTACAAACTTCTGCCGGACGGGTCCTATGAGAGAGACATCATTGAGGCGCCGGAGCGGAAGATGTTTACTTTTGAGCCCGTTCCTTTTGAGTACGAAGTGCTTGCCCACCGGATCCGGCCTTTTATGACCAAAAAGGAAGGGGTCATGGAGTGCAACCTCTTTATGACCGATGCTCCGGTGATGGAGGAAGGCTTTAAGGCAGACGAAAAGAAGGATGACCTTGAGGAAGTGCAGAGCCATCTCATCTGGCCCTGGGTGTTCATGGCAGGCATGCCGAAGGATGACCAGATCTTCTACATGAAAGCTTTTGAGGAGGCCGATATGGAAGTGCTTCGGGAGCTGGCGCAGCAGATGATTCAGTCCGAATATGCGCCCCGTGAAATCAGGGTATGCAATGAATGGACCTACAAGCTGCTGGAAGATTTCTGTAAAAAGTCCGGCATCAAGCTGACCTTTACCCGGGATGACCTGTGGGTAGAGGATGCCTGTGAGGATTTCCTCGAACACTCTGCATCCGGTCCCATGGGTGATGACTATGATGATGGGGACGACGATGATTATGACGATGATGACGAAGATGATTTTAAGCGTCTGATATCCATGATGCGCGGCCTGGAGGATGATGAGTTTATGAGTGTTCCGCTTTTCATCCAAAACGGCCTTCGGGAAGCCTATGACATGCTGCCGGAGGATCTGCAGAAGCGCTGTGTGAAGCTGTGGAAGTGGAAGGTATAACGTCTTTGCATCGGTGAAATACCGGCAGACGGTAAGACAATCAGAAGTCAGACGGTCAGACGCAGCGCTGCCATTCCGATGAAAACGCTGTGGAGTGGAGAAATCTCCCTTCGTTATGGTGTGAAGCGCATAGCATCGGGGGCAGAAGCATGAACGGGGCTGTGAAAAAGTGGGACTACCATTTTTTCGCAGCCCTTTGTTTATGATTTCTTCATGTTTCGTAAATTGACTTATGGTCGCTTTTGGGATATCATATGGGTTATGTATTCAAAAGGAAAGAAGGAAATAGGATGAAAAAATGGGAGAGAGCTGCGGCTGCAGTTGTTCTGGGGACAGCGCTGTTTATACCGGGTATGATGAGTGAGGCCAGGATGCCTTCGCGTATCGGCATCCCAAATCCCCTGGTGCAGTATGAAAGCTATGAACGTCTGGGACAGGTGGTGGGATTCCAGCCTCTGTTCCTGGCGAAGTCCTTTGGATACAGGGTGGACAGCTATATCGCCATCAGCCGGCAGCTGGCGGATATTCGTTACAGCAATGATGACGGTGCAAGGCTTGCTGTGCGGAGTGCTTTAAGGGACAGAAAGAACGGCGCCGAGGATATCAGCGGTATTTACACGGGAAAGTGGGAGAAGAAGGAAATTTCCCATACCACCGTGTATGTGGCAAAGAACGATGAGAAGACCTATACCGCCCGCTGGGTTACCGGCGGATTTGCCTTTGCTGTGACCGGCGAAGATATGAGTGAAGAGGAGTTCAGCCACATTCTTTCCGGTTATTTCGTGGATATGGCGGAACATTACTACAGCGACCGGGTGATGCCGGTCATGGGTGGAGCGGCTTTCTAATAGGTACCCCGATTTCTCATATTTCTGCTATTAAAAAATTTTATTAACCATTTTTTCCGCTCTGTGATATTCTAAAAAAAGAATTCCACAAGATTCAATGGCGAATCATTCATTCTATGCAGGGATGAAGATGCCGGGAGAGTCGTGAAAGGCGGACACCGAAGGGGCAGAAACTCTCAGGTAAAAGGACCGGCAGTTGGACTATCCTCTGGAGAGCTCGGATGAGCACCGAAGAAGCAGGGATTTCCCTTATCTTTCAGGTCAAAGGACAGAGGCGCACTGATTATTTTTCAGTGCGCCTTTTTTGTATGCAGGAAAAGGCGCACCGGCGAAAGGAGAGAATGGATTTGGACAAGAAAACACCTTTATATGACAGGCATGTTTCCCTGAAGGGGAAAATGGTTTCCTTCGGCGGCTACGCCATGCCGGTGCAGTACGGGAAGGGCATCCTGGCGGAGCACATGGCGGTGAGGACGAAGATGGGCATGTTCGATGTGTCCCACATGGGGGAGGTCCTCTTTGAAGGAAAGGGAGCCCTGGCTTCCATTAACCACCTCATCAGCAATGATTACACGAACCTTCCCATCGAAAAAGTGCGCTATGGCACCATGCTCAATGAAAAGGGCGGCGTCATTGATGATCTCATCGTGTACCATCTGGGAGAAGACCGGTACATGGTAGTGGTGAACGCTGCCACCCATGACAAAGATGTACTCCACATGAAAGAAAACCTTCTGCCGGACACGAAGTTCACCGATATTTCCGATGAAACAGGACTTATTTCCCTGCAGGGCCCCATGACAAAAGATTTCCTGCCTGCCCTGGTGGAAGGAGGAGCGCTTCCGGAGAAATACTACAGCGAAAAGGAGCACGTCATCATCGGCGGCGTGGACTGCCTCGTATCAAGGACAGGCTACACCGGGGAATTCGGCTATGAAATCTTCTGCCCGACGGATAAGGTGGGCATCATCTGGGACCTCCTTCTGGAAAAGGGAGGGGAAGACCTTCTTCCCTGCGGCCTCGGTGCCAGGGATACGCTTCGCCTGGAAGCGGCCATGCCCCTTTACGGCCATGAAATGGATGAAACCGTGAGCCCCCTGGAAACGGGCCTTGATTTCGCCGTGAAACTGAACAAAAAAGAATTCATCGGCCTTTCCGCCCTCCTTGCCCAGCCGCCGAAGCGGCAGCGCATCGGCCTTAAAGTGACGGGCCGGGGCATTGTGAGGGAAGAAGAGGACGTATACCTTGATGGCACCGTCATCGGCCGTACCACCTCCGGCACCTACTGCCCCTACCTTAAAGGTGCCTGCGCCATGGCCCTGGTAGGAAAGGGAAGCGTGAAAATCGGTGACACCGTGGAAGCGGACGTGAGAGGAAGAAAAGTGGCCTGCGAAGTGGTGCCGCTGCCGTTCTATAAGAGGAAGTGAGGGGACACGCGGGGACACGCACTTTGGGCGTGAGGGTTGACGGCCCTTCGGGCCGAAGGTTCTTAGGGGGCTAAAGTTTGACACGGCCTTCGGCCGTGAGGGTTGTGGTGGGCGGCTTCGCCGCCAGTTTTTAGAAAACCTTTACAACCGGGCTTCGCCCGGTGGAAAACAGGCAGACCGCCCTTGCGGGCGTGGGAAATGCACCCCTTCTGCCGCCTGCGGCGGCGTCTCCCCCGGAGGGGGAGATTCTAGCGGCGCTATAAAATGAGCGACATAAGTTAGCACTAAGAAAAGCGGAGAGCAGACTTCCCCCACCGGGGGAAGTGGTGCGCAGCACCAAAAGGGGTGCATTTCCATCGAGCGAAGCGAGGTTGTACGGTTTTCGCTGCCAAAGGCAGCGCTGCCGCCGTAAGGCGGCATATAAAACTCATCGCCGCGAAGCGGCAATACCTTTCCCTTTGAACCCGCCCGCTGGAAGCGGGCAGAACCTTCTGAACCTTCTGAACCCTGCCACGCAGTGGCTCTATATATCAAATTTCATCTTTATCATATCTCACATTTTCTATAGAGTATCAAAGGAGGAATTACCATGAATTTCCCACAGGATGTAAAGTATGCGAAGACCCATGAATGGCTGAAAAAGGAAGGAGACCTGGTCCTCATCGGCCTTACGGACTATGCCCAGGACCAGCTGGGGGATATTGTGTTTGTGAATCTGCCCCAGGTGGGGGACCCGGTGAGCCAGGGGGATACGTTTGCGGATATTGAGTCGGTGAAGGCGGTGTCCGATGTGTACAGCCCGGTGACGGGGAAAGTGGAAGAGGTGAATGAGGAGCTTCTGGATGCGCCGGAGAAGGTGAACGGCGATCCCTACGGTTCCTGGTTTGTGAAGGTGAAGGACGTGACGGACACGGAAGAGCTCATGGATGCAAAGGAGTATGAAGAATTCTGTAAAACCTCAGGGGAGGAATGATTATGGGAAACTATGTACCTTCATCTCCGGAGGAGACCCGGGACATGCTGGATTTTCTGGGCCTCTCTTCGGTGGATGACCTCTACAGAGATGTGCCCAAGGAGGTTTACCTTCACCAGGTGGACATTCCGGAAGGGAAAAGTGAAATGGAGGCGCTCCGGGACGTGGAGAAGATGGGCGAAAAGAACCGGCGGTTTACTTCCATTTTCCGCGGCGCCGGTGCCTACTCTCATTATATTCCTGCCATTGTGAAGCAGGTCATCAGCAAGGAAGCCTTCCGCACCACCTACACCCCTTACCAAGCGGAAATCAGCCAGGGCATCCTGCAGTCTATCTTTGAATACCAGACCATGATTTCCGAACTCACCGGCATGGATGTGTCTAATGCGTCTGTGTACGACGGTGCTACCGCAGCGGCGGAGGCGGTGTTCATGTGTCTTGACAGGAAAAGAAACCGGATTCTTGCCGCCGAAGCCATGCATCCCCAGGTGCTGGAGGTGATGAGGACCTACTGCGAAAGCAGGCATGTGGAGCTCACGCTGATTCCTGCAAAGGATGGAAAAACGGATAAGGAAGCCCTCTCTTCCCTGCTGGATGAAGGCACGGCGGCCGTCTTTTTCCAGAGCCCCAATTTCTATGGCCTCATCGAAGATAGTGGAAACCTTGTCTCCCAGGCCCACGAAGCGGGAGCAAAGGCGGTGATGTCCGTGTCTCCCCTGTCCCTTGGCCTTTTGAAGACGCCGGGAGAATACGGTGCCGACATTGCCGTAGGCGACGGCCAGGAGCTGGGGCTTCCGCTCTCCTTCGGCGGTCCTTCCATGGGATTCATGACCTGCCGGGACAAGCTCATGCGGAAACTTCCCGGCCGTATTGTAGGGGAAACCACGGACAGCCGGGGAAACCGGTGCTATGTGCTTACTCTGCAGGCTCGGGAGCAGCATATCCGCCGGGAAAAGGCATCGTCCAACATCTGCTCCAATGAAGCCCTCTGCACCATGGCCTGCGGCGCCTACATGGCAGCCCTGGGGCCGGCGGGCATGAAGGAAGCGGCGTCCCAGTGTGCTGCCAAGGCCCATTACCTGGCAGGAAAGCTTTCGGAAATCGGATTTCCTTTGAAATACGAAGGCCCCTTCTTTGATGAATTCGTCACGGAGTCTCCCATTCCGCCTAAAGAGGTGGAAAAGCTCCTGGAAAAAGGGGGAATCCTTTCCGGCCTTCCGCTGGAAGACGGCATTCTCTGGTGCGCTACGGAAATGAACAGCAGGGAAGACATGGATAGGCTTGTTTCCATTCTGAAAGGAGGAATGGCCCATGGAACTCATATTTGAAAGGTCGAAAAAAGGACACCGCATGGATCTCTTCCCGGCCCTGGATGTTCCGGCGGCAGAGGGCCTTCCCCTTCGTGAGAAGGCGCCCCATCTGCCGGAGCTTGACGAGGTGGAGCTGGACCGCCATTACGGGCAGCTGGAAAAGCAGGCCTTCGGCGTGAACCACGGTTTCTATCCCCTGGGGTCCTGTACCATGAAATATAATCCGGCGGTCAATGAAATCGCCGCTTCCATGAGGGAATTCACAGACATTCATCCCATGGCGCCGGAAGAAACTGTGCAGGGCTGCCTTGAGGTCATGTACCGCCTGCAGCAGCTCCTGGCCGCCATTACGGGCATGGATGAAATGACCCTGCAGCCTGCAGCCGGTGCCCAGGGGGAATACACGGGCCTTCGCCTCATCCGCGCTTACCACCTGTCCCGGGGCGATACAAAGCGGACGAAAATCATCGTTCCCGACTCCGCCCACGGCACCAATCCCGCTTCCGCCGCCATGGCAGGCTATGAAGTGGTGCATGTGCCGTCCAACGACAAAGGCGGCGTGGACCTGGAGGGTTTGAGGAAAGCGGTGGGAGAAGACACGGCGGGTCTCATGCTCACCAACCCCAATACCCTTGGCATTTTCGACCCCAACATTCTGGAAATCACCCGCATTGTCCATGAAGCAGGAGGCCTCTGCTACTATGACGGCGCAAACATGAACGCCGTAGTAGGAAGGGCCCGGCCCGGGGATATGGGATTTGACTGCGTCCATGTGAACCTTCACAAAACCTTCTCCACCCCCCACGGCGGCGGCGGTCCCGGAAGCGGACCGGTGGGCTGCAAAGCATTCCTTGCGGATTTCCTGCCCCATCCCATTGTGGTGAAGGAAGGGGAAACGTACCATTTCAAGAAGATGGAAAAGTCCTTCGGACGGCTGAAAATGTTTTACGGCAATTTCCTTGTCATCCTTCGGGCCCTTACCTACATCCTCATGCTGGGAAGGGAGGGCTTGGCGGAAACGTCGGCCCATGCAGCGCTGAATGCGAACTACCTCATGAAGAAACTTTCGCCCCATATGGACATGGCCTATCCGGAAAGCTGCATGCATGAATTCGTGATGACCCTGGAACGCTACAAGAAGGAAACCGGTGTGTCCGCCCTGGACGTGGCCAAGGGCCTTCTGGACGAAGGCATGCACCCGCCTACCATGTACTTCCCCTTAATCGTTCACGAAGCCCTCATGGCAGAGCCTACGGAAACGGAAAACAAGGAAACCCTGGACAGGGCGGCGGAAGCCTTCATCCGGGTCTTTGAAAAGGGAAGGACCGACCCTAAGTCCCTTCACACCGCGCCCCACACCACTCCCATCGGCAGGCCCGATGAAGTGAAGGCGGCCCGGCATCCCCATATTCGGTACGACTTTGGAGAATAGCATGATTCGGAAATTAACATTTCTTAAAAACTGGCAGGACACGCAGAATCCATTCCACAACTTTGCGGTGGAGGAATATCTCATGAACCATGTGGAGGAAGGGGAAATCATCCTCTTCCTCTGGCAGAACAGGAACACCGTAGTCATCGGCAGGAACCAGAACGGCTGGCACGAATGCAGCGTGAAAAAGCTGGAAGAAGACGGCGGCCTCCTCGCCCGGCGCCTCTCCGGCGGCGGTGCGGTGTACCATGACCTGGGCAACATGAATTTCTCCTTCCTCGCCAGAAAGCAGGATTATGACGTGGCAAAGCAGCTCTCCGTCATCGTGGAAGGGGTCAAAGAGTTTGGAATTCAGGCGGAAAAAAGCGGGCGGAACGACATTAAAATCGGCGGCCGCAAATTTTCCGGAAACGCCTTCTACCGCCACGGAGACCTCTGCTACCACCACGGCACCCTCCTTATTGGAGAGGACATGAAGGACATGGTGAAATACCTGAATGTGGACGGTTCCAAGATGAACTATAAAGGCGTGAGGTCCGTACCTGCCAAGGTGGTGAATCTCTCGGACCTCAACCCTGCCATCACCGTGGAAAGCTTGACCGGTGCCCTGAAGGAAAGCTTCGGCAAAGTCTATGGCCTTCCGGTAGAAGAAATCCATTCATCCGACATCCCCGAGGAAGCGCTGAAGGACAGAATCGCCTTCTTCTCCTCCTGGGACTGGCGCTATGGCGCAGCCCATGAATTCGACGTGCCCCTGGAAGGCCGCTGGGACTGGGGCTTCTTGAAATTCTCCTTCCGTGTGGACCACGGCATGGTGGAAGAAGTTTCCGTAGACTCCGACGGTCTGGAAGCCGACTTCATCGCTGCTATTCCGGAGGCTCTCAAAGAAAAAAGGTACGAAGGAAAAGAACTGGCTTCGGCGGTGCTGGCTATGGAAACGGGAACTCCGGAAGAAAAAGAAGTGCAGAAGGATGCGGCGAAGCTGCTGGGGGAGACGCCCTAGAGTGAGGGGTGACGCCTGCTGCGCAGGCGAAGTTTGACGGGGCTTTTGCCCCGAGGGTGCTTAAGTTTGACAGCCGCCGTTGGCGGCTGAGGGTTGTGGTGGGCGGCTCCGCCGCCAATATAAATAAAACCTTTACAACCGGGCTTCGCCCGCGGGAAAACAAGCCAATCGCCCTGCGGGCGAGGGAAATGCACCCCTTCTGCCGCCTTTGGCGGCACCTCCCCCGGAGGGGGAGGTTTTAGCGGCGCTATATATTGAGCAACTTAAGTTAACACTAAGGAAAACGGAGAGCAGACTTCCCCCTCCGGGGGAAGTGGTGCGTAGCACCAAAAGGGGTGCATTTCCGACGGGCCGCAGGCCCGGTTGTACGGTTTTCGCTGCCAAAGGCAGCGCTGCCGCCGAAGGCGGCAATATAATATTCATCGCCGCGAAGCGGCGATACCACACCCTTTGAACCCTCTGAACCCTTTGAACCCTCCGGCCAAAGGCCGGTCAATCTTAAGAACCTTTCCTTTGAAATGCTGAAATTATGAATAGACCTCATATTATTTCAATCCAAAGCGAGGCATGCCTATGAAATACGATGTCATTATTATCGGCGGCGGGCCGGGAGGCTATGTGTGTGCCGTCAGCTGCGCAGGATACGGTTTGAAGACGGTGCTGGTGGAGAAGCGGGAGCTGGGCGGAACCTGCCTTAACAGGGGCTGCATTCCCACGAAAACGCTTCTTTTCACCGCAGGCCTTCTGGAGAATCTCCATAAATCGTCCCTCTTCGGCATAAAAGACGGAAGGGGAGAGGCCGATTTCGACGGGCTCCGGAAACGGTCGGCGGAGGTGGTTTCTACCCTCCGGAGCGGCGTATCAAAGCTCTTAAAGCAGCATAAGGTGGATGTGTACCATGGCACGGGAAAGGTGCTTTCACCGTCCCTGGTGGAGGTGGAAGGAGAAGAGGGAAAGGAGCAGCTGGAAACAGGCCATATCGTCCTTGCCACCGGCGGCGCCCCCTCGGTGCCGCCCATTCCGGGAAGCAATCTGCCCGGCGTCTACACCAGTGACAGCCTTCTGGAAAAGCTGCCGGAGGCACGCCGCCTTGTCATCATCGGCGGCGGCGTCATCGGCGTGGAATTTGCAGAAGCCTACCGCGCCTTCGGAGCGGATGTAACCATTGTGGAAATGATGCCCCGGCTCCTCCCGCCCTTTGATATGGACCTTTCCCGCCATCTGGCTGCCCTTTTCCGAAAGAAGGGAATTAAAGCCGTCACAAAGGCGGGGGTAAAGAAAATCGAAGAAAAGGAAGGCGCCCTTTCCGTGACCTATGAACTTTCGGGAAAGAAAGAATCCATTCCCGCCGACGCCGTCCTCATCGCCACCGGCCGCCACGCGGAAACGAAAGGCCTCCTTCCCATGGAGGCAGACATGGAACGGGGGTGCTTCAAGGTGAATGACCGCTTTGAAACGTCGGTGCCCGGTATCTATGCCATCGGCGACATCGTCTACGGCGGCATCCAGCTGGCCCATGCGGCGGAAGCGGAAGGAAAGGCGGCAGCCGCTGCCATTGCCGGAAAGACATGTCCCATTGACGTGGACCTGGTGCCCCAGTGCGTCTACACCATTCCTGAAATCGCAGCGGTAGGGATTTCCGAAGACAAAGCAAAAAAAGAGGGCATTTTCCTCAAAGCAAGTCGCGTAGTCATGGGCAGCAACGCCAAGAGCCTCATTGCCGATGAAACGGGCTACATGAAAATCTTCTCCGATGAAGGAAATCACATCCTGGGTGCCCAGCTCCTCTGCACCGGCGCGGATAACCTCATCTCCGAAGTATCCCTGGCCATCGCCAATCACCTTACCATAGAAGATTTCCTCAAAGTCATCCGCCCCCATCCCTCGGTGGAAGAATCCCTGGGCGAAGCGGCGGAAGGAATCCTTTTGAAATAATTTGAAATAAGAAAAGCATGGATCCTCAATTTCAGGTGCCATGCTTTTTTTGTGGACACGCGGGACACGCGGGGCACGCCCTGCGGGCGTGAGGTTTGACGGCCCTTCGGGCCGAAGGTTCTTAAGGGGCTAAAGTTTGACGTGCCTATGGCGCGAGGGTTGTGGTGGGCTCCTGCGGCGCCAGTTTGGATAAAACCATACAACCGCGCCAAAGGCGCGAAAGGAAAACATGCAAACCGGGCTGCGCCCGTTGGAAATGCACCCCTTCTGTCGCCTGCGGCGACGTCTCCCCCGGAGGGGGAGATTCTAGCGGCGCTATACAATGAGCAACTTAAGTTAGCACTAAGGGAAGCGGAGAGAAAACCTCCCCCTCCGGGGGAGGTGCCGTAGGCAGAAGGGGTGCATTTCCATCGCGCCGCAGGTGCGATTTGCATGTTTTCCATCGCCCGCCAGGGCGGTTTTTAAGGTTTTATCATAAGAGGCGGCCTTCTATAATTTAAAGGCCGCCCAACACCACCGCCGCCGACAGGCGGCATATAAACTGCGGCGCCAGCCGCCACCACAACCCTCGGGCCCGCAGGGCCCGTCAGACCTAAGAACCTTAAGAACCCTCAGCCGCAGAGCGGCTGTCCATCTTCCCCCCCTTCTGAACCCTCTGAACCTTCTGAACCCGGGCCGCCCTGCGGCCCCACACTATTTACACAAACTTAATGTTATTCTCCCTGGAAATGGGGTAAAATAGAAAAGTATATGGAATGGAGATGAAGTGATGGACAGGATTGCCGTATTGATTCCCTGCTGGAATGAAGCTCTTACTATTGAAAAGGTGGTCACCGATTTCAAAAGGGTGCTTCCGGAAGCGGTGATTTATGTGTACGATAACAATTCCACCGATCACACCGCGGACATTGCGGCAAGGGCGGGGGCAGTGGTGCGCCATGAGTACCGGCAGGGGAAGGGAAACGTGATCCGCTCCATGTTCCGGGATGTGGATGCGGACTGCTATGTCATGGTGGACGGGGACGATACGTACCCCGCTGAAAATGCCAGGGACATGGTGAATCTTGTGCTGGAGGGAAAGGCGGACATGGTGATCGGCGACCGCCTTTCATCCACCTATTTTGAGGAAAACAAAAGGCCCTTCCATAATTCGGGAAATATGCTGGTCCGCCGTTTCATTAATATATTTTGGGGAGAAAGCAGCCACGAAATCAAGGACGTCATGACCGGGTACCGCGCCTTTTCTCCCATGTTTGTCAAGACCTTCCCCATCCTTTCCAAGGGCTTTGAAATCGAAACGGAGATGACCATCCATGCCCTGGATAAGAACCTTCTCCTGGCCAATGTGCCTGTTTCCTACCGGGACCGTCCGGCAGGAAGTACGAGCAAGCTCCACACCTTCCGTGACGGCGCCAAGGTACTGAGGACCATTTTCATGCTGTACAAGGACTACCGGCCCCTCCGTTTCTTCACGCTGGCCGCCGTCCTTCTGGCTCTTATTTCCCTTCTTCTCTTCCTTCCCGTATTTCATGAATACGTGATGACAGGTCTTGTACCCAAACTGCCCACCCTGGTGACCTCGGGTTTCTTCATGATGGCCGCCGTGGTTTTTCTCGGCATCGGCCTCATGCTGGACACGGAAGTGAAAAACAGCAGAAAGAATTTTGAAATCCAGATGAACATTATCCGGATGATGCTGAAGAAATAGGGGACGCGGAAGAGCTTGGTTGCTGTTGACCCTTTCACTGCCAGTGTCTCTCAAGAAACTAGAAACTAGAAACTAGAACTGCTTCCCTAATCATATTAAGAAAGGTATACCATGTTTGATTCGCTCGTTCGAAAATTCTTCCCCTCCACAGACCGGTTCTGGGAGGTTTTCCGATTTCTGGCCGTAGGAGGAGGCTGCTTTCTTCTGGAATATTTCCTCCTTTATACACTCACCGAATACGGCGGCCTGAACCCGCTGGTATCGGCGCCCATTGCCTTTACCGTGTCCCTGGTGGTGAACTATATCCTCTGTGTGTACGTGGTTTTCCACGCCAAGCAGCAGACCGGGAAACAGATGGCCCTCTTTGCGATGACCTCCATCATGGGCCTTGGCATTAACCAGGCGGTCATGTGGTTCTTCATCGACATCATGGGCATATGGTATATGTTCGCTAAGGTCATCGCCTCTGCCATTGTCATGATATGGAACTACTTCACCAAACGGTACGTCCTTCACGGGCATATGTGACACAGTGACACGCCCTGCGGGCGTGAGGGTTGACGGCCCTTCGGGCCGAGGGTTGACAGGCCCGGGGCCTGAAGGGGCTAAAGTTTGACACGGCCTTCGGCCGTGAGGGTTGTGGTAGGCGGCTTCGCCGCCAATATGAATAAAACCTTTACAACCGGGCTTTCGCCCGTGGGAAAACATGCAAACCGCCCTTCGGGCGCGGAAATGCACCCCTTCTGCCGCCTGCGGCGGCGTCTCTCCACGGGAAAGCGTCTCACACGATTCTCAGTCGCCCAAGGGCTCCCTACGAATCGTGTTTGCTTGCCACCCCGGAGGGGGAGATTCTAGCGGCGCTATACAATGAGTGACTTAAGTTAGCACTAAGAGAAGCGGAGAGAAAACTTCCCCCTCCGGGGGAAGTCCCCGTAGGGGAATAGGGGTGCATTTCCACGGGCGAAGCCCGGTTGGCTTGTTTTCCCCGCCCGCAGGGCGGTTGTATGGTTTTCACCGCCGCCGACAGGCGGCATTAAAAGCTTATCGCCGCAGGCGATACCTTCCCCTCTGAACCAGCTCGCTGAAGGCGAGCCGAACCCTCTGAACCCTTTGAACCTTAAAACGCACCATGGAAAGCTTTATGCTTTCCATGGTGCGTTTTTCATAGAAGCCCTTCTTTCAGCTGGGCCCTAAAGATATTGGCTCCTCCGTTGGCGGGGTGCCTTAGGCCTTTGACGGCAAAGCCTGCCTCGGTCAATGTATTTTCGCTCTTTTTCCCTATGGCGAAGATGGGAAGGGGGCCGGTTAAAGAGAGGAGTTCTCTGGTGCAGGCAAGGCCCGTGGCAAGTTCATCGTCCGTAGGGGTGCGGTTGGTGAGGAGGTTTCCTTTTTTATGGGGATGGAAGGGGAAAATGTTCCAGAGGAGGAAGTCATTGGGCGAAAGGCCTGCTTCCAGGCAGGCTTTCCATACCACGGAATCCGTGGGTTCGTTGAAGCCCTTCTGCTGCTGGATGGGCTTTAAGAGGGGACTGTCTTTCCGGCTGGTGCGGTTTCCTTTGTGTCCAAAGACCATGGCGCTGGTGACGGCGGGGTGGCAGTCAAGGAGCATTCTTTCGCAGGTCATGGCGATGCCGGAGAAATGGCCGCCCTGGTAGCCGCAGGCTTCGGCAATGAGAAGAATTCTGGCGTGTCCCAGCCGGAGGGTGAGGTAGTCTTTGAGGTTCGCCCTTCGGATGGCCGGACCCTTTTCGATTTCATACTTGTCGTCGTGGTCTGTCCAGGGATTGAAGGTGTTTTCACCGTGGTATTGGGTGAGGTGGTTGATAAAAAGGGAAATATCCATATCAGGACTCTGCTCCTTTGTCTCTTTCCCTGGATTCCTTCATTTCCTCTTTCATCTGCTCTTTGGCTTCTTTGAAGGATTCAGGGATATTGTCTTCGCTGGTTAAAACGTAGATGGTGCCGTTCAGAAGAGGCTCCACCGGTTTGAAGCGGTATTTGAAGAACCACTGGTCGAAGTATTTCATGTCACTTCTGGAAACGAAGAGGAATACCGGCTTTTCCGGCTGGCGGTGTTCCTTCATGAAATCCTTGTCGGAAATGGAGGGCATCACGTATTTTTCATTCCACAGGGGATTCCGGTCTTCCCCATCGCCGGAAACCGGCGGCACCACCCGGGTGGCGGTTTCACCGGAGTAGAAGGTGTAGCCGGCGGGGTAGGAGCGGAAGAAATAGTGCTCTCCCGGGGCTGCCTGCATTTCCGGCGCCATGTCGATGGCAGAGCGGCGGGGAAGGTAGTGGGGCAGGCCTTCCATGAGAAGGCAGAGGAACACGGAGGCGGTGACGGCGCTGATGACGGTGAGCCGTCGGCCGCTGCTCTTCTTATAGCGAAGGCCCAGGGAAATGATGGCGTAAAGGATGACCACGTAAAGTACCCACCAGCTGCCTTCCTTGATGTAGAAGGAGCCGCCCAGGGCAGCTGCCAGGAAAAGAACGAATCCCAGGGCTGTCCAGAGGAAGGGCTTTGTTTCGCCCTGCCTGATGGCGGGAGCCGCCATGGCGGAGAAGACGATGGCCGGTACCACCGCAATGTAGGTGTAGGTGACGTACTTGGTGGCCATGAGTGTGTAGAAAAGGAGGGTGCCCCAGCACCATACCATGAGGAAGCGGTAGAATGGGGTCTTTTCTTTGAAACCCTTCACCATTTCATAGAAGGCGGTAAAGGTCCAGGGAAGCAGGGCGGCAGGAAGGAGTACCAGGTAGTAGTACCAGTGATTGTCGGCGGGGTGCTCGGAGGAGGTGGCGCGGACAAAGTTGTGGAGCCCTAAAAACTGTGTGATGAAATCGCTGCCGTGGATGAGGTACATGCCGCCGTACCAGGGAAGGGTGACGGTAAAGAAGGCAAGGATGCCCTGCCAGGGGAAGAGGCGGAACGCCATTTTGGCAGATTTCATGGAAAGGCACCAGAGAAGGAGCAGGGCGCCGGGAAGGACAAGGCCCACGGGGCCCTTGGTGAGGCAGGAAAGACCGGCGGCGGCGTAGGCCAGTACCAGATGTTTCCTCTTTCCCTCCATGACGCCGATGTAGCCGGAAAGCATGGTGGGAATGGTGAAGAGAAGGAGGATGCTGTCGGTGATGATGGCGTGGGAAATGACCCAGAATTCCAGGGACAGGGCCAGCATGGCGCCGGACCACACGGCGGTGACATTATCCTTCAGGATTCTTTGGATGTACCAGATGAGAAGGGCCACCGACAGGGCACCTGAGACGATGGCGGGCATACGGGAGGCTAGACTGGTGAAGCCAAGGATGGAGTAGGAAATGGAAAGGAGCCAGTACACCATAATGGGCTTGTCGTACCAGAAGGTGCCGTAAATCTGGGGTGACATCCAGTTGCCGGAAAGTACCATTTCCTTGGCGGTTAAGGCGTAATTGGACTCCACCGGGTCCGTCACCGGGAGAAGCCAGGAACCCCAGAGAAGGAAGAGGAAGGCTGCCAGGAAGAAAAAGAGGAGGGTCTTCCAAACTTCTTTCCCGCCTTCAGCCAGTTTTTCTTCATGAATTCTGTTTTTTCTTTTTATGCGCTTTGTACTCAATGGGACTCCTCTTTCTTTAATAACAGAAGGGCCGTATCCTTGTCCCAAAGGACGGTGACCTGGGACTGCTGCTCTTTCGGCCAGTTTTTATATACTTTTTTCTGCACCAGAATATAAGCTTCCTTTGGAAGAGCGGCTTCTTCATCTTTTCCCGGAAGAAGGACGCCCTTTTCCGCATTTCTTTCATCGGCTGCCTGTTTCCTGACGTCAAATTCCGGAAGCGCCCTGCCGTAGATATCTGTGTAGAAAGCAATGGAAGGACGGTAGAAGGTATCGATGTAGAGGGGAATGGCGCTGTCCCTTTCCGTGCGTGCCAGCTTTTCCGCAATGGCGGCGGAGGTGAAGAGGGAGGACACGGAGGAGGCAAAGGCACCCCATATGGAAAGGACGAATACAAGAATCAGCAGAGCCTGGGTGACCATGAAAGTATGGAACCGCCCTTTTCTGAGGCCCACGGCAGCCAGAACGGCGGCAAGGACCATGAAGAAAACAATGGCCCAGCGGACAATGGGGCCGCCTTCGGGGGTGATAGGTGCCAGGGCAATGGCTCCAGCGGTGATAAGGGAAAAAATAAGGTGGGAGATAATCAGGGTTTTGGAAATATGGCCGGACTCTTCAATGTCTGCAAGGTACATGCCTGCCAGAAGAGAGAGGGGCGGGAACATGGGGAGAACGTAGGAGAAGAGCTGGGTGGAGGACAGGGAAAAGAAAATAAAGATAAAAAGGGCCCACACGAAAAAGAAGGCGCCGGTTTTATCCCTCATCCATTTTTTAGTACGCCGGAAAATGCCGGGGAGCGTGCCGCTCCAGGGGTAGAACCCTGCCAGCAGCACCACCAGGTAGAGCCAGTAATGGTTCTGCCCCGCATGCTCAGGACTCACGAATCGGGTCACATTGTGGTAGCCCAGAAAGGTATCAATGAAGGCGCTGCCGTGGATATGGCCCATGGCCATGTACCATGGAAGGCCCACCAGGCAGGCCAGGGGAATGCCCCAGTACCACTTGAGAGCCATGATTTCCTTCAGGCGGAACTGCTTCGTGGCTATCATCCAGATGCCCACGATGAGGGCCGGAAATCCGAAACCGATGGGTCCCTTGGTGAGAAGCGCCAGCCCGCAGAAAATGTAGGCGGTCATGTATTCCTTCCTAAGGAAGGACATGAGGGCCACGGTGAGGGTGAAGGTGAGAAGGGTATCGGTGACGCTGCTTCTGGCAAGCACGATGATTTCAAGGGACGTGGCGCAGATGAAAGCACCCCGCAGGGCTGCCTTTTCTCCGATGAGCTTTTGGGAAGAAAGATAGAGGTACACCGGGGTAATGGCGCCTAAAAGGAGCGAGGGCAGACGGGCGGCCCAGGTAGAAACGCCAAACAGGCTGAAAGACAGTGCTTCCAGCCAGTAGAATAAAGGCGGCTTATCATACCAGAATTCGCCGTAAATCCGTGGAGAAAGGAAATCCCCAGTGGCCATCATTTCCTTGGCCGTCTCCCCGTACACCGGTTCATCGGGATCCAAAAGAGGAATGGTGCCAAGAAAAGCGCCGTAGAGGACAATACAGAAAAGGAACAGGAAAAGACATTTTTTATCGAATTTCATTTTGATTTTCTCTTATGATAGATATAGTAGCCGCCGGCAATGACTACGGAAATAGCCACGCACACCGCTGCGATTTCCCACTTGTAATCCAGAAGAAGGGTCCAGTTGTGGCCCAATGCGGAGCCCACATACACGAGGAAAATGGTCCAGGGCACGGTGCCCAGTACGGTAAGAAGGACGAATTCAGGCAGCGGAAACTGGGCGATGCCGGCGGGCAGGGAAATAAAAGTGCGCACCCCCGGCAGCAGGCGGCCGGTGAAGATGGCAATGGCGCCGTAATTTTCAAACCAGTCCTTGGCGGCAATCATCTTCTTAGCCCCCAGGCCTCCCTTGGCGGTGTGTTTCAGAATCATGTCTCTTCCACCCTTGGCTCCCATGTAGTAGGAAATGACGGAACCCGCAATGCCGGCGGCGGTTCCGATGACCACAGTGGGCCAGAAGGAAAAAATGTCCTGGGACACCAGAAAGCCCGCAAATCCCAGAATGATTTCACTGGGGATGGGGACATTCATGTTTTCCAGCACCATGCAGATGAAAAGCGCCAGATAGCCCCATTCGGAGAGAAATGAAATAATGATTTCCATAGAACTTAGTCCTTTATAAATAACAGAAAACAGGGAACAGAAGAAAAGCTTTTGTATGTTTCCTATAGTAACTAGTAAAGGTATATATAATATATACAATATTTAAATAATCAATGAACTCAATGAACTGCCGGTCCCCCTCTGGAGACTATCACTATAAAATATAACATGATAAGAGAGCAGGGTCAATGAAGAGGATAAGAGGGTAAGGGAAAGGGACTTTGGATGGAACATTTGACATTTGCATAAAATATTGATAAAATGTGCATAGATTGCATAAAGATACCGACCTATGGAAATTAAATTTCCTGGAATATCCATGATTCAAGGTAAAATTTGGGAAAATCAGCGGAATCGGACGGACGTCTTTATGAAGAGAAAACAGGGAGCTTGAATAAAAATTCATAGGGGAGCTTCCAATCTGTGAAAATGTCTATATGGAGATGATTTGTCATGATGGGTAAAAAATTAAAAATCGCATTGGCATTAGGCGCTATGGCCGCTGTATTTGGTGCAGCAGGCTGCGGCGGTGGAAGCTCAAGCAGCAGCTCTTCTGCATCCAAGAACGGAATCCCTTCCGTCATCCGCGTAGGCTCCGAAACCACCTTCCCGCCCTTTGAATTTACAAAGGACGATAAATATGTGGGCTTTGATATCGACCTGGCTGATGCCATCATCAAACAGATGGGCAGCAAGATGGAATTCAAGAGCATGGGCTTCGACGCCCTCATCCCGGCCGTACAGTCCGGCCAGATCGACCTCATTGCAGCAGGCCTGAACGCTACCCCGGAAAGAGCGAAACAGGTAGCCTTCTCCGATCCCTACTTCACCCAGGACGGCTTCGTCATCATTGTGAACAAAGACAATGACAGCATTAAAGACTGGGCAGACCTGGAAGGCAAAAACGTAGGCGCCCAGGTAGGCACCCAGCAGGTCAAACTGGCCCAGGAAGCCAAGGCTGCCAACGTAAAACAGCTTGACTCCAACGCCCAGGCCTTCATGGAACTGCAGGCAAAGACACTGGATGCCGTAGTCATCGACCAGCCGGTGGGCATGTACTACCTGAAGCAGGGCGCTGACAAGGACCTCAAAATCGTGGGTTCCGCTAAAGACGCTGCAGGCATGGTATTTGCCATGAAGAAAGACAACAAGGAACTGCAGGCCGCTGTGAACAAAGCGCTGAAAGAACTGAAAGACAACGGTACCTATGATAAGATTTACACCAAATGGTTTGGCAACGAAGGAAAGAAATAATTCCCAAATGAAAACCGGGCTCCCAGGGGCCCGTTTTTTTTTTATGGACACGCCCTGCGGGCGTGAGGGTTCTTAGGTTTGACGGGGCTTTCGCCCCGAGGGTGCTTAAGTTTGACACGGCCTTCGGCCATGAGGGTTGTGGTGGGCGCCCTTCAAAAAGAAGGGGCGCTAGTATGATAAAACCTTTACAACCGCCCTGGCGGGCGAGGGAAAACAAGCCAACCGCGTCTGCGGCGCGTGGGAAATGCATTTCCCCTTTTGGTGGCTGACGCCACCACCTTTCCCCCGCAAGCGGGGGCACAACAACCCGTGTTTACTATCGAGAAACTTTTTGAAGTGAATGTTTACCGGGGCTTTATTGTCCCACCGCTTTTGCGGGGGGAAGGTGGTGCCGTAGGCACCAAAGGGGGAAAAGCCGCCGTAGGCGGCTAATCACAGTAATGCAAATCATGCTGATGAATCTAAAAGGTATAAGCCGAACTCAGCTGACAGCTAGCTGCTAATTGCTAACTGCTGTCGCCTCTACATCAAACGGCAGCCTTCCCGCCGACTGGTATTTAATGGCAGCTGCCTCATAAGAGATTTGTACCGAGATCCTTCGCTATTGTGGAGACCCTGCAGAGGGTCTCCAAGTCAGCCGAAGTTGGCCCTTAGCCTGCACATAAAAGGGCCTTCCTATTGTCGGCTGACCGACCCAGGATGACAGGTGGGAGACGGGAAGGGAAGTACGTAATGTAGTCTGACGTCTGATTTCTGATTTCTATCGTCTAATCCACGCCCCTATCCTCCGTCGCCTGCGGAACCCCCTTCCTGGGGAAGGGGGCTATAAACTGTGGCAAAGCCGCCATCTTCCCCTTTGAACCCTTTGAACCCTGCCACGTAGTGGTTCCACGGGCAATCTCACAACCCGTTGGAACCTTTTCCTCTTCCCCTTGGGAGAAGCGAACACAACCCTTCTACACAACCTGCCGCCCATAGGCGGCCATAACCTTCGGGGCCGATAGGCCCCGTTCACCTTCCCCTCTGAATCTTCTGAACCAGCCCGCCTTTGGCGGGCCGAACCCTCTGAACCCGGGACCGCGAAGCGGTCCCCTGTATATTTCCCATTTGATAATTCAATTTCCTCCCTATATAATGAAGACAACACTGGATAGCGTTTTTCGGGAGGTGTTTTGTATGAACAGATGGATGAAAGCGGGAGCGGCGGTGCTGGCGCTGGGACTCTTGGCAGGCCTTTCCGGCTGCGGCGGGGAAAAGCAGACTGCCTCTTCCAAGGCGGCGGCTCCGGCGAAGAAGGAGCTGAAGGTGGCCTGCGTGGCTACCTATCCGCCCTTTGTGTACAAGGATAAGGAAGGGAAAATCGTAGGCTTCGATGTGGACATCACCGGCGCCGTGGCAAAGGAGCTGGGGGCCCAGGTGGTGTACGAAAGCATGCCCTTCAATCAAATGGTGCCGGCCCTTGAAGCCAACAAGGCCGACATTGCGGTGGCGGCGGTGGACATGACCCAGGATAGGGCGGACAAGGTGGATTTCAGCAATATCTACTACAGCAAGGAAAACGTTTCCATCCTGGCAAGGAAGGAAGACAATGAAATCAAGGGCCCCGAAGACCTGAAGGGGAAAAAGGTGGCCGTGGAAAAGGGCACGGTGTATGTGGAAACAGCCAAACAGTACGGCGCGGAAGTGAAGGAGTACGATTACCACGACCAGCTTATCAAGGCGGTGGAGGACAATGAGGCGGATGCCCTCATCCTGGACAAGCCGGTGGCCCGTTTCTATCTGGCCCACGGTGCATCGGACAAACTGAAGCCCGCCGGCATTATCAGCGGCTCCGGCGGATTCGTCATGATGCTGAGCAAGAAGGACGAAGGCCTCCAGAAACAGGTAAATGATGCCCTGGACAAGCTCATGAAGAGCGGTGAATATGATAAGATTTACGATAAATGGTTTGCCGATGATAACTTCAAAAAAGAGCCGGATGTAAAGAAATAGGGAAATTTTCGGATATGTAAGAACAGCAGTAACATCTTGCTTTTCATGGTATAATGATGACAGAGGCATAGACCTCTTCATTACATAAAGAAAGAGGGATGATTCCATGAAGAAGAGCACCCTTATCGTTTCCCTGGCCGCCGCCGGTCTCATTGCCCTGGGAGGCTACAGCGTATTTGCAGACAGCAGCGAAAGCAGCTGGAACGGCTGGTGCTACGGCCCAAGACAGACCGTGAGCCAGGACTCCCGTGATGGAAACTACGGCAGGAGAGGCTACGGCTGCGGCGGCTATCGGCAGAGCGACCGTGACGATTACTACTGCCCCGGACCGGGATACAGAAGGTAATAACAAAAAGAGCGGAGCACATCCGCTCTTTTTGCGTGGATAGGACACGCCCTGGCGGGCGTGAGGGTTCAGAGGGTGCAGAAGGTTCACAAGGTTCAAAGGGTGGTGGTGGGCGGCTTCGCCGCCATTATGATAAAACCTTTACAACCGCCCTTGCGGGCGAGGGGAAAACAGGCCAACCGCGCCTGTGGCGCGAGGAAATGCACCCCTTCTGCCGCCTGTGGCGGCGTCTCTCCACGGGAAAGCGTCTCACGTGATTTTCAGGTCGCTTTGCCCCCTTACAAATCACGTTCGCTTGCCACCCCGGAGGGGGAGATTCTAGCGGTGCTATAAAATGAGCGACGTAAGTTAGCACTAAGAAAAGTGGAGAGCAAACTTCCCCCTCCGGGGTGGCAAAGGAACTGGATTCGTAGGGAGCCCTTGGGCGACTGAGAATCCAGTG
>ENA-ORCP01000829-ORCP01000829.1-human-gut-metagenome-genome-assembly--contig:-NODE-829-length-27590-cov-4.075928_pt1 | contig 27590 bp, 26 predicted proteins | sample MGYA00242990_ERZ507991 | MGnify/ENA primary metagenome ERZ507991 (study PRJEB26167, sample SAMN06115496) | human gut metagenome | host: Homo sapiens | place: China:Henan | collected 2015-05-07 | study... | reverse complement strand
CGACGCGAAGGGCTACACCGCCATGCTGGGCCACTACCTGCTGCACGAGGCCGAGATGGACGAGTGCGTGGCACTGTTTTTCCGCGCACCGCACTCCTACACCGGCGAGGACGTTATTGAGCTGTCCGTCCACGGCGGCACGGCCATGGCGGACGGTTTGTTAGAAGCGCTCATCACCGCGGGCTGCGCGCCTGCCGGACCGGGGGAGTTCACCCGCCGCGCACTGGAAAACGGGCGGATGTCGCTGACGCAGGCCGAGGCCGTGATGGAGGTCATTGCGGCGAACGGGCGGCAGGGGGCTGCGCTGGCAAAATCCGCGCTGGATGGGCGGCTGGCAAAGCGCATCGGTAAGATACAGACCGCGCTGCAAACGCTGAACGCCCACCTGACCGCCTGGGTCGATTACCCCGAGGAGGACGTGCCCGAGCTGTCCGACGCGGCGTTTGTCGGGACGCTGACCGAGCAAAAGGCCGCGCTGGACGTGCTGATCTCCGGTTACAGCGCGGGCGCGGTGCTGCGCCATGGCGTGGACTGTGTGCTGCTGGGGCGGCCCAACGTGGGCAAAAGCACGCTGCTGAACCTGCTGGCCGGGTTTGACCGTGCCATTGTCACGCCTGTGGCCGGTACGACCCGCGATATTGTGGAGCAGGCCGTGCAGCTGGGCAGCGTGAGGCTGAACCTGTTTGACACCGCCGGTGTGCGGGAAGTGGGCGCGGACGGCGACGCCATCGAGGCCGAGGGCATCCGCCGCAGCTGGCGCAAGCTCGACGAGGCCGGGCTGGTGCTGGCCGTGTTCGACGCCGCACAGCCGTTGTCTGATGATGATTTGGAGCTGGCCCGCAGATGTCAGGGCCGCCCGGCCATCGCGGTCTTGAATAAGCAGGACCTGGCGGGGGAGACGGATGTTCCACGTGGAACATTGGAGCCGTATTTTAAGAAAATCGTCCCGATGTGTGCGCGGGATGCCGTCGGCCTGCAGGCCCTGACGGATGCGGTTGCGGATTTGTTAGGCACAGCGCAGCTGGACCCGGAGGCTGCGCAGTTATGCAGTGCCCGCCAATTGGCCGCCGCGACCCACGCGAGGGATGCGCTGGCGGAAGCGATTGCGGCGCGGCAGAACGGCTTTGGGCTGGACGCCGCCGCGGTGTGTTTGACGGACGCCTTGCAGGCGCTGTTTGATTTGACAGGAGAAAACGCCAGCGACGCAACGATAGAGGAAGTTTTTGAAACGTTCTGCGTGGGCAAGTAAGTAAAAAAATGGCGGAGCCTTCTCCCCCTTGGGAATGTACACCACGGAGGAGGTCATCGCCCTTGGTGCGGAGCTGGGCCTGCCGGAAAAATTCCTGATCAAGCCCCCCTCCGATGGTCTCACCGGTCTGACGGACGAGGACAATCTGGGCTTTACCTACCGCGCTGTCAACGAGTATGTCCGCAAGGGCGTCGTGGACCCGGCAGTAAAGGAAAAGATTGACCGGCTCCACCGGACCAGCCGCTTCAAATTCCAGCTGATGCCGGTGTATCACAACGGCCTGCCCATGGCCCTGACGGATGAGACGGACTATTACAAGTGAGGAAACACAAAAACCCCTCGCCGCTCGGCGAGGGGTTTTTGCTGTGTGTTTTAGGAGGGAGAAAACGCATCGGGTTGGGAGGACCCTTTGCAAGTATTAAGATACCCGAACATTTTTGCGAAATTATGTGTTTGCTGTGAACAATTTGTAAACGTTCCGAGCCTTTTTCAACTTTTCGACTGCATTTTCCACAAATGCCCGCAAAAACCGGTAAAAATGCCGTCCTTACCGGAATTTGCGGCTCTCGGCGACCGCCAGTTCGTCGCAGCGGTTATTAAATTCGTTCTCCGCATGGCCCTTGACCCAGTGGTAGCGAAGGGTATGGATGCTCTCCAGCCGCAGCAGCTCGTCCCAAAGGTCCGGGTTCAGGGCGGGCTTTTTGTCGCTTTTCACCCAGCCCTTGGCCTTCCAACCTTTAGCCCAGCCCTTGGAAAGGCCGTCAATCACATATTTAGAGTCGCTCCAAAGCTCCACGATGCAAGGCTCCTTCAAAAGAGACAGCGCCCGGATCACGGCGGTCAGTTCCATGCGGTTGTTGGTGGTATCGGCTTCCCCACCGGAAAGCTCCCGCTTGTGGGCACCGTACATCAAAATGGCTCCCCAGCCGCCGGGTCCGGGATTGCCGGAACAGGCACCATCGGTATAAATAGTGACTTGTTTCATCTTAAACATCCTTTGAGATTTTTCATGTTATCATACCATGGATTGGGGGATTTCACAAGAAGGTTGTTTTGATCGCGTCATAATAGTGCAAGGGGCGTCCCGGCTTCCGGGACAGGAAGCACGGCTTTGCCGTAAGAAGCGCCGCTATGCGGCACAGAATGCACCCGCTTCTCTCTGCTCCCACAGGGGGTAGTTCCCACTACAGGGCAAGTGGGAGGTATCTTTGGCGCAAGGAAGCACGGCTTTGCCGTGGGGAATGCACCCCCCATTTTCTTTTTGAAACATCAAAAAGAAAATGCGCCGTGCACGGTGGAAAAGAAAAAATGTCAGGGATGAGTTGACCGGCAAAGCGGTCAACTCACCCAAAACGGGGACTGGCCGTCACGAACTGCCGACTGAACTTGAAACTCCCCTACCGGCTGCGCTATACCTGAATCTCAAATCCGTGCGCCGCCGCATCTCCGGGCATGGAGCACAACGGGGTGCAAATAGGACATCCTCTGCTTCTCTTTCCGCTGCCGCTCCCCCGTCTTGCCCCGGGAGGGGTTTCCAAAGGGGAGGGACCTTGCCCTCGTCCCCCGTCCCCTTGGGGGTTGGTTTCCAAAGGCGGGGGCCAAGGCCCCCGGCCCTCGTCCCCGGGAGGGGTTTCCAAAGGGGAGGGCCGCAGCCCGCCCCTTTGTGCCACGAGGGGGCATGGGGGACGGGTGGCGTCCCCCATGTTTCGGGTGGGGGTCTAAGGGGGAGGGACCTTTGCGCCAAAGGCCCCTTCCCCTTGCCCCGTAGTGGGAACTGCCCTCTGCGGGAGCAGACGGTTTTATCTGATTTCCAGATAAAGTAAAAATATCTTATTTCAAGATACATATACTCATTTTAGGTGATGTATATGCGAACTGAGATATTGAAATACGGAAGAATCCGAGATTTGCGAAATGACAGAGGACTCACGCAGAAAGACGTTGCGAACGTGCTCCATGTCAGCCAAAACACATATAGCCAATACGAAATTGGCGTTTCACGGTATCCGCTGGACGCAATCATCAAATTGGCCGAATACTATGGCGTCAGCATCGACTATTTAGTTGGCCTGACCGACGAACCGAAGCCTTATCCACGGAAGAAAAAATGAACAGGTTTTTTGAATCTCTCATCAATCTCTTCTTCCCTCCGAAATGCCCCTTTTGCGGCAAAGTCCTGGACGCTGTGGGCATCTGCTCCAAGTGCGAGAAGGACCTGCCGTGGCTTCCGGAGGAACAGGTGGTCATGACCGACAAGGACCTGACCTGCGCCGCCCCGCTCTGGTATGAGGGCGCGGTGCGGGAGGCTTTGCTGCGTCTGAAATTCCGGGGCGGCTCCGCTCTGGCGGAGCCCTTTGGTGAGCTTTTGGCCCGGTGTGCGGCGGAGCGGTTCGGTGGAGAATTCGACACGGTGACTTGGGTGCCGGTGAGCCAGAAGCGTCTGGAAACGCGCGGGTATGACCAGTCCCGGCTGCTGGCGGAGGCCGTCTGCCGCCATTGGGACACCCGGCCGGTGCAACTGCTGGTGAAGGTGCAGGACAATCCCGCCCAGTCCGGATTGCAGGGAGAAGCCGCCCGGCGGGCCAATGTGCTGGGCGTTTACGATCCTGCGGACCCGGAACTGATCCGGGATCGACGAATCCTGCTCATCGACGATATCCACACCACCGGAGCCACTTTGTCCGAGTGTGTTCGGGTACTGCGGGACAATGGGGCCGACTCCGTCCTCTGTCTGACGGCAGCAAGAACGCCAAAACGGGAGAAAAAGGGAAAAAATTCATAGATAGCGTCTTGCAATCAGGGAAAAGCACACGTATAATAGAAAATGTATGATTGTGTGTTGAAAAAACGCTTATAATAGATTTGCAGAAAGTGCAGCGAGGTGTCAATATGACGTTTGCAAAAGATATCGGTATCGATCTGGGTACCGCTTCCGTTCTGGTATATGTAAAGGGCAAAGGCGTTGTCCTCAACGAGCCCTCTGTGGTGGCCATGGACAAGACCACAGGTAAGCTTCTGAAGGTGGGCACCGACGCCCAGGCCATGCTGGGCCGCACCCCCGGCAACATCATTGCCATCCGTCCCCTGCGGGAGGGCGTCATCTCCGACTACGACATGACGGAGCGGATGCTGAAGGAATTTATCCACAAGGTGGCGGGCTTCTCCTTCTTCAAGCCCCGGGTCATCATCTGCGTGCCCTCCGGCATCACGGAGGTGGAGGAGCGCGCCGTCATCGACGCAGGCATTCAGGCTGGCGCCCGGAAGGTCTACCTCATCGAGGAGCCTGTGGCCGCCGCCATCGGCGCAGGCATCGACATCACCCAGCCCGACGGCCACATGGTGGTGGACATCGGCGGCGGCACGGCGGATATCGCCGTTATCTCTCTTTCCGGTGTGGTGGAGTCTGCCTCCATCAAGATCGCTGGCGACCAGCTGAATGAGGCTGTGGTGAAGTATATGCGCCGCAAGCACAACCTGCTGGTGGGCGAGCGCACCGCCGAGGAAATGAAGAAGCAGATCGGCTGTGTCTTCCCCAAGGATGAGGAAGAGACCATGGACGTGAAGGGCCGCTGCCTGCTGACGGGCCTTCCCAAGGTCGTGACCGTCAGCTCTACGGAGATGATGGACGCCTTCGAGGAGCCTGTGGAGCGCATTATGGAGGCCATTCACTCCGTGCTGGAGCGGACGCCCCCGGAGCTGGTGGCGGATGTGTCCACCAACGGTATTATCATGACCGGCGGCGGCAGCCTGGTGTACGGCTTTGACAAGCTGGTCACCGCCCGCACCGGCATTCACACCACTGTGGCGGACGACGCCATTTCCTGCGTGGTTCTGGGCACCGGCAAGAGTCTGGATTCCCTGAACGCCATGCAGGACGGCACTATGAACCTCAGCCGCCGCAAGCAAATGACCTAACCAGCCTCTCCCCCGGAATTCCGGGGGAGTCTTCATCTGGACCGGAAACTTTTTCTTGAAAAAGTTGCAAAAGCGACTGTATCGTCCGCCCGTTTCAGGCGTATGATAGAGAAAACCGATCAAAGCGAGGATTTATGCTGACATTTAAAAACGTTACGGTGCGGGACGCGGCCATGCTGCGGCGCTATTATGAAAACTGCGATTACGCGCTATGCGAATACTCCGCCGGTGTCAAGCTCATGTGGCGGAGCGCGCTGCGTTATGCCTGGGCGGAGGCGGCAGGCTGCCTGATCATCCGGTGCGAAAGCGAGGGACGGGTGTCCTTCGATTATCCGGTGGCCGGACCGGAGGGGGATGAGGACGCGGCTCTGTCCGCCATTGAAGCCTACTGCATGGAAACGGGTATTCAGCCGGAAATCTCCATCGTGCCGGAGGAAAAAGCCCCTGTACTGCTATCCCGGTATCCTTATGTGCGGGTGAGCAACATCCGTACTTGGCGGGACTACCTGTACTACAAGGAGGACCTCCAGCTCTTCGCCGGGCGGCGATACTCCGGCCAGCGGAATCACATCAAAAAGTTCTACGCCCAATGGCCCAATGCGGAGTTCCGGCCCATTAGCGTCAAGGCGGACGCCGGGGCTATTGAACAGTTCTGGGTAGATTTTAAAGCGGAATTTCCCAAGGACAGCGGCAGCAAGGCCATGGCGGAGCTGGAACTCTCCAAAAAGATGATGGCCATGCCGGACAAGCCCTGGCTCCTGCGGGGCGGCATGTTCGACGGGGAAAAGCTGATTGCCCTGTCTCTCTGTGAAAAATGCGGTGAGACCCTCATCATCCACATTGAAAAGGCTCTCTATTCCTATGCCGGCGCATATCCCGCCATGGTACAGGCGGAGGTGGCTGCCTTTGGTGACGGCTGCGCCTATGTGAACCGGGAGGATGACGCCGGGGACCGGGGTTTGCGGACCTCCAAGCTGCAATACGGCCCCGCCAAGCTGTCTCCCAAGTATCATTTTCTGCCTCAGAACGAGCTGCTGCGGCACGTTTCCGCGATCCCGGAACTGAAAACCGAGCGACTGACCCTTTCCGCCATCACGGAGGCGGACATCCCTGCCTATAATGCATTGGTGCTGGACAGTGACCGAAACCGCTGGTGGGGTTATGACGATGTGGGTGGTCTGGGCGCGCCTGTGACAGAGCGCAGCTTTTATGACGTGGCCCGCCGGGATTTTGAAAATCGGATGGCGGTAAACTTCGCCGTGCGGTTGAATGGAACGCTCATCGGTGAGGCGGTGCTCTATAACTTTGACTACCGGGGCAGCGCGGAGTTGGGCTGCCGGATCGATAAGGCCTATGCCGGAAACGGCTACGGCACCGAAGCTTTCCGGTGTGCTGCGGAATGGGGTCTGTATCAGGTGAATCTGAGCCGGATCGTGGCAAAGTGCTACAAGGAAAATGAGGCATCCTACAAGATGCTGTCCGCCTGTATGCGGCGGAACGGAGAGGACGAGACCTTCTTCTATTTTGAAAAGCTGGTCTGACTGACCAACATGCTCAATGCCATCAAAAAGGTCCCTGCGTACTATGTACGCAGGGACTTTCCTATATGGCGGGACTTTTCTTTACGCCAGTTCAGCCTGACCGGTGTAGAGTTGGTAGTAGCGGCCGTGCTGGGCCAGCAGATTCTCGTGGTCGCCCCGCTCAATGATACTGCCCTGCTCCAGAACCATAATGGCCTTGGAGTTGCGGACGGTGGAGAGCCGGTGAGCAATGACGAACACGGTGCGCCCCGCCATCAGCCGGTCCATGCCCTTTTCGATGAGCTTTTCCGTCCGGGTGTCGATGGAACTGGTGGCCTCGTCCAAAATCAGCACAGGCGGGTTGGCGCAGGCGGCGCGGGCGATGTTCAAAAGCTGCCGCTCGCCCTGGCTGAGGCTGCCGCCCTCACTGGTGAGGACCGTTTGATAACCGTCAGGCAGGTGGCGGATGAAGCCGTCCGCTCCCGCCAGCCGGGCCGCGGCCTCCACCTCCTCGTCGGTGGCGTCCAGACGGCCATAGCGGATGTTGTCCGCCACCGTGCCGGTAAAGAGGTGGGTATCCTGCAGGACCACGCCCAGTGACCGCCGCAGAGAGTCTTTCTGGATGTCCCGGACGTCGATGCCGTCGTAGGTGATGGTGCCGGACTGGATCTCGTAGAACCGGTTGATAAGGCTGGTGATGGTTGTCTTACCTGCGCCGGTGGAGCCTACAAAGGCGATCTTCTGACCGGGCTTGGCAAAGAGGGAAATGTCATGGAGGATGATCTTCCGGTCATCGTAGCCGAACACCACGTGGTCGAACCGGACATCGCCCCGGAGGGGTACCAGGGTGCCGTCCGGCTTTTTCCAGGCCCAGGCGCCGGTATCGTAATCCGCCTTGGACAGGGTGCCGTCGGCGTTTTCTTTTACCCGTTCCAGCGTCACCTTGCCCTCGTCCACCTCCGGCTCCGTCTCCATGATTTCAAACACCCGCTCCGCGCCGGCCACGGCGGAGAGAATGGTGTTCACCTGCTGGGAGATTTGGGTGATGGGCTGGCTTACCTGCTTGGTATACTGCAAAAAGGCCGCCAGCCCGCCCAGGTCGCCACTGCGGATGGCCAGCAGACCGCCCACGCAGCAGGTAATGGCGTAGTTGATGTGGCTCAGGTTTCCCATGGCAGGCATCATAGCGCCCGCATAGGCCTGGGCCTTTGTGGCCGCGTCCCGGTAGGCCTCGTTCAGTCCGGCAAAGCCGGCTTTGGCGGCATCCTCGTGGTTAAAGACCTTAATGACCTTCTGGCCCTCGATCATCTCCTCGATATAGCCGTTCACCGCGCCGATGGCCTTCTGCTGGGCGGCAAAGTACCGGCGGCTGCGGCCGCCGATGGTCTTGACCACCAGCAGCATCACTGCCAGCATGGCAAAGGTGATGGCCGTCAGGATGGGGCTTAGGACGATCATCATGGCCACCGTGCCCAAAAAGGTTAGGGAGCAGGAGATCAGGCTGGCGAAACTATTGTTCAGCGCCTCAGACACGGTTTCAATGTCGTTGGTGTACCGGCTCATCAGTTCGCCGTGAGTGTGGGTATCAAAAAATTTCAGGGGCAGCTTCTGCATCTTGTTGAACAGATCCGCCCGGAGCTTTGCCACAGTGTTTTGGGCCACATGGACCATGATCCGCGCATAACCGTAGGAGCACACTGCCCCCACAACATAGACCCCCGCCATGACACAGAGCATTTTGGCAAGGCCGATAAAATCGCCGGGGAGGATATAATCATTGATGAGGGGCTTGATGAGGTAGGAGCCTGCCACGGAGCAGGCGGCGCTGATAAACAGCAAGATCACCACGATCACCAGCAGCGCCTTATACCGCCCCAGATAGCCCATGAGCTTGCTTAGGGTGCCCCGCAGATCCTTGGGCTTTCGGAAGCCGCCCCGGGGTCCACCGGGACCGTGGCCCGGTCCGCGTTTCGTATTGTTCTCAGCCACCGATGCTCACTCCTTCCTGCTGGGATTCGTAGACCTCACGGTAGATCTCGCAGGTCTTCATCAGTTCCTCGTGGGTGCCTTGGGCCGCCACCGCGCCGTCATCCATCACCAGAATCAGGTCGGCGTCCATGACGGACGTCACCCGCTGGGCCACGATGAGCTTGGTGGTTCCCGGCAGATCCTGCCGGAACGCCTGACGGATCTTCGCATCCGTGGCAGTATCCACGGCGCTGGTGGAATCGTCCAAAATCAGCACCTTCGGTTTTTTCAAAATAGCACGGGCAATGCACAGCCGCTGCTTTTGTCCGCCGGAGACATTGACGCCCCCCTGTCCCAAATCAGTGTCCAGACCGTCAGGCATCCGCTCCAGAAATTCGTCGGCACAGGCAGCGCGGCAGGCGGCCCAAAGCTGGTCCTCCGTGGCGTTGGGATCGCCCCAGAGCAGATTTTCCCGGATGGTGCCGGAGAACAGGGTGTTCTTTTGCAGCACCACGCTGACGGACTCCCGCAAATGCTCCATGGTGTAGTCCGCCACCGGCCGTCCGCCTACGGAGACGGTGCCTTCTTGCGCCTCGTACAGCCGGGGGATCAGGCTCATGAGGCTGGTCTTGCCACTGCCGGTGCCCCCCAAAATACCCACCGTAGCCCCGCTGGGAATGTGGATGTTCACATCCTTCAGCACCCACTCCGGGCTGGTTTCACTGTATTTGAAAAACACATGGTCAAAGTCGATGCTGCCGTCCTTCACGGCGGCGTCCGCCTTGGCGCTGTCGTCGGTGATGGCGGGCCGCTCATCCAAAACCTCCACGATCCGCTTGGCGCAGGCGATGGACCGGGTCATCATCATGAACATCATGGAAACCATCATCAGGGACATCAAAATCTGGGTGATATAGGTGAAGAAGGCGGTCAAATCGCCCACCGGCAGCGTCCCGGCGTAGACCATTTTGCCGCCGAACCACATGACGGCGATGATGGTGCTGTAAACCACCAGCATCATCACCGGCATATTGATGACCACCATGCCGAAGGCCCGCATGGAGCTTTCTTTCAGATCGCCGTTGCGCTTGGCGAACTTCTCCTCCTCATAGTCCTCCCGGACAAAGGACTTCACCACCCGGATGCCGGTGAGGTTCTCCTGCACCACAAGGTTCAAAGCGTCCGTCCGCTCCTGGAGGGACCGGAACAGCGGCCCCGCTTTGGTGAGGATCAGGACGATGACGATCAGCAGCAGGGGGATCACCACCAGAAATACGTTGCTCAGGTCACGGCTCAGTCGGATGGACAGCACCAGCGCCGCCACCAGCATCACCGGGGCCCGCACCAGCAGCCGCATCCCCATCATCAGCGTCATCTGCATATTGTTGACGTCATTGGTCAGCCGGGTCACAAGGGACGCGGTAGAGAACTTCTCGATGTTGGAAAAGGCAAAATCCTGAATGTGCTCATACTCCGCCCGCCGCAGCTCCGCGCCGAAACCCTGTCCGGCAACGGAGGAAGATGCCGCAGCCCCCAGTCCGAAGCACAGGGAGATGACGGCCATCCCCACCATGAGAAGGCCCTTTTGCAGAATGTAGTTCTGATTCGCCGTTTCAATGCCGATATTCACAATATCCGCCATCACCAGCGGGATCAGCAGTTCAAAAATAGCCTCGGCAGCGCTGCACAGAACGCCCACCGCGATCCATTTGGAATAGGGCCTTGCGTATGGCCCGAGTTTTTTCAGCATGTAGTTCGGTCCTCCTCTAAATTCTCGATAACGCGGTACAAAAGCAGCCGCAGAGCCTCAGTCTCCTCCAGCCGCAGCCCCTTGACCATGACCGCTTCCGCCTCCTGAAAGGCAGCCTGCACCAGACTGTTCAGTTCCCGGCCCTTCTCCGTGGCCGTAACCTGCTTCTGCCGCTGGTCATTTTCATCCGCCGTACGGCGGATCAGGCCCTTTTCCTCCATCCGGTCCAGAATACCGTTGGCAGTGGAGGGCCGCACCCGCAGATGCTCCACCACATCCCGCTGGGGGGCGGTGTAGCCGTGGCTGCTGAGATACAGCAGCGTATGGGTTTGGGAGGGGGTCATGTCATACCGGGATAATCGGGCATCCATCCGTTCCCGTGCCAGATGGGCCGCGTGGCCCAGCAAAGGCCCCAAAAAGTCCGGTCCGCAAACAGGCTTCATATCGGTATCAGCTCCTTTGTATTTAGTGCCCTAATTTTTAGTGTACTAAATATTATCACACTCAAAAACATTCGTCAACCCAATATTTCGCCTCCATTTTTGAACATTTTATGAACAGATTTATTCTCTTTGTTATTCTGTGAACAATTTATGAAGTTTTAATATCACCTGTTGACTTTTCCGGTTTCACACCGTATGATAAAGCCATAGAAGCAATCCCAACCAATCTCATTTTCCCTCTCTTTTCTCTATCTTACACAGAGAGACGGACGGCTCACGCCGTCCGTCTTTCTACGTATTTTCCCGCAAAAAACAACTGCCTGTACCGGTTCTCAAAACCCGGTACAGGCAGTTGTTTTTTATTGATCCAACGGTCTCAGCTCCGCGCGTTCACGGCCGCTCCGATTCCGTCGGCGCAGGTGCAGGATCGGCTTCTTCCGATTCCGTCTGCGCGGACGCAGATTCCCCCGGTACTTTCCCCGCTACGCTGTGCGTCCGGAGATAGTTCAGCCAAAGTCGGCAGCCTGCCCGGTTCAGATGAACGCCATCGAAGCTCAACTCCTCCGGCAGACAGCCGTCCTCTCCGGTGAGGGCCTTCGCCACATCTACATAGGCGCAGCCGTTTTCCTCTGCCAGCTCCCGCCAAACCTGATTATAGGCCAAGATTCGCTGGTTATTGACATAGGAGCCTTTGGTGTCCTGTTCCGCCGAGACCGGCAGCAGAGACTGAATCACCAGCTCCGCGTCGGGATGGTCTGCCTTCAGTCGGCGAATCAGGTTTTCCGCATGGCCCCGGAAGATGTCCGTCCCCTTCCAGCCCAGTTCGTTGACGCCCAGCATCAGGTAGATCCTTCCGCAGTCTGCGGCGGCCACGGCCTCTGCCAGAGAGACCTTTTTCCCATTTTCGCCCTTCCAGTTTTCCAGTTCCGTAGCGGAGGCCACTGTTTCTCCGGTAACGCAGAAATATGTGCCTCGGTTCAATCCGCTGTAAAGCCGGAAGCCATCAGTCCGGGAGTCCCCCACAAAAGCCACATCGTCAAAATAGCTGTCATCCACCGGCGCCGATTCCGCCACCGGCCCCCAGGGTTTCTCCGGGACAGGGTCTTCCTCCACTGGTTCTTCCGGCAATTCCGGTAATTCCGGTTCCGCGGGGATCACCGTTACGGACGGCTCCTCCTGTGCCGGCTCCTCCGGTGGGACCGCCGCCGTCTGATGGGAATGCACCGCCAGCAGGCCAGCAGCCGCCAACAGCAGCACCGCAGCCAGCATCCAGCCATGCGGATTTTTCCTCATACGCTTACCTGTCACGGACACATTCCCCCCTTTCCTTCAGCGCTTGACATTATGTAAACGCAGTGTATCTCCTATTAGACACTTTTTACCGAAAAAAGTCGATACAATTTGGAAAAAATTCAATAACAATTTGGTGACAAATTTTTCACAATAAAGACATCAGCCCGGAAGCGGGACCGCCGTCCTGCCTCCGGGCCAATGGGTATTCTTCTATTCAGTCCCGCAGAGAGGGCGGATACACGCCGGACTCGTGGAGCTGCCGCAGGTCCTCCGCCACACGGGCCCGGTCCTCACGGTAGGTCATGCCGAACCAGCGGTCCTTGGAATGGAGCACGGAAACGGTCATGCGCCCCGCCTTCACCTCCTCGCCCACCATCAGCGGCAGCAGGCACTCCGCCTTCACCGCGTCATCAGGCAGCCCCCGGAGGAAGTTCTCAAAATAGGTCCGCAGCGCCGGGAAGATCGAGGGCATGAAGCCCCAGAAGTTCATGGAGACCACCGTATCCGGGGCCAGGTCCGTGTCGGTGTCCAGATCCGTCAGGTGTCCGTCGGGATAAAGCTGGACCTTCAGCGCCTCCTGAATGGTGTCCAGCTTCCCGTCCTTGACCTTGCAGACGCCCCGGGACACGGTGCCGTGGAGACTGGCAGTGTTTTTCAGCAGATAGCCCACCATGGTTCCCTTGCCCTCGGCAGGCAGCTTGACCAATTCCTCATAAATCGTCCGGTAGGCGTCCACCCCGTAATAGTCATCGGCGTTGATGACGCAGAAGGGTCCGTCCACCTCCGGCTCCGCGCACAGCAGGGCGTGGACCGTGCCGAAGGGCTTGGTGCGTCCCTCAGGAATGTGATAGAAGTCCGGTACGGAGGTATAGTCCTGATAGACGTAGGCCACCTGCACCGGCTGGCCCTTCGCCGTCTTTTTCTCCTTGAGGTAGCCCACCAGCTCGTCCATCATCTCCCGCATTTCCGGCTTGATGATGAACACCACCTTGTCAAAGCCGGCCCGCAGGGCATCGTGAATGGAATACTCCATCAGAATTTCGCCGTTGGGGCCGATGCCGTCCACCTGCTTGCTGCCGCCATACCGGGAACCGAGGCCTGCCGCCATGATCACCAAAGAAACAGCCATATTGCTTCTCCTTTATTTCTCTTGTCTATTCGATATTTGGCCCGGCGGCACTGCCGCCGTTCTATATTTCCCTCTACCATACCTTATTTTTTGAATTTTTGCAACGGTCTTGACAGGTTTGTTTTTCCGGTTATAATATGAAAACGATAATCATTTTCACATTGGAGGCAAGGATGGCTTATCAAACCAAACAGCAGCAGGCGGTACTGCGCTGTTTACAGCTGCGGGCGGAGGAATGTCTCTCCGCCGCCGATCTTTCTGAGGAACTGCGGCACGGCGGTCTCACCGTAGGGCTGGCAACCGTTTACCGCCAGTTGGACAAGCTGACCCAGCAAGGGTTGGTCCATAAGGTCACCACGGAGGAGGGGGCGCTCTACCAATACTGTCCCCAGACCGGACATCACCACGACTGCTTTCTGCTGCGGTGTGAGGGCTGTGGGCGGATGGTCCATCTGGACTGCCGGCACTTGGAGGAGGTCTGCCGCCATCTGTCCTCCGAACACCACTTTCGCATTGACCCCCGCCGCACCGTGCTGACCGGGCTCTGCGACCACTGTCAGGAGGCAAAGCATGAAGGATAACGAACTGATCGTCTGCCGAGACGTTTCCCTCGGCTATGAGGGAAAATCGGTGCTTACCGATCTGGACCTTACGATTGCAAAGGGAGACTACCTCTGCGTGGTGGGAGACAACGGCTCCGGCAAATCCACCCTCATGCGGGGACTTTTAGGACTGATCCAACCACAGAGCGGCACCATCGAGCACGCCCCGGCGTTGAAGCACGGGGCCATCGGCTACCTTCCCCAGCAGACCCGGGCCCAGCGGGATTTCCCCGCCACCGTGCTGGAGGTGGTGCTCTCCGGCTGCCTGAACCGGCAGGGGCTGCATTTTTTCTACACCCCGGCCCAGCGGTCCGAAGCCATGATGAACCTGGGCAAGCTGGGAATTCTGGAGCTGAAGGACGCCTGCTACCGGGATCTCTCCGGCGGACAGCAGCAGCGGGTGCTATTGGCCCGCGCCCTGTGCGCCGCCAGCCAGCTTTTGATTTTGGATGAACCCATCACCGGTCTGGACCCCGCCGCCGCTCAGGACCTCTATAAAACGCTGGCCTACCTGAATCAAAAGGAGGGCATGGCCATCGTGATGGTGACCCACGATTTGAAGGCGGCGCTAAAAAGTGCCCGCACAGTACTGCACATCGGACGAAAGGGCCTCTTTACCGGCACGGCATCCGACTATTTGGCGAGTCCCCAGGGCCGCCGCTTCCGGGAGGAACTGGAATCATGAATATTTTGCAGATGTTTTCTTACCCCTTTATGCAAAGGGCTTTGATCGCCGGTGTGCTGGTGAGCCTGTGCGCCGCCCTGTTAGGCGTTCCGCTGGTTCTGAAACGGTACTCCATGATCGGCGACGGCCTGAGCCACGTCTCCTTCGGTGCACTGGCCATCGCCGTGGCGCTGGGGGTAACGCCGTTGTATTTTTCCATTCCTGTGGTCATTTTGGCGGCATTTTTCCTGCTTCGGATGGCCAGCCATCCCCACTGGAACAGCGACGCCGCCATCGCCGCCGTCAGCGCTTCGGCGCTGGCCATCGGTATTTTGGTGATCTCCCGCACCACCGGCATGACCACCGATGTGGACAACTATATGTTCGGCAGTGTGCTGGCCATGACAAAGGGAGACGTGGCCCTCTCCGTGGTGCTGTCGGTAACGGTGCTGGCGCTGTACCTGCTTTTTTACCACCAGATCTTCGCTGTCACCTTTGACGAGAGTTTTTCCCGGGCCACCGGGTTGAAGGTGGATGCCTGCAACACCTTGCTGGCCATCCTTACGGCCCTGACCATCGTGCTGGGAATGCGGATGATGGGCGCTATGCTCATCTCCTCGCTGGTGATCTTCCCGGCTCTGACCGCCATGCGGCTGTTCAAGAGCTTCCGTGGCGTGATCCTCTGCGCCGCCGTGACCTCCGTGGTGTGCTTCTGCGTGGGACTCACCATCTCCTTTGGCTTTTCTACCCCGGTGGGGGCAACGGTGGTGGCGGCGGACCTGACGGTTTTTCTGGCTGCCTGCCTGCTGGCTGCTCTCCGGCGGAAATGACGGTTCACTCCCCTTAGCGGAGAACAGCCAAGCGGCTCCCGGTTTTAAAAAATCGAAAACTGATCCGGCGGGACGAAGCAGCAGTTTCGCCCCGTCGGCTTTTTCCTGCTAAAAATCTGCGAAAAAATACCGTTTCTTTCTCTGTTTCTCACATTGACTTCCCCGGCCGCCGCGCATAAACTGAGGATTGCTTTTTACCGAGGTGATCGTTATGAATCTGATTGTAGAATTTTGTATCGTATTTCTCATCTGTATGGCAGGTGAATGGATCGCGGCGCTGCTGCCCTTTACGCTGCCCGCCAGTGTCATCAGCCTGATCCTGCTGTTGATCTTGCTGCTCAGCGGCGGGGTCAAGGAGCGGACGATCCAGGGGACCTCCCACTTTCTCATCGACAATATGGGGCTGTTTTTCATTCCCTCCGTGGTGGGAACTCTGGAATATCTGGACGTGCTGAAGCTGCAGTTTGTCCCCTTTCTGGTGGTCTCCCTTGTCAGCACACCGCTGGTGTACGCGGCAACAGCCTGGAGCGTCCGGCTGCTGATGAAGCTGTTTCATGCAAAGGAGGCGTCCCATGATTGATACGCTGACTTCCACGCCCTTTTTCGGTCTCGGCGTGACGCTGCTCTGCTGGTATCTGGCCGTCCGGTTCCAGAAGCGGACGGGGCTTCTGATCTGCAATCCGGTGCTGGTGGCCAGTCTGCTGGTCATCGGGATCATGCTGCTGTTCCACATCCCTCTGGACAACTACAACGCCGGCGGCAGCATTATCAAACTGCTGCTGGCTCCCGCCACCGCCGTTCTGGCTCTGAACATCTACCAGCAGCGGGCCATTCTGAAGCGGAACTTCTGGCCGGTGGTGCTGGGCTGCTTTGTGGGTAGTCTCGTGAGCATGCTATTGGTACAGGTGCTCTGCCGCCTGTTTCAAGCGGAGGCCTCCCTGCTGAATTCTCTGCTGCCCAAAAGTGTCACAACGGCCATCGCCGTCAGCATTGCGGAGAGCAGCGGCGGTCTTCCGGCTCTGACTGCGGCGTCGGTCATTATCACCGGGATCGAGGGCGCTATGCTGGCTCCGCTGTTTGCCAAGGTGTTCCATGTCACCGATCCGGTGGTGGAGGGCGTGGCCATCGGCGCGTGCAGCCATGCGGTGGGCACCAGCAAGGCGCTGGAGATTGGTCCTCTTCAGGGCGCCATGAGCTCCATCGCTCTATGTGTCTGCGGCATCATCACCTCCATTCTGGCCATGTTCTTTACCGCGTAAAGCAGGGCGGAACTTCTTTTCAGAAGTTCCGCTCTGTTTTTTTGCTTTCGTGCGGAACCAAACCGCTCTTTTTCCCGTCTATACAGGTAGAATGGGGTCAACCCCTCGGTTTATTGAACAGAAAGGAGCTCTTCTTTATGAAACGGTTTTTCGCAGCGCTTCTGACGCTGACCTGCATGCTGAGCCTGTCGGCCTGTCGGGAGGAACAGGCCGCCGCCAAGCCGGTGATCTACCTCTATCCGGAGGAGGAGACCACCGTCACGGTAAAGCTGGACTACGCCGGAACGCTGACCTGTACCTATCCTGCCTACGGCGATGGCTGGACAGTGACTGCCTGTCCGGACGGGACTCTGACAGACAATTCCGGGCAGACTTATAACTATCTCTACTGGGAGGGCGCGGATACCATCGCGTATGACTTCTCCCAAGGCTTCTGCGTGGCAGGAACCGACACCGCTGCCTTTTTGGAGGATGCGCTGGCCCAGCTGGGCCTCACCCGGCGGGAGGCCAACGAGTTTATCGTCTACTGGCTGCCCCAGATGCAGGAGAATCCCTATAATCTCATCGCCTTCCAGTCGGACCGCTATACGCAGGCGGCAAAGCTGACCATCGACCCGCCCCCGGATACCCTGCTGCGGGTATTCATGGCCTGGGAGCCCTTGGACAAGTTCTTGGAGATCCCCGCCCAGAACCTTACCGCCCCGGAACGCACCGGCTTCACGGCGGTGGAGTGGGGCGGCTGCCGGGTGCGTTGACTGTTTTTCGGCGGTTCCGGGGATTTTTCTCCGGAACTGGCCGAAAATTGTAAAAAATCAGCGTGATTTTTTCAAAAAAGTCCGGAAACGCCCTTGCAATTTATCATAAAGTGTGTTATCTTAATACATATTAAAGGAGTGTAAGTTGTGAGTGGACCGCAAGGTCCGCTCTTTTTTGTGGCATCCGCACTCCGCCGCAAATGAAAAACCGAAAGGAGAATCCCATGGAAAAGGTCACCGATCTCACCGCCCGTCTGGCGGCACCCATCGTGGAAGAGCAGGGCTGCTCCCTGTGGGACGTGGAATATGTGAAGGAGGCCGGCACCTGGTACCTCCGGGTCCTCATTGACAAGGAGGACGGCGTGGATATTCTGGACTGTGAGAATATCTCCCGCGCCCTCAGCGATCTGCTGGACGAGGCCGACCCCATCGAAGGCAGCTATACCTTAGAGGTAGGCTCCGCCGGCGCCGAGCGGGTGCTGAAGCGTCCCGCCGACTTCCAGCGGTATCTGAACAGCCCCGTGCTGGTGAAGCTCTACAAGCCGGTGGACGGCCGCAAGGAATTCCCCGGCACCCTGACCGCCTACAACGAGGCCGACGGTTCTCTCACCGTGGACCTCAACGGCACTGCCTATACCTTCGGCAAGAAGGATGTGGCCCTGTGCCGCCTGCGGGTGGAATTTTAATCTGTTATCCCTGTCTCAAAAAAAGACGTATAAAGTAAAAAGGAGAATCGCAATGAAAGGCAAGAAAAAGGTGAAGGAACCCGCGGGTATGAACATCCCGGAGATCTTCGCAGCTCTGGCTATGCTGGAAAAGGAACGGGGCATCCCCCAGACCTTCATGATGGATAAGATCATCCAGGCTGTCACCACCGCCTACAAGCGGGACCACAAGGACGTGGAAAACGTCATTGTGGACGTGGATGAGGAACATCAGCGGCTGAAGATGTACGTGCAGAAGAACGTGGTGGCGGAGGAGGACTATGTGGACCCCTTCAACGAGATCCCCGTTGAGGAGGCCAAGACCATTTCCGCCAGATACGAGATCGGCGACGTGGTGAACATCCCCGTGGACAACACGGAGTTTGGCCGCATCGCCGCCGGCAACGGCAAGCAGGTCATTATCCAGGGCCTCCGGGAAGCGGAGCGCGGCATGGTGTATGACGAGTTCAACTCCAAGCAGCACGAGATCCTCACCGGCGTAGTGACCCGGATCGACCCCCGCACCAACGCCGTGTCCCTGCGGATCGGCACCGGCACGGAGTCCACCGAGGCCCTGCTGCTCTCCGGCGAGCAGGTCCCCGGCGAGGAGCTGGTGGAGGGCCAGCACGTGAAGGTGTATGTGGTGGACGTCCGCCGCTCCACCCGCGGCCCCCAGATTCTCATTTCCCGGACCCACCCCGGCCTGGTCAAGCGCCTGTTCGAGCTGGAGGTCCCCGAGATCTATGACGGCACCGTGGAGGTGAAGTCCATCGCCCGGGAAGCCGGCAGCCGCACCAAGATGGCCGTCTGGTCTGCTGACGAGAACGTGGACCCCATCGGCGCCTGCGTGGGTCCCAAGGGCCAGCGTGTCGCCGCCATCGTGGACGAACTGCGGGGCGAGAAGATCGACATTATCAAGTGGAGCGAGGACCCCGCCCAGTTCATCGCCGCTGCTCTGGCGCCCTCCGATGTGGTGGACGTCATGATGGCGGAGGAAGGCAAGGCCTGCCGCGTCATCGTGCCTGACGATCAGCTGTCTCTGGCCATCGGCAAGGAGGGCCAGAACGCTCGCCTGGCCGCCCGTCTCACCGGCTATAAGATCGATATCAAGCCGGAGAGCTATCAGGGTGAGGACGATGAGGAGATCGTGGACGAGGAACCCGTCCAGTGACACAGTTGAGTTTCTTTCTCTGCGGCGTGGCTGCGGGTATCGCAGTGCTGTACCTGCGGCGCAGCAGAAGAAACAGAAGGAGATAAAGCCCGGCGCGGTCCGCCGCGCCATGTGTAAGGGAGGGCTGTCTGAATGCAGAAAGTGAAAAAGATCCCCCAGCGGCAATGTGTGGGCTGCCGGGAGATGAAGGATAAAAAAAGCCTGCTGCGGGTGGTCAAATCCCCGGAGGGCGTGGTCAGTCTGGATTTTGTGGGCAAAAAGCCCGGTCGTGGCGCCTATGTGTGCCACGATGTGGAATGTCTGAAAAAAGCCCGGAAATCCAGAGCGCTGGAACGTGCTTTCAGCACAGCCATCCCCCCGGAGGTCTATGACGCCATGGAAGCGGAATTGGAGGGACACAATGAACAGGAATGAACAGTTTCTCTCCCTCATTGGCCTGTGCCTCCGGGGCCGGAACCTGGAAGTAGGCGAAGAACCGGTGGAAGCTGTGGCCCGCGCCAGAGACGCACGGGTGCTCCTGCTGGCGTCTGATGCGGCGGACAATACCGCCCGCCGGGTGCGGCACTTTGCGGAAGCTGGTCAGTGTGTGTGGCTGCGGATCCCCTTTACCAAGCAGGAACTGGGGCAGGCCACCGGCCGTGGCTCCGCCGCCGTGGTCGCTATTACAGACATCGGCCTTGCAGTCGCCGTGGTCCGCCGTCTGGCGGAAATGGACCCGGAGAAATATGACGAAGATCTTGCCAAGCTGGAACTGAAGGCCAAGCGTGCCGCAGAGCGGAAAAGTGAAGCCGCCCAGCACGAAAAGAACCTGCGCCGGGGCATCAAGCGTCCCAAAAAACAGGAAGCGCCCGATGCGAAAGAGGTCAGACCCGCAGACGTCTCCGGTAAGCCGTCCGGCGAGAAGCAGCGCCGCAGCGCAGGAGTGTCCGACAAGCGCGCAGAAAAGGCCGGTCCCCGCAGAACCGCCGAAAACGGCGGAGCGGCAAAATCCTTTGCCAAGGATGACCGCACCGGCAGGCCCTTCCGCAAGAGCGGGTCCCGCCCTTCCAAAAGCAACCGCCCCAAACCCAAGGGGAGGCCGAATCCATACGCCCACAGCCGCCCGGTGAAAAAGGGCAAAGGCTCCTTCCGCAAGAAGGAAAGCTGATACGCTGTCGGTGTTTTCATAGATGAACGAGCCCAGCCCCCGGGTTGGAGAGTGTAAGAGGTGTTTTGATTGGCTATTGAAAAATATAGAGTAAGAGATGTGGCGCGGGACTTCGGTATGCCCGCCAAGGTCATCACAGAAATTCTGGATAAGTATGCCACTGCGCCCAAGAGCAACATGCAGGCGCTGGAGGACCATGAGCTGTCCATCGTATTTGAGCATCTGACCCAGAACAACCAGATTTCCAATATTGCTGCCATTTATGCTGACGAGCCTAAGAAGCCGGAAGCCCCCCAGGCGGAAGCGCCTAAGACCGAGGTTCCCAAGGCTCACCCTGCCCCGGCGCAGCAGACCGCAAAGCCGGCACAGCAGCCCCAGCAGCGTCCTGCCCAGCAGGGACAGCAGAAGCCCGCACAGGCCCAGCCTCAGCAGAAGCCGGTCCAGCCGGTCCAGCGGCCCGCGCAGCAGGCAGCCCCCCAGCAGAAGCTCAACAAGTCCACCGCCACCGCTCAGCCCACCACCCGCGTGCCTGAGAAAAAGCTGGTGGATACCCGCAAGGGCGGCGACGTGAACCTAGCCAAGTATGACCAGCGTCTGGAAGAGCTGGGCGGTCAGCGGGGTGAGCGCATGGCCCAGAAGGGCGGCAAGGAGAAGTTTCGCAACAACAAGGGCCGTCAGGGCGGTCAGGTGTTCTCCAACAAGCGTCGTCAGGACGAGGCCGAGAAGATGCGCAAGCTGCAGCTTGAGATCGCCAAGAAGGCCCCCGTCAAGGTCCAGATCCCCGATGAGATCAGCGTGGGCGAGCTGGCCAGCCGCATGAAGAAAACCGGCGCAGAGGTGGTCAAGTGCCTGATGAAAAACGGCGTCATGGCCTCCCTGAGCCAGATGATCGACTTCGATACCGCCTCCTTCGTGGCCGAGGAGCTCGGCTGCAAGGTGGAAAAGGAAGTGGTCGTCACCATCGAGGAGAAGCTCATTGACACCACCGAGGACCGTCCTGAGGATCTGGTCCCCCGCGCTCCCGTAGTGGTGGTCATGGGCCACGTGGACCACGGTAAGACCTCCCTGCTGGATACCATCCGGAACACCTCCGTGGCTTCCGGTGAGGCCGGCGGCATCACCCAGCACATCGGCGCGTATCAGGCGCAAATCAACGGCAAGCCCATCACCTTCCTGGATACTCCGGGCCATGAGGCTTTCACCTCCATGCGTGCCCGGGGCGCCATGGTGACGGACATCGCCATTTTGATGGTGGCTGCGGACGACGGCATCATGCCCCAGACCGTGGAATCCATCAACCACGCCAAGGCCGCCAATATTCCCATTATCGTGGCCGTCAATAAGATTGATAAGGAAAATGCCAACCCCGACCGGGTCATGCAGCAGCTGACGGAATACGGTCTGGTGCCCGAGGAGTGGGGCGGCGAGACCATCGTGTGCAAGATCTCCGCCAAGAAGCACATCGGTATTGAGAACCTGCTGGAAAATCTGGCTCTGCTGGCAGAGGTTCAGGAGTTGAAGGCCAACCCCAACCGGGCCGGTCAGGGCACCGTTATCGAGGCCCGTCTGGACAAGGGCCGGGGTCCTGTGGCCACTTTGCTGGTGCAGAACGGCACTTTGAAGCAGGGCGACATCATCATCGCCGGCACCTCCGTGGGCCGTGTCCGCACCATGCTGGATTACCGGGGCAACCGCCTCACCGAGGCCGGTCCCTCCGTCCCCGTGGAGATTGCGGGCCTGTCCGAGGCTCCCGTGGCCGGTGCGCCCTTCTTCGCCGTGGCTGACGAGCGTATGGCCCGCGAGCTGGTGGAGCAGCGCAAGGCAGAGGAGCGCGCTAAGGCCGCCGCACCCGTGCAGAAGGTCTCTCTGGAGAACCTGTTCGACCAGATCAAGTCCGGCGAGCGCAAGGAGCTGGCTCTGATCGTCAAGGCTGATGTGCAGGGCAGCGTGGAGGCTGTGAAGGCCTCTCTGGAGAAGCTCTCCAACGAAGAGGTCAACGTCCGGGTCATCCACGGCGCTGTGGGTGCGATCAACGAGTCCGATGTGACGCTGGCCGCCGCGTCCAACGCTATCATCGTGGGCTTCAACGTCCGGCCGGATTCCGCTGCCCGTGAAAGCGCCGCCCGTCAGAACGTGGATATGCGGATGTACCGCGTGATCTATGACGCCATCGACGAGATCGAAACCGCTATGAAGGGTATGCTGGCTCCCAAGTACCGGGAAGTGGTCCTTGGTCACGCCGAGGTCCGGGAGACCTACAAGGTCTCCTCCGTGGGCACCGTGGCCGGCTGCTACGTGCAGGACGGCTGCCTGCGCCGGGATTGCTCCGTCCGTGTGGTTCGGGATGGCATCGTGGTCCACGAGGGCGTCCTCGGCTCCCTGCAGCGGTTCAAGGACTCCGTCAAGGAGGTCAAGGAGCGCTTTGAGTGCGGCCTGACCGTGGAGAAGTTCAATGACATCAAGCTGGGCGACATCATCGAGGGCTACACCATGGAGGAGATCCCCCGCTAAACCCTCTCAAAAAATCTGTTCCAACTGACCCCGGGCGGCGGCATAGCCGCCGCCCGGTTTTCATCTCCCACTATCAGAAAGGAGAATTTTTATGGCATCTAACCGTATCGGACGCATCAATGAGGAGATCCAGCGGGAGCTGGCAGACCAGCTTCGCCGTCTGAAGGATCCCCGCGTCTCTCAGGTAGGCATGGTCTCCATCACCCGTGTGGACACCACCGGAGACCTGCGCTATTCCAAAATTTATGTCAGTGTTCTGGATAAAAATCAGGAAAAGGATGTGCTGAAGGGACTGAAGTCCGCTTCCGGCTTCCTGCGCCGGGAGCTGGGCCACGCCTTGCAGCTTCGCTACACCCCGGAGCTTCAGTTCATCGCTGACGATTCCATCGCCTACGGTGCACACATTCTGGAGGTTCTCCGGGATCCGGAGAAGGTAAAGCCGGTGAACCCTGACAATGACGCCGTTTTGCCGGAGGAGGAATAAGGGATGCTGACCGTTTCCGAGGCCGCCGCGCTGCTGCGCTCCTTTGACCGCGTCCTGATCCTGACCCATATCCGGCCCGACGGTGATACCGTTGGCTGTGCTGCGGGGCTGTGCGCCGCGCTGCGGGCCATAGGCAAGACCGCTTACCTGCTGCCCAATCCCGGACTGACGGAGAATACCGCCCCCTATTTTACCCCTTACAGCGCTCCGGCGGACTTCGTGCCGGAAAAAGTGGTATCTACGGACATCGCCACGGTGGGACTGTTCCCCGACAATGCCAAGTCTTACGCGGATAAGGTGGATCTGGCAATCGACCACCACCCCTCCTTTGAGGGCTTCGGCAAGGCCAACATCGTCCGTCCGGAGGCCGCCGCCTGTGGCGAGCTGATCTTGGACATTGTCCGGGAGCTGACGCCCCTGACGCCAGAGATCGCTTTGCCGCTGTATGTGGCCATCTCCACGGACACCGGCGGCTTCATCTACTCCAACGTCACCGCCGCCACTCACCGGGCCGCAGCGGAGCTGATGGACACCGGCATTGACTACCGCGCCGTCAACAAGCTGTTCTTCCAGACGAAATCCCGTGTGCGGATGCAGCTGGAGGCCGCCATGCTGGCAGAGGCAAAATTTTATGACAACAACCGGACGGCGGTGCTGTCTGTTCCCCAGTCTCTGCTGGAAAAATTCCACGCCACGGAGAGCGATGCGGAGGACCTCTCCGCTTTAGGCCCCCAGATCCAAGGGGTGGACTGCGCTGTGACCATGCGGGAGCTGGGAGACGGCGTTTGGAAGTTCTCTCTCCGTACTGGCGAGCGGGTCAACGCCACGGAGGTCTGCCGTCTGTTGGGTGGCGGCGGCCATGCCCGCGCCGCCGGAGCCACGCTGGAGGGCGTTACCCAGGCGGAGGCAGAAGAAAAAATGCTGAACGCCATCGCCCGGATCGTCCCGGATTTCAAGAAATGAGGAACCGCCTATGGCCAGCGGCATTGTAATAATCGATAAACTCTCCGGATGGACCAGCATGGATGTCTGCGCCAAGATCCGGGGAATTCTGAAGGAAAAGCGGGTAGGCCATGGCGGCACGCTGGATCCTATGGCCACCGGCGTTCTGCCCGTGTTTGTGGGACAGGCTACCCGTGCCGTAGAATTCGCGGAAAACGGCGAAAAAGAGTATATCGCCGGTCTGCGGCTGGGGCTGGTCACCAACACCCAGGATACGTCCGGGGAAACGCTGGAGACCCATCCCGTCACTGTGGACCGGGCGGCGTTGGAAGCCGTCCTCCCCCGCTTCACCGGCCCTATCGCGCAGATCCCGCCCATGTATTCCGCCATCAAGATCAACGGCCAAAAGCTCTATGATCTGGCCCGAAAGGGCAAGGAGGTAGAGCGGAAGCCCCGCAATATCACCATTTTTGAGTTAGAGCTATTGGAACAGGTCAGCGAGACGGACTATCTGCTCCGCTGCCGCTGCTCCAAGGGAACATATCTGCGGACGCTGTGCCATGACATCGGGCAAGCGCTGGGCTGCGGCGGCACTATGTTCAGTCTCTGCCGCACCATGGCCGCTGGGTACACGCTGGCAGAAGCGGTCTCCCTTGAGGACGTACAGGCCCAAGGAGAAGCTCTGCTGCGGCCTGTGGAGTCCATGTTCACGGCCTATCCCCTTTACACCCTGCCCTCTCCCGGCAAGGAAGTCCGGGTCCGCAACGGCAACCCCATTACGGTGCCGGAGCTGGCGGACGGCACCTATCGGGTCCATGGCAAAAACGGTGAATTTCTCTGTCTTTCCCGTGCCGAAAACGGCACGCTGACATCTATCAAGAACTTTTTTGGAGCATAAAACCATGTCCATTCAACCAAAAGTCATTGCTCTGGGCTTTTTCGACGGGGTCCATCTGGGCCACGGCGCCTTGCTGCGCCGCACCGTGGAGGAAGCCAAGCGCCGGGGCGTCCGCTCTGCGGTGTTCACCTGGGCGCAGCCGCCGAAGGAGGTAGTCACCGGCGTACCGGTGCCCCTCATCAACTCCCCGGAGGACCGGGCCTGGCTGGCCAAAAGTCTCTACGGCATCGACGATGTCATCATGGTCCCCTTTAACAAGGAGATGATGACTACCTCCTGGGAGGATTTCGTAACGGAAATTCTCATCAAGCGGTATCACGCCGTCCATCTGGTGGCCGGTCATGACCACCGCTTCGGCCACAAGAACCAAGGCACTCCGGAGCTGCTGAAAAGCAAGTGCGCCGAGTTGGGTCTTGGCTGCGACATTATCCCGGAGGTCACGGTCGACGGCATCACCGTCAGCTCCACCTACATCCGCCGTCTGGTAAGCCTTGGACAGGTGGAGCGGGCCATGGAGTATCTGGGCCATCCCCATATCCTGACCCAGACGGTGCGGCACGGTCGCCGCATCGGCCACACCATCGGCATCCCCACGGTGAATCTGGTGCCGCCCCCTCATGTACTGGTGCCGGGAGACGGCGTTTATATCGCCCGTGTCTGCCTTATGGACGGCAGCAGCTATGCCGCCGTTACCAATGTGGGTACCCGCCCCACCGTCAACAACGGCAGCGACCTGACTGTGGAATCCTGGATGCTGGATTTTGACGGGGATCTCTACGGTCAGTCCATCCGGGTGGAATTCTACAAGCGGCTCCGGGACGAGATCCGCTTCGATTCTCTGGACGCTCTAAAAGCGGAGATCCAGCGGAACGCCGATGATGCCCGGGCCTATTTCGCAAGCAAAGCTTGATTTGCTTATCATTTCAGCAGCACATACGAAAAAATCCGCTTTGACATCATGTCAAAGCGGATTCTTTTTGTATACAGGCTTTACCGGACTGCCAGCCATCCCCGCAGGGCAGGGATCCGGGGCATGACCTCCAGCAGGAGCAGCCCCAGCACACAGCAGGCGATGGCCTCGCCGATGCCCACCGTCAGGGCGTTGTAGGCGAACAGGGCGGGAAACTGGGCGGAGAAGCCGCCTTCGTACCATGCGATCATTGCACCGATGATGACGGCATTGCAGATCACCGGCGGCAGGGTCGCCAAAAACTTGTTGGGCATCTTCGCCGTCCACAGCGCTGCCAGCAGCGTGGCCATGGAGCCGAAAATGATATCCAGCGGACCCACGGTACTCATCAAATTTGTCACCAGACACCCCACAAACAGGCCGGGGACCGCCTCCGGCAGGAAAAAGGGCAGCACCGTCAGTGCTTCAGAAAAGCGGCACTGGATGGGGCCATAGGTCAGGCCGAAAATTGAGGACAGCAGGGACATCACCGTGTAAAGTGCGGCGATGATGGCAGCAGTAGCGATCTGCCGGGTAGACCATTTGGACATAAAAAAACCTCCATTTTTTTGTTTAGAGAACGGCGGGCCTATGTTGGCTTGCCGAACGAACGCCCGGTCAAAGGCGCTTGGACAGGGAGATGGCACCTGTCGAAAAGGCAGTATAGCATAATTCAAACAAAAAAGCAATGCCAAAAGGCATTGCTTTTTCTGCATTTCCGTTTACGCGGTTTATTCGTCGAGCATTTCCAGCCAGATCTGGTCGCTGTCGGTGTCCTCTGTTTTCAGTGTCACACCCCGGTCGGCCAGCTTCGCCGCCAAGTCCTCAAACTCCTGCCGGGTCAGCAGATACCGGCACACGCCCGGCTTTACCTCGGTGGGTTCCCGGTCATCCAGCAGCTCGCCCAGATCCGATTTGCTGACCGTCACCGTGGGGAGGTCATCCTGAGCGGAGGAACCGTCGGTCATAGCTGCCGTGCTGTCATTCTCCATAGTGGTCTGATCCGGCGGCAGAGCGCAGGCATAATACGCATCCGTCTTTTTACTTTCCGTGTTCGTATCGGCAAAGCTGTCCGAGCCGTTGTCCCCGCCAGCGGCGGTCAGGCACCGTTCCTCGGGAGCACTTTCCGCTGCGGCGGCCTCCATCGGGGCCGTATCACAGGCAGCGGAGGTATTGCTGCTGCCGCTAATGCCGCCCAACGTGCCGTGCTGCATCAGTACGATCACCGCCAGACACGCGGCAGCCGCCGCCAGCTTGCCCCAGGGCTGCCGCTTCTTAGGCCGGGACTGAGGCGTTTCCGCCACAGCCTTCATCACCGTTTCCGCAAAATCTGCCGACAGTCCTATAAAAAATCCAAGTGCAAAAAAGTTTAACGAGCTTGTAGAGCCGACCGCCGCTAATTTTATT
>ENA-ORCP01000825-ORCP01000825.1-human-gut-metagenome-genome-assembly--contig:-NODE-825-length-27604-cov-5.875213_pt1 | contig 27604 bp, 28 predicted proteins | sample MGYA00242990_ERZ507991 | MGnify/ENA primary metagenome ERZ507991 (study PRJEB26167, sample SAMN06115496) | human gut metagenome | host: Homo sapiens | place: China:Henan | collected 2015-05-07 | study... | reverse complement strand
TGATATAAATATCAGCTTCTGCAGCTATCAGGTAAACTTCTGCCATACGCATCATAAAAGTCGCATTTAAATTGCCAGTGCATTTTTTACAGTATACTTTCCTGTTCGTGCCGTAATGAAGCTTATGAATGGTATAAGAAGGGCATATAACAGAAAACATAAGATAAGTTTTATAAAACGCTCTATTTCGCTTGTTATGTATGCTATGGCGGTATATATAATGATAGTTTTTGGGATTTTTATTATTTCAATGGGGGATACGGCGGTTTCACTGCTTTTAAAGATGTTGAGTTTGCCAATATATTTTTCGGATTTATGGCGATGGCTTAAATTTATTATACTCTGGTGCATAAGTATATGTATTATTCTGGCACTGCACTATTCGTCATCTCAAGGCAAGATAAAATTAAGGTATATGCTTCCGGGTTGTGTAATATCGGTTACGGTATGGACAGTTGTTTCGGCATTGTTTTCTTTTTATGTAAAGTATATGGGACGATATTCCGTTTTGTACGGCTCCATAGGTGCGGTTATAATACTTCTTTATTGGTTTTATATTACTTCCGTAATACTTCTCATGGGTGCGGAATTTTCCGGCTGTCTTGTGCAGAGAATAGAAGAACTGGGATAAACACAGAGTTTTTAATGGTTTATTGTGCTAAAGCGGTTTGACATATGAATTAAATTTCTATATAATAATTATTACGATTTGTTATGAGTATATAGAAATAGAGGTTACGTATGGAATTAAAAGAATGTATAAATTTTCTGCTTTCAACTGCCCAGCATAATGTTTTTCAGTATTTAAGCGTTAAGCTTTCGTCACTGGGCATTACGCCTTCCCAGTACAGTGTTTTAAGCTGCCTTTGGGGACGAAGCCACGCAACACCAAAACAGCTTGCAGAGATACTTGGAATAGAAACATCAACTGTATCCGGATTATTGGACAGATTACAGAAAAACGGACTTATAGACAGAATTGTAAACAGTGAGGACAGACGAGAGGTTCAGGTTATAGCTACCCAGAAAGGACGTGACCTTGAAAAGCCGGTTACAGTCATTATAGATGACATGAATAAAGAGGTTCTTAAAACTTTTACTCAAGATGAAATTGATAAGCTTAAAAGTATGTTAAGAATTATTGCAGCCGAAAAATAGAAACGTGGCATTGAAACATGAAACAGATCTGTGGACAGGAAAAGACATAAATGCGCAGATCACGGAAAGGCATGAAAAGCGGTATGAAAGATTTTGAAGCAAAAACCTCTCCCAGGCAGAAAATGGATACCGAAAGCTGGTTTATCGAATGTTACCGGAACAATCAGGGGCATCCTCTGCGGACGTTAGTGCATCTGTACAAGGGAAATTATCATAAATTTGTTCTGGCAGTCATCTGCTTTTTTGCAAAGCATGCCTGCGTCTGGGTACTGCCGATCATTACGGCCAATATCATCAATGATGTGACATCCCACAACCCGGATACTTTTCGGAACATTATTTTTTACAGTATTCTGGAAGCAGGGCTGATCCTGCTGAACATTCCGATGAACTATCTGTATACTTCCTACAAGAGTCTGGCCACCCGCTATGCGGAGACGGGACTGAGGAAAGCATTGATCCGAAAGCTTCAGCAGTTATCCATTTCCTATCATGTGGAGACTCAGTCCGGGCGATTGCAGTCCAAGATCATGCGTGACGTGGAAGCGGTAGAGGGGCTTTCCACACAGTTATTTTTAAGCATTCTGAACATTGCGCTGAATATTGGTGTGGCGCTGGTGGTCACCATCAGCAAGAGCCGGATCGTATTTATCTTTTTCCTTTTGACCACACCGGTAGCAGCCATCACCATGGTCACTTTCCGGAATATCATGAAAAAACGGAACACTGAATTCCGTAAGGAAATGGAAGAGACTTCCGCCAGAGTCATGGAAATGGTGGAACTTGTGCCTGTGACCAGAGCACATGCCCTGGAGGACGAAGAAGTGGCAAAAATGAGCGGCCAGCTTTTTGCTGTGGCGGAAAAAGGCTACAAACTGGATCTGATCCAGGCATTGTTTGGCTCGGTGGGCTGGGCAGTATTCCAGATCTTCCAGGTGATCTGTCTGGCATTTACCGGATATCTGGCCATTGGCGGCAAAATTCAGGCAGGCGATATCACATTGTACCAGAGTTATTTTGCCACGGTAGTCAATCAGGTGTCCTCCATCGTCACCCTGCTGCCTACCATTGCCAAGGGTATTGAATCCGTCAATTCCATCGGTGAAGTATTGTTATCTGAAGATATCGAAGATAATGAGGGCAAGGAAAAACTGGAACAGGTGACCGGTACTTTTGATTTTGAGGACGTATGTTTCCATTATAAAAATAACGAACATAATGTATTGAACCATCTGAATCTTCATGTGAAATCGGGAGAGACTATTGCACTGGTGGGAGAATCCGGCGCCGGAAAGTCTACGATCCTGAATCTGGTCATCGGTTTTAATCAGGCGGAAAGCGGAAAAGTCCTGATCGATGGCAAGGATATCAGTAAGATCGATCTACGCACCTACCGAAAGCACCTGGCGGTAGTTCCCCAGACCTCGATCCTGTTCTCCGGAACGATCCGTGACAATATCACTTACGGTTGCGAAAATGTGTCGGAGGAAGAACTGCAGAAAGTGATCAAAGCTGCCAATCTGTCGGATCTGATCGCATCACTGCCTAAGGGTCTGGATACCATGGTGGGAGAGCACGGCGGCAAACTGTCTGGCGGTCAGAGACAGCGTATCTCCATTGCCAGAGCACTGATCCGGGATCCGAAGGTGATCGTACTGGATGAAGCCACCTCGGCTCTGGACAGTATTTCAGAAAAGCTGATCCAGCAGGCGCTGAACAATCTGACAGAAGGGCGTACCACCTTTATCGTGGCTCACAGACTGTCCACCATCCGGGATGCCGACAGGATCGCGGTCATTGCAGACGGTCGCTGCGCAGAGTACGGCACTTATGAAGAACTTATGGCTCTGCAGGGAGAATTTTATCAGTTGAAACAGATTCAGAGCTGATGGAAATCAGAAAACAGAAAAGCTGCTTGAAACATATGTTCGGCTATGGTATGATAAACATATCGTAGCCGATTTTTACAGGTTACTATTTGCAGGACAGGAAAGACGAGGACTTAGTATACATGTTTGCATATGTGAATGGCTTTTTGGAAGATACCACAGTAGATAACGCTGTGATCGATGTCAACGGATTTGGCATCAATGTAAGGATTTCTGCGGATACAGCCTCCAGGCTGCCGGGAATAGGAGAAGAAGTTCGGCTTTACACTTATACCTATGTGAAGGAAGATGCCTTTTTACTATATGGTTTTCTCTCCCGAAGTGATCTGGAAATGTTCAAGTTGTGCATTACAGTCAGCGGAATCGGTCCAAAGGGAGCACTGGCAATATTATCGGTCATGGATGCAGATGATCTGCGGTTTGCCATTATGTCCGGGGATGCCAAGGCAATCTCCAGGGCCCCGGGAGTGGGAGCCCGGACGGCGCAGCGCCTGATTCTGGAATTAAAAGATAAGATCTCCATTGATGATACACTGATCTCCAGAGAGATCGCCGCAGGCGGAGCCCAGGGAATCCTGACTGCCGGCAGCCTGCACATTGACAGTGAGAAGAAAAAGGAAGCCGTGGAAGCACTGGTGGCACTGGGATACGGACAGGCAGAGAGCCTCAAGGCTGTCAATGCCCTTGAGGATGTGGAGACCATGGATTCCGGCGCGATTCTGAAAGCTGCGCTGAAAAAATTGTTTTAAGGAACCGGATAAATTATGCCTAGAAGAATGATAGAGACAAATATCACAGAAGAAGATATCAAACTGGAAGGCTCTCTGCGGCCCCAGACACTGGATGACTATATCGGCCAGTCCAAGATCAAAGAGAACCTGAAGGTGTATATTACCGCAGCAAAGCAGCGCGGAGATGCACTGGACCATGTGTTGTTCTATGGACCTCCCGGACTGGGCAAGACCACGCTGGCAGGAATCATAGCCAACGAAATGGGTGTGCATATGAAGGTGACCAGTGGCCCTGCGATTGAAAAGCCCGGTGAAATGGCGGCGATCCTGAACAATCTGGAGGAGGGAGATCTGTTATTCGTGGATGAAATCCATCGGCTGAACCGTCAGGTGGAAGAGGTACTGTACCCGGCCATGGAGGATTACTGCATCGATATTATGATCGGAAAGGGTTCCAGTGCCAGATCTGTGCGTCTGGAGCTGCCGAAATTCACTCTGGTGGGAGCGACCACCCGTGCCGGACTTCTGACTGCACCTCTGCGGGATCGTTTCGGCATGATCCATCATCTGGAATTTTATACCATAGAGGAATTACAGCAGATCATCATGCATTCCGCCCGGATCCTGGACGTGGAGATCGAACCGGCCGGAGCAAAGGAAATGGCCAGAAGAAGCCGCGGTACACCGAGACTGGCGAACCGGATCTTAAAACGTGTCCGTGACTTTGCACAGGTTAAATACGACGGGATCATTACCGAGGAGGTAGCCAGAACGGCATTGGATCTGATGGATGTCGATAAGATGGGACTGGACCATATCGACCGCAATATTCTGGTCACGATCATTGAGAAATTCGACGGAGGTCCCGTGGGTCTGGATACCCTGGCAGCTGCCATCGGTGAAGATGCCGGTACGATAGAGGATGTCTACGAACCCTATCTGATCAAGAACGGATTTCTGAACAGAACACCCAAAGGCCGTGTAGTCACAGATCTTACCTATCATCATCTGGGACTGAATTGATACGTGCAGCTTACGAAATTTTACTTGCCACCCTATACATTCTGATATATAATAAATCTTGTATTATATTTTTGCGTAAATGGCATATATTGTGTTTTTCAAAAGAGTGTTAAGAGGGGTGTGGAGATGTCACCTAAGACAGATACAGAAGTGATCATAGGCGGAAAAGTATTTACTTTAAGCGGCTATGAAAGTGAAGATTATATGCAGAAAATTGCTTCCTACATCAATGGAAAGATTACCGAATACGGGAAGCTGGACGGCTTTCGCAGACAACCTCTGGATAAGCAGAACATTCTGCTCCAGTTGAATATTGCAGATGATTATTTTAAAGCCAAGAAGCAGATCTCCATTCTGGAGGAAGAACTGCAGGGCAAGGAAAAAGAGCTTTATGATCTGAAGCATGAACTGATTTCAGCACAGATCAAACTGGAAAATGCAGAAAAGCAGGGGAAGGAACTGCAAAAGCAGTTAAATGAAGACGCCAAGAAGATTGTACGTCTGGAGACAGAATTAAAAGACAAATAAATTGATAGCTGTCCGTTTTCGGGCAGCTATTTGCTTATATGAATCGAATGCAATAGAGGAAATCTGAAATCTATGAAAGCAGCAAAAAAAGTAGAATTACTGGCACCTGCCGGAAATGCGGAAGCCTTTTACGGGGCTATCCATGCCGGTGCGGATGCTATATATCTGGGTGGCAGCCGTTTCGGGGCCAGAGCTTATGCGGAAAATTTTTCGGAAGAAGAACTGGTTGCCTGTATCCGGTATGCTCATCTTTTTCAGCGAAAAGTATATCTGACGGTAAACACACTGGTAAAAGAATCGGAATTTTCCGGACTGTATGAATATGTATTGCCCTATTACCGGGCCGGACTGGATGGGGTGATTATCCAGGACATGGGAGTGTTTGCATATCTCAGAGAACATTTTCCAGGGATGGAACTCCATGGAAGCACTCAGATGACCATTACAGGGGAGTATGGGGCAGCTTTTCTGAAGGAACAGGGGGCCTGTCGTGTAGTTCCCGCCAGAGAGCTGAGCCTTGCGGAAATCCGCAGGATCAAGGAAGTCACAGGGCTTGAGATCGAATGCTTTATCCATGGAGCCATGTGTTATTGCTATTCCGGACAGTGCCTGTTCAGCAGTATTCTGGGGGGCAGAAGTGGCAACAGAGGACGTTGTGCCCAGCCTTGTCGCCTGCCCTATACCACTGGAAAACATCCGAAGGAATGTTATCCTTTAAGCCTGAAAGATATGTGTACCATTGAATATATTCCGGAGCTTCTGGAGGCAGGGATCGACTCCTTTAAGATCGAAGGCCGTATGAAGAAGCCGGAATATGCCGCTGGAGTTACGGCAATTTATCGCAAATATATTGACCAGTATTATGCGGATTCCAAAGCTCCTCAGAAGATTTCTGCGGCAGATATGCATACGCTTTCCTGCCTCTATATTCGCAGTGAGAGACAGGATGGTTATTATCACAAGCACAACGGCGGGGAGATGGTGACTCTGGACAGCCCGGCTTACAGCGGTAGTGATGAGACTTTGCTTCAGAATATCCGGAAGAAGCATCTGGAACACAGGCTGACCCTTCCGGTATCCATGCAGGCTGAATTTCTGACCGGGGAGACCGCAAAATTGTATTTGTGGACCGGAGAGAGTGCCGTCACCGTAGAAGGGAATGTGGTAGAAGAAGCTTCCCGACAGCCCATCACACAGGAAAATATAGCAAAACAGCTGGGGAAACTTGGCGACAGTCACTTCCATCTGGAGGACTCCATCGGAATCCGGGTAAGTGACAATGCTTTCTACCCGTTAAAAGCTATCAACGAGTTACGCCGAAAGGGACTTTCCCTGCTGGAAGAACAAGTGATCCTTGCAAACGGCTTCCTTTATGAGAGAACTTCCGAAAAAGCTCCGACACTGGCTGACGATGGTGATTTTCGGAAAAACGATAGTATAAAGTCTCAAAAATCCGATGAAAAATGGGCTATCACGATACGGACCCCGGAACAATGCCAGGGCTTTTGCAGTTCATCCTTCTGGAAAGATCCGGTCAGAACCGCCGGACAACTCAGACTCTATCTGGATGCGGATTTCCTGTTACAGGATCCGTCCGCTGCGGAGAAGATTTTGAGAAGCCTTACTGAAAAAGAGATCCAATCTGTGATCGCTCTGCCGAAGATCCTGCGCCTGCGGGATGGGCAGTATCTTGAAAAATTACGGAAATTGCTGCTGGAAAATCTGGCATATATAAATGGCTTTCAGGCAGCAAACATGGAACATATCGCGTTATTAAAACAATGGAATTTTACCGGAAAAGAAATCTATGGGGATCATAGTCTGTATCTCTGGAACCGGACCAGCCGGGATTTCTGGAAGGCATTTTTAGACGGCTATTGTCTGCCGTTGGAGCTGAATGCCGCAGAGCAGAGGGACATTCTGGATCCTGCGTTTCCTGCGGAAAAAGTAATATACGGCAGGATCCCTATGATGGTCACCGCCAACTGCGTGCAGAAGACCACTGACCGGTGTCAGCCGCAGGAGAATCCGAAGGCATTGGATCTGATCGACCGCTATCATAAAAGATTTCCGGTTCAGCGGAATTGTATCCACTGTTTTAATGTGATCTATAACAGTGTTCCGCTTTCCTTGCACAAGGAATTATGTAAATGGAGCGGCCTGGTGACCGGACGGCTGGATTTTACCACGGAAAATGAGACCGAGACTTTGGAAGTCCTGGAGTATTTTGCCGGTACCCGTAAGGAATTGCCCTATGGGGAATATACCACCGGTCATGAAAAACGTGGAGTAGAATAGACAGAAAGGTTTTGGATCCATGCAGGAATATGTGATTGAATTATCCAAATATTTTATCGCCTTTTTTATGGTGTTATATACGGCAAGCTGTTTTTATACCTTTCGGTATCCGGTGGGAGAGAAGCATCGTGGAGTATTTATTTTACAGGATCTTTTGATGTTTCTGGTGCAGGTCCTCTGTTTTCTGAACCTGTCTCTTGTCAGCGGAGATTTTCAGTATTTGTTTTTCTTTGCATTTATACTGATCTTTCTGTTTGCTACGATCACGATGGTATCGCTGATCTACGAGAATATTAACAGGCTTTTGCTGAATAATATGTGTATGCTTCTGGGAATCGGTCTTTGCATCGTATCGAGATTATCTTTTGACAAGGCCATCCGGCAATATGTGATTGTACTGGTATCTCTGATCTTTTCCCTGCTGGTTCCGTATCTGCTGGGAAAGATCCACTTTTTTAAGAAGATCACCTGGCTGTATGCCACGTTGGGAATTGCGCTGCTCAGTACGGTGCTGATCCTGGGAGAGGTGACCCATGGTTCCAAGATTTCATTTTCCCTGGGAGGAATCACGTTCCAGCCTTCGGAATTCGTCAAGATCCTGTTCCTGTTCTTTCTGGCGGGAGCGTTGTGGGAAAATGTCTCCTTCCAGAGAGTCGTTCTGACGGCGATCATTGCGGGAGCCCATGTGGTGATCCTGGTAGTATCCAAGGACCTGGGAAGTGCTTTGATCTTTTTCGTGGGCTTTGTTTTTGTGGTTTTTGCTGCCACAAGAAATTATCTGTATCTTCTGGCAGGACTTGTCGGCGGAGGTGCGGCTTCTTATCTGGCTTATCAGCTGTTTGATCATGTACGGGTCAGAGTACTGGCCTGGCAGGATCCCTGGAAATATATTGACAATAAAGGCTATCAGATCACACAGTCATTATTTGCCATCGGCAGTGGAAGCTGGTTCGGCATGGGACTGTTAAAAGGTAATCCCACAGCGATTCCTTATGTGGAAGCGGACTTTATCTTTTCTTCCATCTGCGAGGAACTGGGCGTGATCTTCGGAATATGTCTGATCCTGATCTGTGTCAGCAGTTTTCTGGAAATGATGCGGGTGGCAGTATGCATTCATGACAGATTCTATCAGCTGATCGTATACGGCATCGGTATTATGTATATTTTCCAGATATTCCTGACCATTGGCGGCGGTACCAAGTTCATTCCGCTGACCGGAGTGACACTTCCTTTCATCAGCTATGGAGGAAGTTCCGTCATGACGACCATGATCATGTTTTTCATTATACAGGGAATCTATATTCGCCTGCAGAAGGAAGGAGAGCGCAGAGGTGGCAGAAAATAAGGCGCAGAATACGCAGAAAAATACACAGAAAAAAGATGCCGACCGCAAAAAGGACGCCCGGAGCAGAAAACGTATGGGCAACCAGCGGGAAATCTGGCTTTCTGCCGGAAGCATCGGTGTCCTGTTCTTGTGCCTGTTGGTCTATCTGGGTCATTTTGTGGCAACCAGCGAACAGGATATGATCAACAACAGTTATAATTCCCGTCAGCAGATTCTGCTGTCCCGCAATTACCGCGGATCCATTTATTCCAGGGATGGGGATGTTCTGGCAGAGACGATACTGGATGCGGATGAAGAGGAGACTCGAAACTATCCGTATAAGAATCTGTTTTCTCATATCGTAGGTTATTCCACCCAGGGACGCATGGGAGTGGAGGCTCTGGCCAATTACTATCTGATCAACACCAATACCTCCCTGAGCAATAAAGTGAAAAACGATACTGCCGGGAAAAAGAATCCCGGAGATAATGTATATACCACACTGGATGTCCATATCCAGCAGGTGGCCAATGACCAGCTGGATATTTACCGTGGTGCCATCATTGTAACGGAAGTGTCTACCGGCAAGATTCTGGCAATGGTGTCGCATCCCGATTTTGATCCGAATACCATTCCGGAGATCTGGGATGATCTGATCGACAATGATTCCAGTACAGTACTGCTGAACCGCGCCACCCAGGGACTTTATCCGCCCGGATCCACCTTCAAGATCGTAACGGCATTGGAATATATCCGGGAGAATCCCACCACGTATCAGAATTATTCTTATAACTGTAATGGTTCTTTCCGGGTGGGAGACAGCAAAATCAGTTGTTATCACGGTTCCAGTCACGGACAGGTCAGCTTTCAGAAGTCCTTTGCAAAATCCTGTAACTCGTCCTTTGCCAATATTGGAATGAGCCTGGACAGAGAGGCTTTTCAGGAGACACTGAATGACCTTTTGTTCAATAAAGATCTGCCACTTACGCTGAATTATGCCAAAAGCTCGGCTATCGTCTCCGAAAGTACACCTTCCTCGGAAATGATGCAGACCTCCATCGGTCAGGGTAAGACCCAGATCACACCGATGCATCTGAATATGATCACCTGTGCCATTGCCAACGATGGTGTTCTGATGAAGCCCTATGTCATTGATCATGTGGAAAATGATGAAGGTACTGTGGTAAAAAGCTTTAAGGCATCGGAATACGGCCGTCTGATGACAGAGGACGAATCTGCGATTCTGAAACAGTTGATGACCGATGTTGTGGAAGAGGGAACTGCTTCCAAGTTAAGAGGTTTAAACTATACGGCTGCCGGTAAGACAGGTTCTGCGGAATACAATAATATCAAGGGTGACAGCCATGCCTGGTTTACCGGTTTTGCTCCCGCAGAAGACCCGGAAGTCTGTGTCACCATTATCGTAGAGGGTGCAGGAAGTGGCGGTGATTACGCAGTTCCCATTGCAAGACGTCTGTTTGATGCTTACTTCAACCAGAAAGAGTGATCGGAGGAGTCAAAAGAATCATGATAGAGGCTACCAGTTGCGGTGGCGTTGTGATCTTCCGTGGGAAGATCCTGCTGCTGTATAAGAACATTAAGAATAAATATGAAGGCTGGGTATTGCCGAAGGGTACCGTCGAAGCCGGGGAGACCCATGAGGAGACCGCACTCAGGGAAGTGCTGGAGGAAAGCGGTTCCAAGGCATACATTGTAGATTATATCGGCAGAAGCGAGTATTCTTTTACCGTACCGGAAGATGTGGTGGAGAAGGAAGTCCACTGGTATCTGATGGGAACGGACAGCTATTACAGCAAGCCCCAGAGAGAAGAGTATTTTGTGGATTCCGGCTTTTACAAATATCATGAAGCATATCATCTTCTGAAATTTGCCAATGAAAAGCAGATTCTGGAAAAAGCCTATGCGGATTATCAGGAAAGAAAAAGGAATAATCAATGGAAAAATTGATTATTCCTGCTTTTCTGAAATATTTTTAAACATTTTTGACGATTTCCAGATCTGGTCTCTGCAAGAGATCTACAAATTCGTTTTTATCATTTTTTAAAATGGGACGGGAGTATTTGTTGGGATGAATGATCAGTACTTCCCAGATGCTTCCGTCATTCAGTTCCACGCTGGTTCCGATCTGGGCATCTGCAATACGTTTCATGATCGGCATCAATAATTCCACGTCATATTTATCCAGACTCTTTTCGAAATTTCCAAGAATCTGTAACGGTGTCAACGCATTACGGTAGGTTCTGGGAGACGCCATGGCAATATAGGCATCAATAATGGCAATATACCTTGCGAAGACATCAATTCTCTGTCCGGACATATGGTAAGGATAGCCGCTGCCATCGAGTCGTTCGTGATGCATGATCACAGCATTTTTCACATGCTCATTCAGATCCTGATTACGTACGGTGGTATAACCGACTACAGGATGAGTCTTGATAACTTTGAATTCTTCATCCGTCAGTTTGCCGGGCTTCCATAACAGTTCATAGGGCAGCTGCAGCTTGCCGATATCATAATAGAAACCGCAGAGGATCAGGGTATTTTTCTCTTCTTCGCTCATTCCCAGCCAGTCAGCGAAGGTCCCCGCCAGAAGAGCGGCATTCAGTCCCTGGGTATAGGTGAGTTCATCCTCACTGGGCATCAGATTGTACAGATAGTCTAACAGTACCGGGCCGGAAGTAATATAATAATACAATTCGTTGTAAATTGTCAGCAGAATAATATCCGCCGGTTTTCTTCCCATGATCAGCAGTTGTTTCATGGCTAATTTATATTGTCCCAAAAACAACGGATAAGCACGTTCGAATGCTTTGAAATTAGAATCAAAACGAATCTTGGCATAATGTGTAGTGGCGAAATCAACATCTTCCATTATGGTGACACATACCAGATTGTACCGTTTCAATTTCTCAATGATCTGCGGAGTGATGGTGGTTCCTGCAGGGTAGATCACACGATCCTGATCCAGAATGTCCTCCCCCAGGACCATATCCGGCTGTAACTCCATTTTCGTAATAACCTTCAAAGCTGTATCCTCCTCATTTGTACTAATTCAAGTATAAAATATCATACTAAAAAGTCAAGTAACAAAAATTGTAATATAAAGGAAACTATGCTATACTAGGAGAAAAAGATTTAAGGAACTTGTGTATGGCAGGAAAGCTGAAGTTTGCGCAAAATCTCTATCTTGGAGAGGGCATCGCGCCGGAAAAACTGGATAAACTAAAAAAGAGGCTGAATAAAAAGCCTCTTCTGGCCAATGTATATCTGATCACTCCGGCCAGAAATCCCGCGGATCAGCTGGATATTTTTGATGCCAGACAGTTGGTACAGCCTCATTATAAGGACGAAGAATTTCTCGTTCTCGGTATGGCTTCCGGCTACGAGGATGCGCTGCAGCTGATCGAACGGGTCACCGGAGAGTGCCTGAAAGCCAGAGGGGACTGTAATCTGCGGGAGTATTTACTATGTTGACGATTCTTTTTAAAATATTGAGTATTCTTGGGATCGTGCTTCTGATCCTGTTGGGAATCGCACTGGTGGTAATTCTCCTGGTTCTGTTCTTTCCGATTTCTTACAAAGCTGCCGGAAAACGGACGGTAGAGGAATTCTTTATCACCGCGAGAGTAAAATGGCTGTTCGGTCTATTGCGGATGAACTGCGATTATCCTGATCCCGGGAAAATTTACGTAAAGTTTTTATTCTTTACGCTATATGATTCTTCCGTAGAGAAGCCTGAGAAAACAGACCGGACATCTACGGAAACGACAGGGAACGAGAAAACACCCGCTTCTGCGGAGCAGACAACAGAAGAACATACCCCGGAATCTGTCGGGACGCCTAAGCTGATCGAAGCAGAAGATCCCACGGCATTCTCGGCAACGGCCGCAGATGTTGAGTCTGCTGCGGAAAGGGAGGATTCCGGAATCCCGGAACCGGGAACACCAGAGCCAGCGGGAGAAGCTCCCGGGAAGACTACGGATCGTCTGTACGGATTTTTTACAAGAATCCGGTACACAGTCCGAAAGATTTGTGATAAAATCAAAAATATTCTGGAAAACATTGCATTTTACAAGAACCTATGGAATGACCCGGATACCCAGGGACTTTTGAAACATGCCGGGAAACGTTTCGGACATATCTGGAAGCGGCTGCGCCCGAGAAAGCTTACGGTCAATGCCACGGTCGGCACCGGTTCTCCGGATACTACGGGATATCTGTATGGTATCTACGGAATGGTGCTTCCGAAGCTGGGAAAGGGGATCTGTATTACCCCGGATTTTGAACAGGCGATTCTGGAAGGGGATTTCAAGGCTTCCGGACATTTTACCGCGGCCTGTGTATTATTCCATTTCGTCCGACTGCTTTTAGATCGGCGATTACGGGAATTGTTGCATAAAATCAGACAATATCAGAAGACACAGAAAAAATAACAGTGTAAAACAGGAGGTTTGTTATGGCAGACAAAGAGAATCAGTTTCAGGGCGTTGTAGAATCCCTGTTGAAGGGTATGGATACCGTGTTATCCACTAAAACCGTAGTCGGTGAGGCTACAAAGATCGGCGATACGATCATCCTGCCGCTTGTGGATGTCACCTTTGGTGTCGGTGCCGGAGCCGGCAATAATTCCGAGAAAAAATCCGCATCCGGAGCCGGAGGCTTAGGCGGTAAGATGACCCCCAGTGCGGTTCTGGTCATCAAAAACGGTTCCACCAAGCTGGTAAATATCAAGAATCAGGATACAGTCACCAAGATTCTGGATATGATTCCCGATATCGTAGATAAATTTACCCAGCCGAAGGAAAAAGAAGAAATGTCCGATGCGGAAGTGGTAGATATCGCATTTCCTGAAGAGGAAGAGAAAACTACAGAAGACAAGTAATATTTAAAATACTCTGCATATAATAAAGTGAGAACAGTCTGGATCCGTTTGATAGATGAAGAAGATCATTGGTCTGATACTCTTTTTTGTGGCTGTCGGCATGCTGCTCATGCTTGTGATCCATAACCGTTTTATCGGCTTGATCATGGTAGCACTTTTATTATTTGCAGGGTATTATCTTTTCTGTGGTTGCGAGTAAGAGGGTGCAGTATGATTGATTGGGAAGAGGTCATTAAGGCAGAGAGTACCGAAGAACTGAAAGAAATAAAACTGTGGCTTTTCCAGGAAAATATGCGTCTGAAACAGGAACGCTCAGAGCTGGAGCAGGAGCGTACGGAACTGGAACAGGCCCGGAACAAATTTCTGGATGAGCGGGTGAAACTGCGGGACGAGCTGGATGAATTAAACCGCCGTACAATCATGGAACGGAAACGGCTGAAGGAAGAGAATCTGTTTTTTGAGAAGAAAATGGCCATTTTACAGGAGGGGTTCCGACAGCTGGAAGAGCTACAAAGAGAATGGAACTGTATGCGGAATCAAACTTCCGGAAGGATTACAGGAATCAGACAAACTTCCTGAACCGATTTACACACCATCTACAAAAGCAGAGATCGGTGATCATGATGAGAATATTTCTTTTGAACAGAGTATCGATCATCTGGAAAAATATTTCCCGGGAAGAGGAAAAGAATTAGCAGAAAAGCTTCGTGACAACACGATTGCTCTCTATAAAAAATGCGCAGAATATGCACTCAGTAAAGGAATCATCATTGCAGATACTAAGTTTGAATTTGGTCTTGATGAAGAAGGCAACATGGTGATCGGTGATGAGATGCTGACACCGGACAGCTCAAGATTCTGGCCGGCAGATGGTTATGAACCGGGACACGGACAGCCGTCATTTGACAAGCAGTTCGCACGTGACTGGCTCACAGCCAATCCGGATAATAACTGGACACTTCCACAGGAGATCGTGGATAAGACAATCGAAAAATACCTGCAGGCATATGAGATGCTTACTGGAGAAAAACTTGCATAATTATTGCATTTCATATTATAAGAATAAAAATACAAAAGGATCGGCTTTTAATTGCCGGTCCTTTTATTAACTGCTATTATAGTAATAGGAAAATATCAATGAGAAAGGAAGAAGCTTATGAAACGACCATTTAAGAGGATTTTATACGGCGGAGATTATAACCCGAACCAGTGGGGAAAAGAGGTCTGGAAAGAAGATATGCGCATTTTCAAAGATGCCCGTATCAATAGTGCAACGATTAATGTATTTTCATGGGCAAAGATCCAGCCATCGGAAAATACTTACAATTTTACAGAACTGGATGAAGTGATTGCTATGCTCAGCCAGGAGAATTACGATATCGTGCTTGCTACATCAACAGCAGCGCTGCCGGCATGGATGGTAAAGCGTTATCCGGAGGTCGCAAGGACTGATTATGAGGGAAGACATCACAAATTCGGACAGCGTCATAATGCTTGCCCGAATTCCCTTGTGTTTCAGAAGTTTGCATCCCGTCTGGCCGGAAAGCTTGCCGAGCGTTACGGGAACAATCCACATGTAACCTGCTGGCATATCAGCAACGAGTATGGTGGAGAATGCTACTGCGAAAATTGTGAGAAAGCTTTCCGAGTCTGGCTACGTGAAAAATATCAGACACTGGATGAACTGAACAAAGCATGGAATACCGAATTCTGGGGACATACGATTTATGACTGGGATGAAGTAGTACTTCCAGATGCTCTTGGTGACGGGATTGAAGATGCGGCAGAACCGCATATGACAGCTTTTGCCGGACTATCGATTGATTATTGTCGCTTTAATTCAGACGGAATGCTGAATAACTTCAAGATGGAAAAAGAAGCAATCCGTAAATTTGACAAAGAGACACCGATCACTACAAATATGATGGGAACGTTTAAAGGACTTGATTATTTCAAATGGGCAAAGGAAATGGATGTGATCTCCTGGGATAATTATCCTTCTTATAATACACCATGGAGTCTGGTCGCAATGAAGCATGATTTGATGCGTGGACTCAAAGATCAGCCGTTTATGCTGATGGAACAGACACCGAGCCAACAGAATTGGCAGCCATATAACTCACTTAAACGTCCGGGTCAGATGCGCGCGCAGAGCTATCAGACCATGGCGCACGGTGCGGATACAATCCAGTTCTTTCAGTTGCGCCGAAGTGTAGGCGGATGTGAGAAGTTCCACGGAGCAGTCATTGCTCATGCCGGAACGGAAAATACAAGAGTGTTCCGCGAAGTGAAACAGTTAGGTGAAGAATTGGAAAAACTGAGTAATGTGATTCCGGGAACTGTTAATGAAGCAGAGGTCGGTGTAATCTTTGACTGGGATAACTATTGGGCATTGGAATACACAAGTGGACCATCCATCAGTCTCAAATATGTGGATCAGATCCATCGGTATTACCGCTATTTCTATGATCATAATATGGGGGTTACAATGATTCCGGTAGATGCAGATTTTTCCAAATATAAGATGATCGTTGCACCGGTGCTTTATATGGTGAAACCGGGAATGAAAGAAGCATTGGAAGAATATGTGAGAAATGGTGGAATTCTCGTGACAACTTACATGAGTGGTATTGTCGGAGAGTCAGACAATGTATATCTGGGCGGATATCCGGGACCGTTAAAGGAGATGGCCGGTATCTGGGTAGAAGAAATCGATGCCCTTGCACCGGAACAGTATAATGTGGTGACTTTCAAAGATGGAAGCCAGAGCAAATGTAAGATCGTATGCGATCTGATGCATCTGGAAGGTGCGGAGTCACTTGGAGAATATGCGGAAGATTTCTATGCTGGTATGCCTGCGGCAACCCGAAATACCTATGGAAATGGAAAGCTGTATTATATTGGAAGCTGTATGGAAGATGCAGGTACTGATAAAGTGCTTGCGATGGCAGCGGGGGATGCCGGGGTAAATCCGGTTGCAGGAAAAGGAAACGGTCTGGAGATCGTAAAACGTAACGGAGAAGGAAAGAGTTTCTATTTTGTGATGAACTTCAAGGATGAAGAACTGGAAATTCCGGAAGAATTTACAGGAAAGAAAGATCTTTTAAGTGGAAATGCAGTAGAAAAGGGAGAAAAGCTTCCTAAGTTTGGTGTGAAGATTGTAGTAGAATAAAAAAATTAAAAGAAACATAAAAGGAAACAGGAATTTCAGGCAGATGTAAAAGCAGAGCTGCCTGGGATTTCTGTTTCTTTTTATTTAACAGGAAAAGTGCCAGCAGAGCTGCTGTGCAGATTGTACGAAAATAAAAACATAGTTTTCCTATGAATTTATTTATTTGTAAACCGTACCGTACTTACACTGGATCCGAACAAACAGGGAATAGAGACTTACTATCAGTCACTTAAGGATTTTGGATTCTTTGAGGATGACGAAGAGGTAGAATATGAAAAGAGATGATTTTTCATACGACAGATAAATGTCATAAGAAAAATCATCTCCTTTTTTATTCTTCGATTACCTGAATTTCCAGAAAATCAAAATCAATGGAATCCACAAAACTGTCCTGGTAGAATCTTGCTTTGGAATGCCGCTTGAATTCGTTGATATTCACATCCAGCCAGATTGGTTTGCTGAGATCGAATTCATAGCAGATCTCATCCAGAGCATTGAAAATCTTGTGGGTTCTTGTATCGTTGCTGTCATCACAGATGGTGGTATCTTTGATCATATGATTGTCTTTAAATTCTTTTCCCCATAAGCGGAACATGGTAAAATCCTCCTTATAAAAAATATGAAAAATGCCGGTCAGGGCAAGAATATTTTGTATCAAGTGATTTTCAGTATAGCGGATTTGGGGGAGAAAGTAAAGGAGACAGATTTTATTCTATGATTCTCTGATGTGATGTGCTATATTGATACTAAAGTTTATGAAAGAAAGAGCATCATTCTCAATACTATGGAATAGGATAGAGAAAAAAGACAGGAAATCAGAAAAATGTCTGGAATAAAACGAGAAACCGTAATCAGGGTTATACTGGGAATCTGTATGATATTTGTATCGATTGGTATGATATATGGTAAGTCCAAAGCCGGGAACGCAGATGAAAAAGGCAGAACCTATATAGAAGAATCAGAAAAAACTGCAAAGCAGAAGAACACAGAGAAAAGCAGGAAAGACAGCACGGAATCAACAAAGGCAGACAGCACAAATAAAGCCCAGATGACAGAAGCGCAGCAGCTATCAGACACCGAAGCAAAAGCCATTGCCGAGGCAGAAGCGGTAGAAGCATCCATCCAGCCGGGACAGTATCCGGTGATGGGGATCAGCAGTATCCGCGCATGGCAGCTGGTGAACTATTTTAAGTCGCACGGAAGTACCTACCCGGCAGAAGTTCTGGCGCAGGGAGGCGCCCCTGATATCGAAACATTTGCGCAGATGTATTATGAAGAAGCCACGGTAGAAGGCGTTCGTCCCGAGGTTGCATTTGCACAGGCGATGAAAGAGACAGGCTGGCTACAGTACGGCGGGGATATGCAGATCACCCAGTATAATTTTGCCGGGATCGGGACGACGGGAGGAGGCGTACCGGGAAATTCCTATCCGGATGTCAGAACCGGGATCCAGGCACAGATCCAGCATCTGAAAGCTTATGCGACAGACGAAGCACTTGCCAGGGAATGTGTAGATGACCGGTACTCTTATGTGACAAAGGGGAGTGCACCGTATGTGGAATGGCTGGGGCAGAAAGAGAACCCGGAAGGGTATGGCTGGGCAACGGGTGAACGTTATGGATACGACATTGTAGAAATGATTCATGCAATGCGAAAATAAAAGAAAGAAAAGAGGTACATTATGAAAAAACTTTTAGTGGTAGTTGACATGCAAAATGATTTTGTGGATGGAAGTCTGGGAACAAAGGAAGCGCAGGATATCGTAAGTGGTGTGGTTGAAAAAGTGCAGGATGCAAGAGAAGAAGAGACAGATATTATTTTTACAAGAGATACCCATCAGGCAGATTATTTGCAAACCCAGGAAGGGAAAAAGCTTCCGATAGAACATTGTATACAGGGTACACATGGATGGGAAATTATTGATGCGTTAAAGCCGTATGTATTAAAGAAGATTGACAAGCCAACGTTTGGAAGTACGGAGCTGGCGGAGATTGTAAAAAAGATGAGATATACAGACATTGAACTTGTCGGACTTTGTACAGATATCTGTGTGGTGTCGAATGCGTTACTGTTAAAGGCGGTACTTCCGGAAGCAAGGATCCAGGTGGATGCATCCTGCTGCGCAGGTGTGACACCGGCGACTCATCAGGCGGCATTAGAAACCATGAAAATGTGTCAGATTGAGATTATCTAATTTATTAAAATACTATGAAGCTTGCCCCAGCTGTATAGATTTCAAAGAGAAAAAATGGTATACTGATTTTACTTTCGGGACGAAAAAGGGAGATATATTCCGGAGGGAAGTATACATAAAAAGGGGAGATTACATGCAGTCAGCAATGAAGTATTACGATGATGTAGACAGCTGGAAGACCGTCATGTTTCTTTACAATTCCGCATTGAAAGAAGTAGGGACGAAGCTGGAGATACTGAACGATGAATTTCAACATGTACACAGATATAATCCGATCGAGCATATCAAGACCAGGATCAAATCCGCAGAAAGTATTGTGAAAAAGCTGAAGCGGTACGGATATGAGACAAGTATTGAGAACATGGTACGCTATGTCAATGATATCGCAGGAGTCCGTCTGATCTGTTCGTTTACATCCGATATTTACCGGCTTGCGGAGATGATCGGGAATCAGAGCGACTTAAAGGTTCTGTCGATCAAAGACTATATCAAGAATCCGAAGGAAAGTGGATACAAGAGCTACCACATGCTGGTGTCCGTTCCGATCTTTCTGTCGGACAGTGTGGTGGATACGAAGGTCGAGATCCAGATCAGGACAATTGCGATGGATTTCTGGGCGAGTCTGGAGCATAAGATTTATTACAAGTTTGAAGGACAGGCACCGGAGTATATCAGCCGGGAACTAAAAGAATGTGCGGATATGGTATCGGCACTGGATGACAAGATGCTGTCACTGAATGAAGCAATTCTGGAATGTCTGAAAGAAGGCGGTGAGAAGCCGGTTCCGGAGAAAACAGAAGAAGTGGATGCGGAGATCATTGAGAATCCTATGATCCGATAAAGAAACACAAGAAAGTAATTATAAGAAAGCAGGAGCAGTCAATTGATTGTTGAGGAGTATACTCAACGTTAACTGACTGCTCCTGCTTTTTTGACACCGAACAGAAAAAAATCATATTTAACAAAAACTTTACACAGCCAGGATTTCAGATTTTACAACCATTTTATATGATAGAGACCGTGAAGAAAAGAAAAAACAAAAACACATAAAACGGAGGATTTTAGTATTATGAAATTCAGAAAATTAATGGCAGTAGCACTTATAGCAGCAATGGCAGCAACAATGGCAGTTGGATGCGGAGGATCATCATCTGACAAGAGCGCAGAGGGCAGTACGGATAACAGCAGCGCAGATAGCGGAAGTGATTTTGATACATCAAATGATATCACAATCGTATCTCGTGAAGATGGATCCGGTACAAGAGGAGCTTTCATTGAGCTGTTCGGAATAGAAGAAAAACAGTCAGACGGAACGAAAGTAGATATGACAACAACAGATGCGCAGATTACAAATAATACATCGGTAATGCTTACAACTGTAGCAGGTGACGAATATGCAATCGGTTATGTATCACTCGGATCTTTAAATGACAGTGTAAAGGCTCTGAAGATTGACGGAGCAGAAGCCACAGCAGACAATATCGAAAATGGTTCTTACAAAGTGTCAAGACCTTTCAATATTGCAGTGAAGAAAGATCTTGATAATGAAGTTGCAAAAGATTTTATGGCATATATTATGAGTACAGAAGGACAGGAAATCGTATCAAATGAAAAATACATTCCGGTATCGGATGTAGAAGCTTATGCAGGATCAAAACCATCTGGAAAATGTGTAGTAGGTGGATCTTCTTCTGTATCACCGCTGATGGAAAAACTGATTGAAGCATATAAGAAAGTAAACCCAAATGCAGACATTGAGCTTCAGACTTCAGATTCTACAACAGGTATGACATCTACGATCGAAGGAAGCTATGACATCGGTATGGCATCCAGAGAACTGAAAGATGACGAAGCTTCAGAACTTGAAGCAACAGTAATCGCAACAGATGGTATTGCAGTGATCGTAAATAAAGCTAACACGGCAGATGAGCTTTCAGCAGATCAGGTAAAATCAATCTATGTTGGGGATGTTACAACATGGGATGAAGTTTCCAAATAAATAAAAGAGGAAATTAAAGAATGAAATCAAAAGCATGGACTGAAAAAGTCATGCAGGGAGTGTTCTTCATTGCCGCCTGCACTTCGGTGCTGGCGGTAGCTCTCATTTGCATCTTCTTGTTTGCAAATGGAATCCCTGCAATCAGACAGATAGGATTTGTAAAATTTATAACCGGTGATATCTGGCGTCCGGGAAATGAACTTTTTGGTATTTTTCCGATGATCATCGGAAGTATCTATGTGACGGCAGGAGCAATTATATTTGGTGTGCCGATCGGAATTCTGACTTCGGTATTTATGGCTATGTATTGCCCGAAGAAAATTTACAGACCGTTAAAAGCAGCAACTGAACTGCTTGCGGGAATTCCGTCAGTTGTATATGGTTTCTTCGGCATGGTAATCGTAGTTCCGATCATTCGGGACTTTGGAAGAACTTTAAAGATGATGGGACTGGTTGAAAAATCCGGAGATGGAAAAGGAATCCTGACTACATCAATTGTACTTGGTATGATGATCCTTCCAACGATCATCGGGACAACAGAAAGTGCAATGCGTGCAGTGCCACCACAGTACTATGAAGGCTCGCTGGCACTTGGCGCAACCCAGGAAAGAAGTATTTTCAAAGTTGTGATTCCGGCGGCAAAGTCCGGTGTGATCACAGGAATCGTACTTGGAATCGGACGTGCGATCGGTGAGACCATGGCAGTTATTATGATCGCAGGAAATCAGCCTAGACTGGTCAATAATATTCTGCTCGGTGTCCGTACTCTGACTGGTAATATTGTAATTGAGATGGGATATGCGACCGGACTTCACAGGGAAGCACTGATTGCTACAGGAGTTGTACTTTTTGTATTTATCCTGATCATCAATTTTAGTGTTACGCTGCTTAAGAGGAGGGGTGAATATGAGTGATCAGACGAAAAAATCTGTTTATATCAACCGGGAAAATTTTACAGATAAGATAAAAAGCTATCTGAGACATCCGGGATCCATGATTTTGATGTTTCTTGTGATGTTTGCGACATTTATCACGTTTGCATTGCTCCTGTTCCTGATTTTTTATATTTTGATCAATGGAATTCCGTATATTAAACCGTCATTATTTTCATTACATTATACATCGGACAATGCATCTGTTATACCGGCATTGATCAATACGGTTGTTATGACACTGCTTTCGCTTTTGATCGCAGTACCGTTTGGTATTTTTTCAGCAATCTTTCTTGTGGAATACGCAGGAAAGGGGAATAAATTTATCGAAGTGATCCGCCTGACGACGGAGACTCTTTCGGGCATTCCGTCTATCGTATATGGTCTGTTTGGTATGCTGTTCTTTGTAAATACGCTGAAATGGGGATTTTCCGTTCTGGCAGGTGCATTTACTTTATCGATCATGATTCTTCCGCTGATCATGCGCCAGACAGAAGAAGCACTTAAAGCAGTTCCGGATTCTTACAGAGAAGGAAGCTTTGGACTTGGAGCCGGAAAGCTCCGTACTGTATTCCGTATCGTGCTTCCATCGGCAGTTCCTGGAATCCTTGCGGGTGTGATCCTTGCCATTGGACGTATCGTAGGAGAGACGGCAGCACTGATTTATACAGCAGGAACGGTTGCACAGGTGCCAAAGAATGTACTTGGTTCCGGTCGGACACTGGCAATTCATATGTATATGCTGTCAAGCGAAGGGCTGTATATGAACCAGGCGTATGCGACAGCTGTTATTTTGCTTGTACTGGTTGTTGCGATCAACACCCTTTCCGGTGTGGTTGCGAAGAAACTGACGAAAGCATAGAGAGGAAAAGAAAATGTCAAAGATAAGTGTAAAAAATCTTGATTTATATTATGGCGATTTCAAGGCACTGAAAAACATTAACCTTGAGATCGAGCCAAATAAGATCACCGCGTTTATCGGACCGAGTGGTTGTGGTAAATCCACACTTCTCAAGTCGATCAACCGTATGAATGATCTGGTAGAAGGATGCCGGATTGACGGCGAAATCCTTCTGGACGGACAGAATATTTTTAAAGGAATGGACGTAAATGTCCTGAGAAAAAGAGTCGGAATGGTATTCCAGAAACCAAATCCATTCCCGATGAGCATTTATGATAATATTGCTTACGGACCAAGAACGCATGGAATCCGTTCAAAGGCAAAACTGGATGATATTGTAGAAAAATCACTGCGTAATGCAGCTATCTGGGACGAGTGTAAGGACCGTCTGAAAAAGAGTGCACTTGGCATGTCCGGTGGACAGCAGCAGAGACTTTGTATTGCACGTGCACTTGCAGTAGAACCGGAAGTACTTCTGATGGATGAACCGACTTCCGCACTGGATCCGATCTCTACATCCAAGATAGAAGACCTTGCGATGGAACTGAAAAAAGATTATACTATCGTTATGGTAACACATAATATGCAGCAGGCAGTCCGAGTGTCGGACAATACCGCATTTTTCCTTCTTGGAGAAGTTGTAGAATATAATGATACTGAAAAATTATTCTCGATTCCGTCCGATAAGAGGACAGAAGATTATATTACAGGGAGGTTTGGTTAAATGCGGAACAGATTTGACAGACAGCTGGAAGAACTTAATGAGATGCTTATTCATATGGGAGAACTTTGCGAGACGGCAATTGAGGAAGCAACAGGAGCCCTGGAAGGGCATGATATTGCCAGAGCAAAGGCTGTCATTACAGCAGACAGCGAGATCGATCAGATGGAAAAAGAAATTGAAAATCTCTGCCTGAAGCTTTTACTTCAGCAGCAGCCGGTAGCGCGGGATCTGCGAAGAATCTCGGCATCACTTAAGATGATCACGGATATGGAACGTATCGGAGATCAGACTGCGGATATCGCAGATATTGTGATCGCAACAAAATCAACAGAGGAAAAGAATCTGAAGGATATTAACCGGATGGCAGAGGCGACTGTAAAGATGGTAAGAGACAGTGTATCTGCCTATGTACAGAAAGATCTGGAGCTTGCAAGAAGAGTCATGGTAGCAGATGATGAGGTAGATGATCTTTTTGATCTGGTAAAAGGAGATCTGGTAAAATTTATTTCCGATCACAAAGGAAGTGCCGGAGATGAGGCAATCGACCTGATCATGATCGCAAAATATCTGGAGAGGATCGGAGATCATGCAACAAATATTGCAGAGTGGGTTGAATTTTCAATTACAGGTATTCATGCAGGCGGAACTGCAATCTAAAAGAAATTAAAGGAGAACGAGAATGATTTTTTGTGTGGAGGATGAAGCGAACATCCGGGAATTAGTAGTATATACACTTGAAACTACGGGATTTGAGGCCCGTGGATTTGAAGAAGGCACATCATTCTTTGAAGCTCTGGCAGAGGAACTGCCAGAGCTGATTTTGCTTGATATCATGCTCCCGGGAGAAGATGGAATGGAGATCCTGAAGAAGCTGAAGACTTCCGGGAGAACCAAAGATATTCCGGTCATCATGGTTACGGCAAAGGGTGCAGAATATGACAAGGTCATGGGATTGGATGCGGGAGCAGATGATTATGTGACCAAACCATTTGGAATGATGGAACTGGTATCCAGAATCCGTGCAGTACTCAGACGGACATCGAAAAAAGAAGAGGATGATACCTATGTGCTGGGTGAGATCCGCATGAACCGTAAAAAGCATGAAGTAACGGTAGTGGGAGAACCGGTAGCATTAACATTGAAAGAATATGAGCTATTGAGAAAACTTATGGAGAATCAGAATATTGTTCTGACAAGAGATAAATTACTGGAAGAAATCTGGGGATATGATTTTGACGGTGAGACCAGAACGGTAGATGTCCATGTAAGAACCTTGCGCCAGAAGCTGGGACAGGCAGGAGAATATATTGAGACTGTCCGGGGGGTTGGATACCGTATAGGAGAGATCGATGCGAAATAGAATCCAGAAAAGTATGATTTTTGTGGTTACGATGTCACTCCTGATCTCGTATATTCTGGTTACTCTGGTTATTTACCGGCAGGCGCTGGATATCCGGCGCAGTGAACTGGTTCAGGAGGCAGAATATATCCGGGCGGCAATAGATATATCCGGAGAAGAATATTTTGGCACCATGGATAAGGTCAGTAGGCGCACCAGGGTAACATGGATCGATAAAGACGGAAAAGTACTTTATGATACCGGAAATGATCAGGAAACGCTGGCAAACCACAAATCAAGAAAAGAATTCAAAGAGGCATTGGCAAATGGCAGTGGGCAGGATATCCGTATGTCAGACAGCAAAGGACAGGAGATGTACTATTATGCGTTGAAGATGGATGATAGCTCTGTCCTGCGTGTGTCAAGAGGCATGGATACGGTCTGGAATACAGCATTTATGATCTTACCGTATATGATTGCGATCGGGGTCATGATGGGGTGTGTTGCATGGTTTATGACAAGGCATCAGGTGAAAAGGCTGATTGCACCGATTAACAATTTGGATCTGGAAGAACCACTGGAAAATGATGTATATGAAGAGTTGCATCCGCTGCTTGAAAGAATTGACAGGCAGAATAAAGAAAAAGCAGCAATTGAACAGATGAGGAGAGAATTCTCTGCAAATGTTTCCCATGAGCTGAAGACTCCTCTGACCTCGATTTCGGGATATGCAGAAATTATGATGAACGGTCTTGTAAAATCGGAAGATATGCAGGGATTCAGTGAACGGATCTATAAAGAGGCAAGCAGGATGATCACCCTGGTCGGTGATATTATCAAGCTGTCAAAACTGGATGAGGGCAGTGTGGAGCTTGAAAAAGAGAATGTGGATCTGTATCAGATGACAAGGGAGATCGTGAGCCGTCTGGCACTTCAGGCAGAAAAACACAGAATACAGGTTGAAGTGGTAGGAGAACATGTGGAATGTTTTGGAATCCGTCAGATCCTGGATGAGATGATCTACAACATCTGTGAAAATGCCATCAAATACAATAAAGAAAATGGAAAAGTAAATATCTGGGTTGGAAATACACTGAACGGGAAAAAGGTCATTGTCCAGGATACCGGAATCGGAATCCCAAAAGAGCATCAGGAGCGTATTTTTGAGCGTTTTTACCGGGTGGATAAGAGCCATTCCAGAGAGACCGGCGGAACAGGTCTGGGTCTTTCAATTGTAAAGCATGGAGCACTTTTGCATAACGCAGAAATCCATGTGGAAAGTGAAGAAGGAAAAGGTACAAAAATGGAGCTTATTTTTCATTGTTAAAAAACTGTTTACAATTGGGAAATTAAAGGTATAATGTATAGAAAAAAGCTATGAAATATTATAGCTTTTTTCTATTTTATATCAAAAACAGAATCATGTATAATAAAGAGTAATATGACTAAAATTAAAAAATGGTTGAATTCGGTATGGAAGAGTGCCGGATACAATCTGTGTAGAGATTCACATGGAAAATGAGAGGCAACTATGGAAGAACAGAAGCAGAGTACGAGCAGCAATTATTTTAAAGGATTATCCAGAAGGGATTATATCCAGAAAGCACATGAGATCATTCAGCAAGAAGGGATTCAGGCAGTATCTATCCGCAGGATTGCTAAGGAGATGGGGTGCTCATCAGCAAGTCTGTACAGGTACTTTGATAATGTGTCTGAACTTTTATACTATGCAGAACTCAGAATTTTAACCGGTTACATAGACAGGCTGAATGAGGCTGAGAAATCCTGGAAGAATATGTGGCAGGTATATGTAGGTGTATGGGATTGTTATGCAACGGAGGCATTTCATAATCCGGAAGCATATAATCTGTTATTTTTTGAGTATAACAATGTAAAACTCAAAGAAGCAATGCGGGAATATTATGAAATGTTTCCGGAAGATATTGTAAATGTTAACCGCTTTTTCTACAATATGCTTCAGACACCAAGCTTTCTGGCACGTGATTTTGAGATGTGCAAGCGGTGTATCAATGTTGGTGGTATTACATATGACAATGCAGTAAAATTAAACCGGATGGTGTGCATGCTTTTTGAAGGCTATTTCAAAGATGTATATGAAAACGGGATAGAGGAAGAGCAGATTCCGGAACGTGTAAAACTGATGGTAGATGATGTAGATACGATCGTTATGGCTCTTGCCAACAATCTGAAAGGCTATAAAGGATACCGTAAATAAGGAAAAAACGCCGGTTTTTGGTTATTTTTAAATACAATCCTTGTTAAAAATTTAATTAAATTGCAATCCAAAAAAAACGTGGTAAAGTATATGTGAAAGTATCGAACACACGAAATAAGGAGGCAATTTAATGGACAATATGAAAGGCTTCGGCATGATGATTCAAGAGCTGAAGAAAAATCCAAAAACGATCGTTTTTACAGAAGGAACAGATGAGAGAATTCTTGAGGCAGCTTCCCGTCTGTTAGCAGGA
>ENA-ORCP01000822-ORCP01000822.1-human-gut-metagenome-genome-assembly--contig:-NODE-822-length-27634-cov-5.841637_pt1 | contig 27634 bp, 21 predicted proteins | sample MGYA00242990_ERZ507991 | MGnify/ENA primary metagenome ERZ507991 (study PRJEB26167, sample SAMN06115496) | human gut metagenome | host: Homo sapiens | place: China:Henan | collected 2015-05-07 | study... | reverse complement strand
TTTGGCAACGCAGATGCCGTGCCGCAGCCGTCGGAGCGGTGCTTAAGCCGTAAGGCGGGAATTGTGCGGTGTTGCCCATAGAAAAAGATGGAATCAATTTAAGGAGGACCCCGGAGTGAAAAAAGCTTCCCGTTTTGCCGCCCTGCTGGCGGCCGTCATGCTCTTCGGCAGCGTGGCTGCCATGCCCGCCCTTGCCGCCGAAGACGTAACCTCTACCCCTGTACCGACAGCAACCGCCGAGCCTACCGTGACCCCCGCCCCGACGGACAACGGCCAGAGTGCCCCCAACAACAGCGGCTCGGCCTACATCATTGCTCAGACCGTGACCGATGCCGCAGGCGGCGAGATCACCACCATTGACCGGGACAGCCGGTTTAACCTGATTCTGCGCGTGGCGGATTACGGTGCTTACAACAACTTCATTCCCGCGGACCAGATCTCTGCCCGCATCAACTCCTCCGCGTTTACCTTTACCGGCAACGCCGAAGTTGGCCAGCTGTACGAGGAAACCGACGCCAACGGTGCCGGTTACTACAGCTATGTACTGCTGTTCCGCGATGTGATCTACAACGGCGGCGGCAACAGCGTGCCCATCAACCTGAGCTACCTGAATTCCACCGTGGCGATGCAGCAGCTCAGCGTTACCCTGGGCCAGTGTGTGGACGAAGACCCCGATACCCCCAACCTGATGATCCGCGCTTCCAGCTACGGCAATGAAGCGGTTGTGGCCGGGACGCCCTTTACCCTGACCCTGACCCTGTACGCCACCGGCGGCCAGGAGAACCTGAACGATGTGGTCATCTCGCTGACCCTGCCGGACGGCATCACCATGACCAGCGGCAGCCTGAGCAGCTACCTGGGCACCATGGCCCCCAAGTCCACCCGTGATGTCAGCTTCAGTCTGACCCCCAGCGCCGGGTTTACCGGCGGCGTGGCCAACATCACTGTGAACAGCGTGGGCACCGGTGCCGACACCAACAAGGCCGTTACCGGTATGTCCACCACCATCTCGGTTCCGGTATCTCAGCCGGACCGCTTTGAGTTGGGCCAGCTGGAACTCAGCGACAGCATTACGCTGGGCGATTCCGCTTCCGTTACCCTGAACTTTGTCAACAAGGGCCGCAACGCCCTTTCCAACCTGGAAGCCACCCTTTCCGGCGATAACCTGGGCGCCGACACCACTGTGCAGTACATTGGCAACCTGAACGCCGGTTCCTCCAACAGCGTGGATTTTGACATGACCCCCACCCAGGAAGGCACCTGCAACGGTACCATCACCCTGACCTATGAGGACGCCAACGGCACCCTGAAAACCGTCAGCAAAGATTTTTCCTTCTCTGTTCAGCCGGCCATGGACTACGGCAATTCTGGCGATATGGACTCTAACATGGATGACATGCAGCCCCAGCAGACCGGCCTGCCCCTGTGGGCCTATCTGGCAATCGGCGCTGCTGTGATCGTGGTGGTAGTTGTGATCGTTGTGGTGGTACGCAAAAAGAAGAAGGCCGCCGCACTTGCCAAGCTGGAGGAAGGCAACGATGAAGATATCTGACCAGATCGGGCTGGCTGTCACCAACCTGTCCCGCCGCAAGGGCCGCACGGCACTGACCGTTGTGGGCGTCGTTGTGGGCATCTGTGCGGTTATCGTTATGATCTCCATGGGCATTGCGGAAAGCCATAACAACGACGAAATGCTCAAAAATATGGGCGGCCTGACCAAGATTGAGGTATACAACTACGGCAGCCAGAACATCAATGGGCAGGAGGTCAAGCTGGATAACGAAGCCGTCCAGCGCTTCCGCAAGATCGACCACGTTACGGCTGTCACCCCCTATTACCAGCCGAACCTGAACCTGTATGTAGAAGCAGGCAAAAACAACCGCTACCGCGCCAGTAATGTATGGAGCGTTCTCGGCCTGGACCCGGACACCATGCCCCTGCTGGGCAACAAGCTGGAAAGCGGCGACTGGCCCAAAAGCGGCGTGAATTACGGCAAGGATGTGATCCCCGTTGTGGTGGGCAAGGAGTTTTTGTATCAGTTTGAGGATACCCGCCGCAGCCAAAACAGCTCCAAACGCCAGCGCTGGAGCGGCGAAACCGATGCCAACGGCAACCAGCTGCCGCCCTTTGTGGATGCTACCAAGGATACCTTTACCCTGACCCTGACCAATGGTGACACCGAGAGCCCCAAGACCCAGAGCTACAAGCTCAAAATCGTTGGCGTTGTCTCGGAAGAATCCGAGGATTACATGCTGCAATACGGCATTACTTTCCGCCTGAACGACCTTCTGATGCTGAGCGAAGCCTACAGCAAGCTGGCCAAAACGGATTTTAACCCCAAAAAAGTGACCTATAACGAAGTGTACATTAAGGTCGATGACATCAAGAATGTGGATAAGATCTGCGATACCTTAAAAGAGGAAGGCTACCAGATCAGCTCCATGGTGGATTACCGCAAGCAGATGCAGCAGCAGACCGCACAGCGCCAGCTGCGCCTGGCGGGTCTGGCGGCCATCAGCCTGTTTGTTGCCGCGCTGAACATCGCCAACACCATGACGATGGCCATTTACGAGCGCACCCGTGAGATCGGCGTGATGAAAGTTCTGGGCTGCGAGATTGGCAACATCCGGCGGATGTTCCTGATTGAAAGCGGTATGATCGGCTTTATCGGCGGCGTGGCCGGTACGATTTTAAGCTACATCATCAGCTTTGGCATGAACAACATGACGATGATCGTATACGGCCTGAACACCCTGCTGATGAAGCTGGGCATCAACGCCACCATCGACCTCAGCTCCCTGATGGGCAGCAGCGATTCGATGTATTACGGCGGTGGATTTTACATGTCTGATTCCGGCAGCGGAACCGTCATGTCCATCATTCCTTTCTGGCTGGTGCTGGCTGCCATCGGCTTTGCCGTGGTGGTGGGCCTGCTTTCCGGCATCGTTCCCGCCAGCCGCGCCGTTCGCATCAGCGCCCTGGAGGCCATCCGGCACGATTAAATCAAATGCGCCTTCCCGCAAGGGAGGGCGCGTTTTTGTTTGAATGAAAAAAGAATAAATAATAAAGAATAATTTCGGTGGACCGCGCCGCAGAGAGACATCATAAAATTGTACCACCTGCCCACGTTACGGCCCGCCCCACGGGACGATGCAAGCATCGTCCCCTACAAATCTCTTTTTCTGTTCGCGGCAAAATTTTACCTTTCTTCCCCTTCAATACATTTTCTTCCTCGTCATCATACAAAAAACGCGCACAGCGCCCGATATTTATCGGCGCTGTGCGCGTTTTGCTAACTCCTAACTCCTAACTCCTAACTCCTAACTCCTAACTCCTAACTCCTAACTCCTAACTTTCTCCGGTATCTGCGCCCCAATAATTGCCGCAAACATCAAAGCGCACCCTGCCAGTTCTACGCCGGAAAGGGTCTGGCCCAAAATCAGCCAGCCGGCCAGGGCGCTGAACACGCTTTCCATGCACATGGCCATGCTGGCAATGGTGGGGTCAAGTTCTTTCTGGCCCACAATTTGCAGCGTGTAGGCCACACCGCTGGACAAAATGCCGCAGTAAGCAATAGATACCGCCGCCCCCTGGATCTGGGCAAAGGTCGGCGTTTCAAACACAAACATAAAAATAGTGGAAAGGACCGCCGTTGCAAAAAATTCCGCAAAGCTCAGCTGCACACCGTCCAGCCTGGGGCTGTAATGATCCACCAGCATAATCTGGAACGCAAACAGCAGCGAGCAGAGCAGCAGCATCCATTCGCCGCCGGTCAGGGTCAGGGTATCGTGCCCCGCCAGGCACAGCAGGTAAAGCCCCGCCAGGCTGATGCAGGCGCAAATTCCCAGTTTGACCCCCGGCCGCCGCCCAAAGAACACCCCCAGCAGCGGTACCAGCACCACATACAGCGCCGTCAAAAAGCCCGCCTTGGCCGTGCTGGTGGTGCCAATGCCGATCTGCTGTGCCGCCGAAGCCGCAAACAGCGCAATGCCGCAGAACACACCGCCCCGCAGCAGCATCCGGCCGTTGATCCAGAACGGAACACCGGGATCCGCTTTGCGGGCCTTGCCGCGGCGCAGCAAAACCAGCACGATCAAAAATGCGCAGGCCAGCCAGCTGCGGGCCGCCAAAAAGGTATACGGCCCCACATAGCCGCTGCCCACACTTTGCGCCACAAAGGCTGTGCCCCAGATCAGCGCCCCCAGCAGAAGCAGCAGGGTGTTGCGCAGCTGTTTTTTATCAAAGTTCATCTTTTGATTCCTTTTTTTGTTTCAGTCATATCCGCAAAATGCCCCGGCGTCGGTCTGCGTTGACCGCTGCGCCGGGGCTCGCTTCATTTTTGGTTATTCTGCATCCGGGGCAACCAGGTCGTCGCTGCCAATGCCCTCAATTTTCACGCCGCCGGTAATGTAGAACATACCAGAGTCATAGCTGACATTGGCCTTGTACAGCCTGCCGGGGGTCAAGCCGGAGATGGTATAGGTGCTGCACTCCCCGCCGGTCGGGAAATACACCGTGGTGCCCGCCACATAGGAAGTGGTTGCCTTATCCTCCGAAAGTTCCCACAGCGCCACCTTGAACTCCAGAATACCGGTGGATTCGGTGGTGGCATAGCCCGTTACCTGCACGGTATCGGAACCCGCCACAAAATACTCGGTGTTGCGGTTCTGGATGCTGTTAAACGCAACATACAGCGTCCCATCCTGCACCTGTTGGTTCCAGTGGACCGAGGTATCCTGCAGCCCATCCGGGAAGTTCACCTCACCGCCGGGCTGCGCCACAATTTCGTCCGCCTCATCGTCATCGGAACCTTCTTCACGCAGGCCCAGCAGGTCTGCCGTTTTCAAAATCAGATTGCTTGCTACTTCCTTGGGGCTGCAGGCGGTCAGGCTGAGCGCCAGAACCGCTGCCAGCACAAGTGCAGCTGCACGTTTTGCCAGTTTCATCATTCATTGCCCTCCATGGCAGGTAAAGCTGTTTGTAACCCTTTTATTATATCCCAATTCGCCGGGCAGAACAAGTGCTTCTTGGTGAAAACCTGGTAAAACCTAACCCCTATGGTGTGTTATCCGCGGGTGCCCTCAACGCTGGAATCGGTGCTCCAGCCCTGCAGGTCAGTGGGGTTGATGGAGCCGTTCCAGCGGCCATCGTTCTGGGCGTCGTTCCATTCGTTCCAGGCTGCCTCGCTGCGGATAGCTGTACCGCTGCGGAATGCTGCATCCCACGGGTTGGCGGAATCCGGGTCGGTAGGGTCCCAGCCGCGCTTGCTCTCGTCCGTCGGGTCGGTGTAAATAGTGCCGGGCTTTCCCATGGGGCCGGGGTCATCGGCGTTATCATAGATCACCACGCGGGTGCCGATGGGGCAGTTATCATAGATCCACTTTACATCACAGACCAGCAGCCGGATACAGCCCAGGCTGGCCTGGGTGCCCAGCTGGTTGAACTGGTCGTACTCGATATCGTCCTTGTGCTGGCTGTAATACGGCACAGTGTGGAATAGATAGGAATCCCAGATGCGGGTAGCGTACTGGCCATAGCTCGGCCCGGCCAGCAGCCGCCAGTCATAATTGACCGGCGTTGCAAAGAATCCCAGCGGGGTATCCGCGCCGCCGGAGCACACCATGGCCATATACGGCTTGGTGTAGTTACCCTCATCGTCCAGCGCCAGTACCGTCACGGTAGAAGCCGCGCGGTTGACCGCGATCATATAGGGGCAGCCATCTTTGGCACTGTATTTCAGCCCCTCGCTCTGGTAAAATTCATCGGCAGCCAGCTGTTCCATCAAGGCTTTGCCGCGCTCATCCCAAAGCGCTGGATCCACCACCTGCGGGGCATCCTTGGTGCAGTTTGCGGACGCCGTTGAGGTGGCATCGGCAATGCGCTGTTCTTCCTCGGTCATGGTGGGCTGTTCCTGCTGGCTGTCGCCATCCGTGGTGCTGTCTGCACCGTCGGGCGCGGTGGAGCTGGAATCTCCCTGGCTCTGGTTGGGCTTGTTGGTAATGGTGCCATCGGTTTTTACCAGCAAAAAGCAGCCTGCGCACACCAAAATAAACACGGCAATGCAGAAAATCAAGGTGATCAGGGCATGCACGCGGCGGTTCTGTTTGCGTGAAACAGCGCGGCGGCGCTGCATATTGCTGCTCCTGGCAGCGGGTGCAGGGCGGCGCTTGGGTCCCTGCGCCGGACGTTTTTGTTGCGGCATTGTGCAGACCTCCCGTTTATGGTGTCAAAATCGTATGTTTCGGGCTTTGCTTCCCACTGCGGGCGGGCGCGGCCCGAACGGAATTCATTTCCCGTATTCTTCCGCCACAAATTTTTCCAGTGCGGCAAAGCTGCGGCGGACCTTCTCGGTATCAATGCAGTACGCCATGCGGAAGTAGCCGGGGCAGCCAAAGCTGTCGCCGGGAACCAACGCCAGGTCATACTTCATGGCCTTTTTGCAGAACGCATTGGCGTCCTCCTCCAGCGCTTTGGGGAAGATATAGAAGGTGCCGGAGGGTTTGACCACGGTAAAGCCCAGCTTTTTCAGCTCGGCGTAAATCAGCTCCATGTTGGTTTCGTACACGCCCAAGTCGCTGGTTTCGTCCAGGCATTCGGCCACGGCCAGCTGGATCAGTGATGCCGGGCAGTTGTGGCCGGTTCCGCGGCTGATCTGGCCGCACATGGGCACAATATACTCGGCGTCCTCGCAGCGCGGGTTCGCAGCCACATAGCCGATGCGCTCGCCCGGCAGGCTCAGGCTCTTGCTGAACGAATAGCAGGTCAACGTATCGTCATAGAACTTGGCGGCGTACTGGATGGGCTGCCCGCCGAACATGATTTCGCGGTACGGCTCATCCGAGATCAAAAAGATTCGGTGCCCATACTTGGCGCTGGCGGCGCGCAGGCGGTCGGCCAGGCCGGTCAGCGTCTCGGCGCTGTAGGCTGCGCCGGAGGGATTGTTGGGGGTGTTGATCAGCACGGCGGCGGTGTTCTCATCCAGCATCGCGTCAAATGCGTCAAAGTCAATCTGGAAATCCTTCGTGCGGGGCGGAACGACCTTCAGATTCAGGCCCGCGCCCTCCACATACGGCTTGTATTCCGGGAAGAACGGCGCAAAGGTGATAATATCCTGCCCCGGCACCGCCACGCAGCGCATGGCGTGGGCCAGCGCACCGGCAGCACCCGTTGCCATAAAGATATGCTCCATACCGTAGTCCATGCCAAAGCGGCGGTTCAGGCTTTCGGCCACCGCCTTGCGCACGGCGGGGATGGTCAGCGTGGGGCTGTAGCCATGCAGCGTCACCGGCTCCTTGGTCTGCAGCAGATCGATGCAGGTTTTGGTAAAGTGCTCCGGGCAGGGCACCGAAGGATTGCCCAGCGAATAATCAAACACATTTTCATAGCCGATCTCAGTCCCGCGAGCCGTGCTCCACTCGGAGATTTGGCGAATAACGGACTTGCCGCTAAGCATATCTTTATAGCGCTGCGCAATCATTTTACAGTTCCCCCCACCGCAATTTTGCAGTTATTTCATGATAACGTCATACAGTTCATCGCTGTTTTCTGCCAGGTATTCCGCCCCGGCCGCATTCAGTTCCTCCCGCGTGCGGAATCCCCACACCGCCCCGCAGCAGGGCAGGTTCGCATTGTGGGCGGTTTCCACATCCACGTTGCTGTCCCCCACATACAGGGTGCTGGCCGGGTCGGCATGCAGGGCCTGCAGCAGGGCGTTCGTGCCCTCGGCGGCGGGCTTGGGGGCCACGCCGGTCATCTGGCCGCGCACGATCGTAAAATACTGCGTGCCGAAATAATCCTTGACGACCTCTTTTGCCAGCGCATCCGCCTTGTTGGAAAACACCGCCAGCTGCACGCCGTTCGCTTTCAGCTTTGCCAGCATTTCGGGGATGCCGGGGTACGGTGCGGTGGTGTCCCGCAGGTGCTGGCCATAATCCCGCTTAAAATCCGCCAGGGCCGCTTCCAGCACCGCCGGGGTGCGCTGGTCTGCCGGGGCCAGGCGCTCCACTAGTTTAGGGATACCGTTGCCCACAAAATAGCGGTACGCCTGGCGCTCATGGGTGGGCCAGCCATATTTCCGGCACAGCCGGTTGCCGGCATCCGCCAGGTCAGTCAGGGTGTTCAGCAGCGTACCATCCAGGTCAAACACTACAGTTTTATACATTTTGTAATATCCTCTATTCTCTATACACATTCTAACTTTTCCCACTGATACGGCAAAAGCCACACTTCTATTATAGGAGCATTTTGCCAAAACGGCAACCGCTTTTGCCTGTTGTTTTGGATCAAAAGTGTAAATTATACAGCGGCAGGGTGCAATACCACGTAAAGTGTGCTACTATATATTTGTATTGCTGGCCGGGAGTGATCCCGCCAAGGGGAGGAAAAAAGATGGACCTGTTTCTTTCAATTCTGAAATCCGTTATTTACGGTGTGATTGAAGGCATCACCGAATGGCTGCCGATTTCCAGCACCGGGCATATGATCCTTGCCGAGCAGGTGCTGAAGTTTGGCTATACGGAAGATTTTATGGAAATGTTCCGCGTTGTCATCCAGCTGGGTGCTATCCTGGCTGTTGTGGTGCTGTATTTCCACAAGCTGTGGCCGTTCTGCAAGGATAATGGCCGCGATACCGGCTTTGCCGCCCACCTGCGCTGGCCCGTGGTCCGGCTGTGGTTCAAAATTATTGCAGCCTGCGTGCCCGCCGCCGTGCTGGGCATTCTGCTGGACGACTGGATGGACGCCCACCTGTATAACAGCGTGGTGGTTGCCCTGATGCTGATTGTGTACGGCGTTGCCTTTATCCTGATCGAGCGCCGCCCGCGGGTGCCCACCACCACCAAGCTTTCCCGCATTACTTACCCGCAGGCGTTCAAGGTTGGCTGCTGGCAGGTGCTCTCCCTGATTCCCGGCACCTCCCGCAGCGGCTCCACCATTCTGGGCGGCATGCTGTGCGGCATGTCCCGCCCGGCTGCCAGCCAGTTCACCTTCTTCCTTGCCATCCCGGTCATGGCCGGTGCCAGTTTGCTCAAGCTGGTCAAGTTCTTTGGCAAGGGCAACAGCTTCACGCTGGATCAGACCGTTGTGCTGATCGTTGGCTGTGCGGTTGCCTTTATCGTTTCCATCATCGCCATCCGCTTCCTGATGGATTACGTCAAGCGCCACACCTTCACCGCGTTCGGCGTTTACCGCATCGCGCTCGGCATTGTTGTTCTGGTGATCTGGGGCGTACAGACCTTTGTGCTGAAAGCGCCCGCCGCCGTGTAACGGCCCGGAGTGTATCTGAAATCGAAAATCTCCCCGCTGCATTTTGTGCATCAGCACATTGCAGCGGGGAGATTTTTTCTTGCCATTTTTGTTTTTAAATCAGAGGAATCCTGGCTGACGTCTGCTTATCAGCTTCTTACTTTTCCACCTGGAACAAATTCTGCTGACGGGTTGCTTTGGCACCGATGTTGTTATACTCCAAATTGAAGTACCCATGCACCCAGGCATCCAGCTCTGCATTCTCGCCGTAGGTGTGGGTCACGCCGTCCGCGTCCATATAGTCATTGGCGGCTGTCACCACCGGGGCCACCTGCTTGAGTGCCAGCAGGTACTGGTAATACGGGGTCAGCGGCAGCCCGGCATTTTCCACCAGGGTGGGAGCCAGCATGCACATATCCATGCGGTTGTACTCGTCGGTGGCGCTGGTCTGGCCTGCGTTTTCCAGCGGGTAGTTTGCCCAGATCAGGTAGGGCGTGCTGCGCTCCAAAATCTGCAAATTGTTCTCATCGGTAAAGGTATGGTCGGCCACATGATCCACAAAGCTGGGGGCGTGGTCGCCTGCCATGGCAACAATCACCTTGCGGCCGGTCTTTTCGTACTGCTCGGTCAGGTATTCGGTCAGTTCGCCAAAGGCACGGTCGGTCATATAGATGTTGCTCAGGTATTCATCCATGATGGAATCATACTCGCCGTAATCGGTTGCGGCATGCACGATATCCTCCTCCGGGGGGTTCATATCGTAATCGCCGTGGCTCTGGATGGAAACCAGGAACACAAACCGCGGCTGGTCCTCCGGCATTGCTTCATACAAACCTTCCAGGTCGCGGTAGGTGGCGCTGTCGGTCTGGTAGGGACGGCTGCCATAGGTTTCCTTGGTCGGAAAATCATCCTGGAAGTGGGTCTCGTCAAAGCCCAGCGTCAGCCAGGCAGAATCGCGGCGGTAGTTGGAGTTGGTATAGGGGTGGGCTGCCAGCGTGGTATACCCCAGATCTTTCAGGTTGCTGACCAGGCTGTTTGCCTTGTGCAGGTTCAACCAGTTGAACGGTGTGATAGAGGGCATCAGCATCAGCGAGTTGGAGGAAAGCATCTCGTACTCGCTGGAGTTGGTGCCGCCGCCCACATGCGGGCTGATGGTGTGGCCATAAATGGAGTTGGGCAGGTTTTTGGTCACCTGCATGATCTCCTGGTCGGCCTGCAGGTCCGTTACCAGGTCAAAGTCATAAAAGCTTTCGGACAGGATCAGGAACACATCGGGGTAGTCCTGCTCGTTTGCCGTTTCGGGGCTGGCCTGATAGTCCTGCGCCATTGCAGCGGCCTCGGTGGCGGCGTCCTCGCTGTAGCCGTCCGGCTGCAGGATGGGGTCCACCATCAGGCTGGCGGCTTCAATGCTACCCGCCAGGTAGCCGTACTTATAATAGGTTTCCTGCCAGGCCCAGCCGTAAGTGGCGGCGGGCTTGATGGGGTTGGGGCTGAAATACCCCAGATACAGCACCGCAAAAATGCCGCAGGCGCAGGCCAGCGCATGGGCGCCGCGCTGTTTCCAGCTGCGCTTATGCTTGCCGGCCAGTTTGACCTGCACAACAGCAGCCACCAGCACCGGGATGTACAGCAGCGCAATGGTAATAACTGTCTGGGTAATGTGCAGGGTATAACTGCCCATCACCTCTGCCGCGGTGCCCAGGTTCAGGATGTCCTGCGGCATCAGGGCGGAACCATGCAGGTCCCGCGTGTAATAGTTGACCAGCGCCAGCACGGTAAAAATCAGGCCGGAAACGCCGGTTGCAATGCCCCAGCTGCCGCACAGGGCAAACACCACCAGCGTCAGGCAGAACGCCGTCAGCGCATTGAGCGGTGCGTATACCGGCCACTGCCCCGCCATGTAGTTGGCAGTTACGCCGTCAGAAATTTCTAACTGGTAGCGCGCCACAAAGGCCGCTGCCACAGCCAGCGCAAATGGCAGCACCGTGCCAAGCCAGAAGCGCTTGCTTTTTAATGTTTTTTTGATGTTTTGCATGGGTATCCTGTTCCTTCGCTTTGTTTGTTCATTACGTTGCGGTCAACATTCCGCGTCAACACGCCGAATGTCCGGTATGCCCGCAAAAGGGCATATTAAGTTAGTATATCATATTTTATGCCGGTTGTGAATCACCATTTTTCGGCCAAATGCTGCCACTTGTTCCAAATCCGGCCCGCCCGCGCAGATTTTGCATTTACCAACCTACGCTTTCATGTTATAATATTAATTAATCATCATTTTACCCCATAGACGGAGGCTATTCTATGAAAATTCCTGCAAAAGGTTTTACTCACGGCGGCAAGTTCCATGCAGACGATGTGTTTGCCACAGCGCTGCTGATGATTGTGCGGCCGGATATCAAAGTAACCCGCGGTTTTGTTGTGCCGGATGGTTTTGACGGCATTGTGTACGATGTGGGCTGCGGTATGTTTGACCACCACCAGGAACCGCGCGAAAGCCGCCCCAACGGCGTGCCCTATGCGGCCTTTGGCCTGCTGTGGCGCGTGTTGGGTGCCCAGCTGGTGGGTGCCCACCAGGCCCGCCTGCTGGATGAAAATTTTGTTCAGCCCCTGGACTTGAACGATAACACCGGCGAACAGAACTCCCTGGCCGATGCCATCGGCAGCTTTAACCCCGTGTGGGATTCCGGCGAAGATTCCGATGCCTGCTTCTGGCGCGCCGTGCCCTTTGCCAAGCAGGTGCTGGAAAACGAGATTGCCGCAGCCAACGCCGTGAACCGCGCGGACGAGACCGTCCAGAACGCCTACAAGAACTCCAAGGACGGCATTGTGGTCCTGCCGGACTACATGCCCTGGAAAAACGGCCTGTACAAAACCGATGCCCTGTTTGTTGTCTACCCCAGCCAGCGCGGCGGCTACAGCGCCCAGTGCGTGACCGATTACAAGACCCGCCGCAGCAAGGTGCCGTTCCCGCCCGCATGGGGCGGCCAGCCGGAGGAGATCCTGCGCGAAAAGAGCGGCCTGGCTCTCAAGTTCTGCCACCCCAGCCGTTTCCTTGTCACCGCGGAAACCAAAGCGGATGCCATTGAGGCTTGCCGCCGTGCCCTGCGCGCCGCCGGAAGGCCGGTGAGCGCACAGTGAGCGCCGAAACTCTAGAGCAGTTTGGTCCCCGCCCCAGCACCGCGGCGGACTGCCAGCCAGACCCGGCTTCCGCCTGGGTCTACATGGTGCGCTGCGCGGATGGCAGCCTGTATTCCGGCTGGACCAATGACCTTGCCCGTCGCCTGCGCGCCCACAAGGGCGGCAAGGCCGGTGCCAAGTATACCCACGCCAAAGGTGCCGTTAAGCTGACCTATGCCGAGCGCTGCACCGATAAAAGTGCCGCCCTGAAGCGGGAAGCCGCCCTGAAAAAGCTGCCAAAACCCGAAAAGGAAGCCCTTGCCGCCCAGTGGACCGCTGAAAACACCATCACCCTGCGGGATGCCGCGCCGGAGGACGCCGCTGCCGTGGCGGAGCTGTACAACTGGTATGTCACCCACTCCACGGCCACTTTCCAGTATGACCTGTGTACCGAGGAATTCCAGCGCGAAAATATCGCCTATGTGCAGCAGCGCGCGCCGTTCCTGGTTGCCGTCAATGCAGCGGGCAAGCTGTGCGGCTTTGCCTGCGCCCACCCCTGGCACAGCCGCACAGCTTATGCGTGGGATGTGGAGCTAACCGTTTACTGCGCCCACGACTGTGTGGGCCAGGGGGTTGGCGGGCGGCTGTACAAAGCCCTGCTGGACGGCGTGCGCCAGCGCGGCTACTGCAACGCCGTTGCCCTTGTGACCGGCCAGAACAAAGAGAGCTGCGCGTTCCATAAGGCGCTCGGCTTCAAAAAAATCGGCGTGGAACCCCGCACCGGGTACAAGTTCGGCCAATGGCTGGACCTTGCCTATTGGTGGATGGACCTGCGCCCCGGCCAGGAGCCTCCGGAGCCGGTGCGCCTGGGGCGATAAAACTGCATAACACAAAATTAAGCGGGGCACTGCTGATTGGCAGCACCTCGCTTTTGTTATAAAGGCAATACCGCATAATTCTAAGTGCTGATACGGCGAGCGAGGTGCGGCAGCTGCCGGAGCGGTGCTTAAGCCGCAAGGCAGGAATTGTGCGGTGTTGCCTAAAGATTTGTAGGGCGTGATGCCCTCATCGCGCCGCGGAGAAACGTAAATCCATCCACCGCAAACCTGTAAACGATCTGTAGAGGACGATGCCTGCATTGTCCCGCATACTGAGCTGCAACCATGGTATACTGTCATCAACATCCTATCTCCCCGCCGCGCGTTTTTGTTTTCCACAAGAAGCCCCTCTGTTTGTGGAAAACCGTTCAGATTCTTTTCACTTTTCCCTGTCGTTACGCGGTCTGCATTCCTGTTTTTGCCCACAAACTGCCCTTGTTCACGCAAAGTTTACCGGAATTTCCAGCTATTTCATGCCTTGTTCATCCGCAGTTCATTTTTATTCTTCATGATAGAATCTATCGGGGGCCCCTATTACCGCTCCCAACTGGAGGAATTGTTATGCACGAAACCCAACAGCCGCGCGACCCCAAAAAGACGACCGGCATTGTATATGCCGTGATCCTTGTGGTGTTGCTGCTGCTCAATTTCTGGGCCTTCCCCGCCATGATGAAAGGCCAGGTCAAACAGGTCGATTACGGCACCTTCCTGAACATGCTCGAAGGCGGCGAACTGAGCACCGTTGAAATTCAGGATCAGCAGATCTATTTTGTGGACAAAAACGATACCACCTACTGCACCAACTCCATTGCGCAGGACCTGCAGCTGGTCAACCGGTTGGAAAGCGCCGGCGTTTCCTTTGGCAAGGTGTACAACCAGACCACCTGGGTGGATACCCTGCTGGGCTGGGTCATCTCTCTGCTGCCCATGATCATCCTGATCGTCTGGTTCAACCGCATGATGCGCAAGCGGGTCGGTGAAATGACCGGCGGCGCCAACAGCATGATTTTTGGCGGCGGCAAATCCGGTGCCAAACAGTATGTCGTTGAGGATGGCAAGTCCATCAAATTTGCCGATGTTGCCGGTGAGGACGAAGCCAAAGAGAGCCTGCAGGAAATCGTTGACTTCCTGCATAACCCCAAGCGTTACGAGGATATCGGTGCCAAAATGCCCAAGGGCGTTCTGCTTGTCGGCCCCCCGGGCACCGGTAAAACCCTGCTGGCCCGCGCTGTTGCCGGCGAAGCCGGTGTTCCCTTCTTCTCCATTGCGGGTTCTGAATTTGTCGAGATGTTCGTCGGCATGGGCGCTTCCAAGGTGCGTGACCTCTTCAAACAGGCCAACGAAAAAGCCCCCTGCATTGTCTTTATTGATGAGATCGATACCATCGGCAAAAAGCGTGACGGTGCTTCCGGTATGGGCGGCAACGATGAACGCGAGCAGACCCTGAACCAGCTGCTGACCGAAATGGACGGATTTGACGCCGCCAAGGGTGTTATCATTCTGGCCGCCACCAACCGTCCTGAATCCCTTGACCCCGCTTTGACCCGCCCCGGCCGTTTTGACCGTCGTGTGCCCGTGGAGCTGCCCGACCTGAAAGGCCGCGAAAGCATCCTGCGCCTGCACGCTCAAAAGGTCAAAATCGGCCCCGACTGTGACTTTGCCGTAGTTGCCCGCATGACTCCCGGTGCTTCCGGTGCCGAGCTGGCCAATATCATCAACGAAGCCGCCCTGGGCGCTGTGCGCCACCACCGCATGGCCGTTACCCAGTACGACCTGCAGGAAGCCGTGGATACCATCCTGGCCGGTGCCCAGAAAAAGAATAAGATCCTGAGCGACAAAGAAAAGTGCATCGTGGCCTACCACGAAGTTGGCCATGCCATGGTTGCCGCCCTGCAGAGCCATTCCGCCCCCGTGCAGAAAATCACCATTGTGCCGCGCACTTCCGGCGCGCTGGGTTTCACCATGCAGGTAGAGGACGGCGACCACACCCTGATGACCAAGGAAGAGATCCTGGCCAAAATTGCCACCATGACCGGCGGCCGTGCCGCCGAAGAAGTGGTGTTCAACTCCATCACCACCGGCGCATCCAACGATATCGAGCAGGCCACCAAAATGGCCCGCGCCATGATTACCCGCTACGGCATGACCGACGACTTTGACATGGTTGCCCTGGAAACCGTGAACAACGCCTACCTGGGCGGCGATGCCAGCCTGGCCTGCAGTGAGCGCACAGCCGCCACAGTGGACGATAAGGTCGTGGAAGTCGTCAAGCAGCAGCATGAAAAAGCCAAACAGATGCTGATTGAAAACCGCGGCAAGCTGGACGAGATCGCCAAGTACCTGTACGAGAAAGAAACCATCACCGGCGAAGAGTTCATGCGCATCCTGACCGCTGTTCCCCAGCTGCCCACCGGTGCCGTGGAACAGTAAAATCTCCGCTCTGCGCGTTTTCTTTGCAAAATAACGGTGCCCCCGCCTATGCGGTTCATTTACCGCACGGGCGGGGGTGTTTTGTTGTAATTCCGTAGGGGCGCACACCATGCACCCATCCGTTTTATATGGGCAACTTCTCCTTTCTGATAATGGACAAAATAAAAGCGACCAACTTTTTACGGTTGATCGCCTTTGGCTTAGTCATTATTTGATTTTCTATACCTATCTTTTGCCGCAAAAACATGTTATAATATTAGAGATTATGCCTATGAAAGGGGTCAGTGATATGAACCATCAAGAAGTCCTTTCTATTGCCAAAGATGAACTTATGGCATTAGATTCGCATTTGATAAATGTTCTTGACATTACAAAACCAACCTCTATTGAATACGCAAAACAACTTGCAAAAGTTATTTCCAAATTGTCTCCGTTGCTTGGAAATATGATTGAGTTTTCAACTGTTGATTTGTTGAATCAACATAACTGGGCGGACTCTGGTGAATGGATCAGACAAGACCCAGGATTTCCAGATGCCTTATTCAAGAGTGATTCCGTTATCCCGAATCCCGGAATTGAAATTAAGGCATGGTTTCCGTTCGCAACGGAGATAACTGCACGCTTCAAAGATAGTGTTACAATCTTTTCTCAAGACAATATTGATATGGCTTTGATTGCATGGCTTCCTGAACATGTAATCTGGGGTAAACCTCAGATTATTGATGTTCTGGTTGTTAGCGGCAGAAGCGTTGCCGAAGCTCGTGACAGGCATTATCATAGACCCCCAGATTATTTGGTGTTTGAACCTGAGGATACCTCTGAGAGAACCGCAAATCTTCAACAGACTAACACAAATGGATATAAGCTTCAAACTGATAAATGCAGTTTACAAGATGCAATAGCAGTTGTAGAATCATGGGGCGAAGATGCAAAAACATATAGCCCGTCAATTGAATATCAACGATTGCTTCGAACTCTGTATGCAGACTTTGTGTATCGCCTTGATACCAACTATGCAAAAATTGACCGCATCGAGCATTCCGACATCGAAGCGTTTAAGACAAGAGTATTAAACACTCAGTTTAACGGAAAGACAATTCGCCAATGGGGAAGAATACTATCTTCGAATAACGATGATATTTTAGAAACTGCACTGCGTACTATTATCTAAGTGTGATTTCACTCTTTCTACGGCAATATCATAAACATCAGGATTGATTTCTGCACAGTAGCAAACTCTTTCTAAGTCTATTGAAGCAATGGCTGATGTACATAATCCAGCGAACGGATCCCAAATAACATCTCCCTTATCAGAAGCCATTTCAATAATTCTCTTTATTAGCACTAATGGCTTCTGATTAAGGTGGATTGCCTTTTGGTTTGTTTTTAATCTTTCGCCGTTTCTAAGTTGGGGGACTTGCCAAACATTTGTGATACCAATAGGGCAATAAAATTTTGAACGCATTCTTGCCCATTCGACTTTGGAAATAGGTTTTTCTCCATCAATGGAAAAGTAAGGTTTACCATTCTCATCGCCATAGTTGTTTGCATATTCTGCAATTTTTTCAAATGCTTCTGCTGGCGGCATGTACCATAAATGGCATTTGGTGAAATACTTACGGGTAGCTGCATCCTTGACTCCACAAGCTTCATTTGTTAGTCTAAAAGGAAGTTTTGTTCTCTGCCATTCGAATCTCAACCATTCTTTCATTGACATAGATTCATTGCCTACTTTGAAGACAGGTTTTTTTACATATTGCACACATACCTCAGTAACGACTGGAAGATGTCTGATTGTTTTGGTGTTCGTATTTCCAGCAACATGGCTCATTCCTTTATCCCATATGCAACATGAAACATATGTCCAACCGTATTTTTCAAGTATCGGATGAACCGTTGCCCAACCAACTTCTGTATTCCAAAACCATAGTGTTGTAAGCGGTGTAGCTAATTCGCTCCATCTTTTAATATGCGGTTCATACCACTCACCTAATCCTTCATGAGATACCAAATCTCCCGGAAAGCCTTTAACACCATAAGGACCATCACATACAATTACAGTTGGTGTTTCCCATCTATCATAAAAGTCCAGTGCTTCACCGCAGTATAAATGAACATTTTCTAATATTTGTTCATTCATATTCCGTTGCTCTCCTTATCACTCTGTACATGAGAAATCACATCTTCAACCTTGCAATTGAAATAATTACATATACGATCGACTATATCCATCGAAACTTGTTCTCCACGCCCCATTTTATCCATCGTGGATTTTGATATTCCTGTGGCAATCATCAATTCACGCTTGCTCATATCTCTGTCAATCAACAATTTCCACAGAGGTTTGTAAGAAAAAGACATTATTGCACCTCCTGTATATGTAATATCTTACCGCAAAAGTGTTTAGAAGTCAATACTTTTACAGTGCGTTTGCATTTATCTACTGTTTCATCATCTCTTATTGCTCTTTTTTCATATCCATACTGAACGATACTTCATATCTCTATGTAATATGACAGCCAAAACACCGGGGCTGTATCCGATGTTTTGACCGCATATCGCCCCCTAACTGTTACATTATTCCGTTCGGCTCTTGAACCCGGTTTGCTTTGCGCTCTCGCTGGCTTTCCGTCTGCGTTCCTCGCTGTACGGTGCTTGCAGCCGGATAGACAGTCTGGACTTGTCCAGCACATAGATCACGCCGCCCTGGGCGAAGGATTTTTCCAAGCGGCAAAGGTCGGGGTGCTTCTTGCTGAACGCTGCCAGCCGCTTCCGCAGTCCGGTATTGTAGGTCTGGATGTGGGCGGTGTCCTCGCCCTCGTTGAACAGGATAATGGTCTCTTTCTCATACTTCGTCAGGGTCATATTCGTCATCCTCTCATTCAGCTGCCGGACAGCAGCTTACGATGCGCTCAAAAGCCTTTTCGTAGCGCAGATACATCCAGCATTGCGAGCTGCTGACCACCTTGGAAAACATCACAAACCTCCAATACCGCATGATCTCGGATTATACCGAGCGAGTGCAGCGCCTGCAGAGGGGAAGCTGTACCTCCAAGCTGATGATCGACGTGGTGAACTACATCCGGCACCATATCTCAGAACCGATCACCGTGGAAAAAATGGCCGAAGCGCTGTTCATGAGCCGTCCCTATCTCTCCCGAAAATTCAAGGAAGAAACTGGCGAAAGTCTGACGGATTTTATCATCTACGAAAAAACGGAGGAGGCAAAACGCCTCCTCCGCTATTCCGATAAGCCCATTACGGCCATCAGCTCTTATCTTGGTTTTTCTTCTCCCAGCCACTTTTCCCGGGTGTTCAAAGCCCGTGTGTGCATTACGCCGGGCGAGTACCGGGAAAAGCACCAGTGATCCTGCCGGGCTTTATTTTGCCTGTGCGCCCTCTGGGAAGATGATCTTGTTCACAAAGAAGAAGATCACCATGGAAATGCCGCCATTGAGCACGGTAGTGCCAATGTTGTAGATGAAATCCGGCACCAGCAGGCCCGCAACCGCCACCCACACGCAGTTGATGGAGTTGACGATGCAGGTGATCAAGCAGAACGCCACCATATACCAGGCGATCTGCTTGGCCAGGTTGCCCTTGCTGCGGAACACAAAGTTGCGCTGGATGGGAAAGTTTATGCATTCTCCCACCACCATGGCAACCATGTAGGCGCAAAAGTACGGCAGACCGCCATGGGCGGAATCATACCCCAGGATGTTCCACTGGAAGGTTTCGCCAAACAGCGTGACCGGGATGCCCGGCCAGCCAAAATCCACCACCGGCAGGCTGCTGAACGCCGCCGGCAAAAATTGCAGCAGCAGGTATTTGAACACCGTAACCAGGTTGGATACGATCACAAACAGTCCGCCTTCGCGCACCCACTTGGCTGCGGCGGGGTGTTTTGCCGCAAAATTATTCCATAGCTGCATAAATAGCCCCTCTCTTTCCTCAGCTGTTGCGCAGGCGCTGTTCCAGCTGTGCGTTCAGTACCAGGTTTTTCACGGCTTCTATGATCACCCGCACAAGGCCGATGATCCAGAATCCCTGTAATTCCATCACAATGCCATCCACCATGCCCATGCTGATGGCACCGCTGGTCATTTTGGCCAGGGCACGCAGCGGCATGTTGTACTGGAACAGCACATTCAGGTCCGGCTTGCCGCGCTTGTAGCTGGCGTTCAGCAGTGCGGTAAGCACCAGCCAGATCAGCCAGCCCAGCGGGCTGCGGCTGTGGTTCAGCTCGCCCAGGGTCATGTTGCGGTCAATTTTAACTTTTCCCTGCTGCACCGGGCGGCCCAGCAGGGTGGCCCATTCGTCATCCGGCACGCTCTGCACCTTGCCGCTGGCATAGTGCGGCAGATGCTTGCCCGCATAGGGGTTGGGTGCGCCGGTACCGGCCACTTCCACCACGGCGGTCAGGCGGATGTCCGCACTGGACGCGCCGACCCGCAGCTCATAGCTGCCGCCTTCCACTTCCCAGCTGTCGGTCTTGGTGTTCCAGTAGCGGAACGCCTTGTCGTCCAGCGGGATGGTCACGGTCTTGCTTTCGCCGGGCTGCAGCTGCACCTTGGCAAAGCCTTTCAGCTCCTGTGCGGGGCGGAACACTTCTGCCCCGGGTTTTGCCACATACAGCTGCACGATCTCTGCTCCGGCGCGCTTGCCGGTGTTGGTTACGGTCAGGGTCACGCCATTGGACGCGGCCTGCAAATTGCTGTAGGCAAAGCTGGTGTAGCTTAACCCATAGCCAAAGGGGAATGCCACCGGCACACCGGCGGTCTGGTAATAGCGGTAGCCGACATACAGCCCCTCGCGGTACTGCACCATGCGGCCCGGCCCGGCAAAGTTATCCTTGGCGGGGGTATCCGCATAGGCGTTGACCCAGGTTTCGGCCAGCTTGCCGCTGGGGTTCACTTTGCCGGTCAGCACATCCAGCATGGCGCCCGCCCCCGCCTGGCCGCCCAGCGCACCATACACCAGGGTACGGCAGTGTTTGAGCCACGGGGTTTCCAGCGAAGCCCCTGCGCTGAGCACCACAACGGTGTTGGGGTTGGCCTGCTGCACGGCCTTTAACAGTTCGATCTGGTTGTCCGCAAGGCGCATATCGCCGCGGTCCAGACCCTCACTTTCCTTGATTTCATCCAGCCCCAGGCAGAGCAGCACCACTTCGGCCTTTTGGGCCAGGGCTACAGCCTCGGCCTGTTTGGCGGCATCCGGTTTGCCCTGGCGGTCAAAGCCGGGGGCAAAGCCCACGCTGGCCAGGCCGCTCTCTTTCAGGCAGTCCAAAAAGGTATCCACCTTGATGGAGTTGACCGCGCTGGAGCCAGCGCCCTGGTACCGCGGTGTCTGGGCAAAGTCGCCGATTATGGCAACTTTTGCGCCCTCGGCCAGCGGCAGCAGGTCGTTCTCGTTTTTCAGCAGCACAATGCTTTCGGCTGCGGCGCGGCGGGCCAGGGCGTGGTGAGCGTCCGCATCAAAGGTGCGGCTGTGGGACTGCACGGCGGCATGGGTATCAAACACCAGCGTCAGCAGCTCGTCCAGCCGGGCGTCCACATCCGCTTCGGTAATTTTGCCGCTCTGCACAGCCCGCATCAGCTCGCGCACCGCGTCCCCGCCGGGGGCGGGCATTTCCAGCGTGGAGCCGTTCTGCACGCCCAGGGCATGGTCATTGCTGCCGCCCCAGTCCGTTACCACAGCGCCGTCAAAGCCCCACTCCCCGCGCAGGATGTCCATTAACAGGTGGCGGTTCTCGTTGGCGTAAGTTCCGTTGATGAGGTTATAGCTGCTCATGATGGTCTTGGGCTTTGCTTCCTTGACCACGATCTCAAACCCGGTCAGGTACAGCTCCCGCAAAGTGCGTTCATCCACCACAGAGTCCGACGCCATGCGGCGCAGTTCCTGGCTGTTGACGGCAAAGTGCTTGGGGCAGGCCGAAATACCGTTGGACTGGATGCCCCGCACATAGCTCGCGGCCATTTTGCCGGAAAGATACGGATCCTCGGAGAAATACTCAAAGTTGCGGCCGCAGAGGGGGCTGCGCTTGGTGTTCAGGCCCGGCCCCAGCAGCACGGCAACTTCCTGCGCGGCGGCTTCCTCACCCATGGCCTGGCCGATCTCCTCGCCCAGGGCGGGGTCCCAGCTGCACGCCACGGTGGCGGCAGTGGGGAAGCAGGTGGCCGGAACACTGGGGTTCAGCCCCAGGTGGTCCGCCGCGCCCGCCTGCTTGCGCACGCCGTTGGGGCCATCGGATAGGGTGATGGACGGCACACCTGCCTTGGGGCAGCCGCGCGTGGTGAAGGTGCCCGCGCCCGAAAGCAGTGCGCATTTTTGTTCCAGATTCAGTTTTGCGATGATTTCAGCGTTTTTCAAGGGGGACGCACTCCTTTTTTTATAAGGCAATACCGCGCAATTTCAAGTCACGGTCATGCGCTTGCATTGTGCGGTATTGCGGGGGTTATTCTTATGCGTTCTTGTTTTCGGCCTTGGCAGCCTTCGCGGCCTTGTACAGCTTGACATCACGGACAATGCCGCGGATCGCCAGTGCAAACAGTGCCACGGCAACAAGGTCGATCAGAGCAACAAGGTGACGCCAGCCGAGCACAGCGGGCTTAAAGTCGTGGCGCAGCGCGGCGGTATCGCCGATGCTCTCGGCATAGTCGCGGTTGGTCACACGGACATGCAGGTACATGTAAAGGGCCTCCTTGGCGGCACGGCGCAGCGCCTGCATATAGCTGTTGGAGCCGGTCTCGCAGGAAAGCTGGCCGCCCATCATGCCGGACATCCAAAGGCTGCCGCCTGCACGCAGGGCCTGATCGCCGTTCATGTAGCTGTGGTGGTCGCAGTAGTCGGTGATAACAGCGCCGTCAAAGCCCCACTCGTCGCGCAGGATGCCGGTCAGCAGCGCCTCACTGCCGCCTGCCCAGACTGCGCCGATGCGGTTGTAGCTGCTCATCAGACCGACAGCATCGTAATCCTCGACCAGCATCTGGAAGGGGCGCAGGTAGGTTTCGCGCAGGGTCTGCTCGGTCATCCATGTGTAGACGGAATCGCGGTAGATGCCGCTCTCGCCATCGTTGCAGATGAAATGCTTGACATAGGTGTAAACACCGGCATCGTTGGCGCCCTGCACGGTGTTGCCGCAGATCACGCCGGACAGCAGGCTGTCCTCGGAATAATATTCGTAGTTACGGCCATTGAAGGGGCTGCGGTGCATATTGGTGGCAGGGGCGTACCAGCCGGTATAGCCGTTTTGCAGTGCCTGTGTGCCGATGGTACGCCCCTCCTGCAAAGCAAGGTCGGCGTTCCAGCTCTGGGCGAGCGTGCTGGAGCTGGGGAAGCCGGTCCCGGCACCCATGCCGGTAAAGCCGCCGATCTGGGCGGGGCCGTCGGCATCCTTGCTGCGCACCTTGCCGATGCTCTTAAGCTCAAACAGACCGCCGTAGCCGTTGACAAACAGGTTTTCCATCTCCTCCACAGTCAGCTGATCCAGCAGGGCATCCCACTGCGGGTCATTGAAGTCAGCGCCCAGCTGGAAGCCGAGGTCGGTGGTCTTGCCGTTGTCCTCAATCTTCAGGCCGTTGTTGGCACCGGTGGTGATGGCCTCGTCGGCCTCATTGATGTAGCCGTTCGCCATATCGGCGGTGTAAAGGTTCAGTGCCTTGACGTTGTCGGTCATAGCGCGGCTGGGGGTGTTGGTCTTGGGGAAGGTGCCCGCAAAGTCAGCGCGGGTCATGTAGGTGATGTTCTGGTTGGAGTCGCTGCCGTCCAAGCTGACACCGTCAATGGCATCGCTGCCGGTGAACTTGTTGGAAACAGGTTTGCCGGTAACCGTATCCTCGGCATACTGCACACCTGCGGGCAGGCTGCAAGTAATCGTTGCGTTGGCATCATCGTCCACATTGTGGGCATCATGGCGCACGGTAAAGATGTAGTCGCCTGCATCCAGTTCATAACCGGTAAAGCCGTTGTGGTTGGCATCATATGCGTCATAGCTGGCCATATCAGAAACGGGCACAGTCAGGGTAACTTCTTCGCTCTCGCCGGGGGCCAGTTCCTTCGTCTTGGCGAACGCACCCAGTTCGACGCTGGATTTTTCAATCTCACCCGCGGTGTACGGGGCGGTGTAATACAGCTGAACAACATCCTTGCCTGCGCGGTCACCGGTATTGGTAACCGTAACTTTTACGGTCACGCTGCCATCTTTTGTCAACGTACTGCCATTGGCGGAAGCATCGGTAACTTTCCAATCAAAGCTAGTGTAAGACAGGCCGTAACCGAACGGATACTGCACAACGCCATTGTAGCCAATGCCATATTCGTTGCTTACATTGTCCCAATAGCCCTCAGTATCAGCCGTTTCATACCACTTATAGCCGATGTAGATACCCTCGGCATAGTCTACATACGAAACCTGCTCATAAGCATACGGGGTATCCAGGTTGCCGGTGGTCGTACCGTCTGCTGGGTAGAGGCCATCAGCATCGGTATAAGCACCTACACCTTCCATGCCAGCATTGGCATAGCTGGCAGCAGTGGTCAGGTCATAAGCCCAGGTATCTGCCGTGCGGCCGCTGGGCTCTTTGTCGCCCCACAGCACTTCCGGCACTGCAGTTGCACCTTCGGAACCAGACAGACCAACCAGCAGGCAGGCATCAACGCCGGGAATCGTTTCGATCTGGCCCAGTTCCATAACGTTGGTAGAGTTGACAAGAACAACCACATGGGCATAATTAGCGCCAACATAGTTCAGCAGGTCTTCTTCCTCGGTGGTCAGTTCCAAGATTGTGCGGGGATCGTCAACAACAATGTCACCGCCCTTTTCGGTGCGCTTGTACTGCTGTTTGGTCGCATCGTTGCTTTCGCCTGCCAGGCGACCAATAACAACGATTGCTGTATCAGAGTAGTTCTTGGCGTTGTCAAGCATCGCCTGCGTGTAATAGGTCTGGTTGTTAATATCAGGCTCATACAAGCGGCCAGACTGTTCAGGCCAACTGTTCAGTGTACGGGTGTATTCACGGCCTGTCTGGAAATCCTTGTACATATCGGTCAGTTCTGTATTGTACTCAACACCATAAGCGGTCAGTGCTGCCAGCAGGTCCGTATTAACAGTGGACACACCGCCGGAACCAGAGCCGCCGCCCAGCCATGCAGTGGAAGCCCAGCCGAACACATTAACTTTCTTGGTATCTGCGTTCAGCGGCAGGGTGTTATCGTTGTTTTGGAGCAGAACCGTGCCTTCTGCTTCAACATCAGCGGAAAGAGCTTCCGCTTTCGCTTTCGTGTCCGCAATCTCGGTTTCAGTATAGTGTCCACTGGGCGCACCGATGAAACTATCAATGATTGTAGACATCGTTGACAGGAAATAGGTGCCGACCATCGCAGCGACCAACAGGATCGCCGACAGCACCAGCCCGATTCCGTGCAAGACGGGATGCGGCTTACGAACTTTAGCTTGCTTTGCCATTTGCATTCTCTCCTCTTTTATAGTTCAAAAGCTGATACTATGCTTTTGCATTGACTATATTGTAGCAGGCAAGCACACTTTCCGAACGTTTTTTGCATAAACTGCCTGTTTTGGCACACACTTTGCAAATTCTCTAAAAAACGCAAAAAATCTGTTGTGATTTTGTACAGTTCAGGTCATTGCTTATTTGTGTAAATTGCTAAACTCTCTTTCATCGCAGGAATAGGCACAAAAAATACCCGAAGCTACCACTTCGGGTATCATTATTATTTCTGCGGCAGCAGCACCCGCAGCATAAACCACTCGTTTTCCCAGTGCAGCGTCATAGTTCCGCCGCGCTTTTCGGCGGCGGCGCGCACACCGCGCAGGTCGCTGCCGCCATGGGTGTTGCGGCGCGGCAGGCCGTCCGCGCCCAGCTCCACTTCCTGCGCGCAGTAGTTTTCAAACCGCAGCATCACAAAGCCGTTCTGGGCGTACACCGCCACCCGGATCAGCCGCTTTTCGTGGTCGGGCTCGGTCTCTACGCTCTCGGTCGCATTGTCCAGCGCCGTACCCACAATCGTGCAGATTTCCCCTGTCTCCAAAAAATCCAGCAAATGCCCGTCCGCCACGCAGGTCATCGTGATGTGGTGCTGCTGGCAGTACAGGCTTTTGGCCGTCAGCAGGGTGTCCAGCACCGGGTTGCCGGTCTTGTTCTCCGCCTCGTACTGGCGGATGCCGCTTTCCATGGCCGCCAGCGCCACATCCTGCTTGGCGTGGTCCCGCTCCGCCCGGATGGCCGCAATCTGCATTTTCAGCTCGTGGTAGCGCCGGTTGATCAGGCGGATGTTCTCCTTGCTCTGCTTGTACTGCTCGTACTGGCGGTGCAAAACACCGTCCAGCTCCGCCAGCTCGCTGTGCAGGGCGGCTTCGCGCAGCTGCTCGTGCTGCACCGTCAAAATCAGCACCCCGGCCAGGTCCACCAGCGTGCGGATGTAAAACATGTTCATGTTGGCTTCGCTGCCGTTGGCAAAGCTCAAATTGCTCACGGCAAATGCGGTCAGCGCCATGACCACCGCCACAAAAGTTCCTGCGGGCGTTATTTTCATCTTCCCGGCCGGGCCGGGGCGGCGGTTCTCCACAAAAAGCATCGCGGCAAAAATGCCGCCGTACACCGCCGCCAACAACAGCAGCGAAAGCGGCTCCGCCCCGCCGCGCTGCGGCCACAGCACGCAGTGCAGCTGCCATTCCACGCTGGCCGCCAGCTCCGCCAAAATAAAGGCCCGCGCGCACACATAGCCCGCTTCCAGCAGCGTAATGCTGCGTGTGACCCACAAAAACAGCAGCATAGAAAGAATTGCCATTGCCATGCAGGGGATCCACCACGCCAGCGGAACTTCCCCCGTGGCCTGCAAAAACGCCCCCAGCAGCACCGCCCAACCGGCTTCTACGCCCCAGATCACGCGCTGGTTCATCCGCGGCGGCAGTTTGTGCGCATACAACAGCGCCGCCAGCACTTCCGCCAATGCGGTGTACAGGCGGGGGATATCCGGCAGTGTCGTCATTGGCCCGCACCCCCAATGTAATCCGCCAGCTCCGCCATAAACGCCTTGCGCCGCGGGCGGCTGATCTGCAGCGCATACGGGCCAACCTGCACCATATCCTGCTGCACGCCGGAAACCTGCGCCAGATTGACCAGATATCCGCTGTTGCACCGTGCAAACGCCCGGCCCACCAGCTTTTCCTCATAGTTTTTCAGAGTGCCCGGCACCATAAAATCTTCTTTTTCGGTGTAAAAATGCACCTTGTGGCCTTCACTTTCCAGGTAATAGATTTCCGCCGCGTCCAGCCGCCGCATGCCGCCGTCCATCGCCACGGCCAGGTAATGCCGCTCCCGCTTTTCCAGCTGCCCCAGCGCCTTTTGCAGCTGCTGCGAAAACGCAAAGTAGGGCACCGGTTTCAGCACATAATCCAGCGCCCCAACGGCATATCCGCGGATGGCATACTGCGCCATGTTGGTAATGAACACAATCAGCACCCCGCCGTCCCGCTCCCGAATGCGGCGGGCGGTCTCCATGCCGTCCAGGTGCTTCATCTCCACATCCAGAAAGATGATGTCAAACTGCGGGCGGTAATCTTCCAGAATCTCCATCCCATCCGCAAACTCCGTTACCTCAAACGGCGTGCCGTACTGCCGGGTGTACCGCTGCACATACCCCGCCAGCTGTTCCCGCACCGCCGCCTCGTCCTCCACAATCGCAATCCGGGTCATCTGCTGTTCCCCTTTCTCAACATCACACTGCGGCCCCGCACAGTCCACATCTGGTGCGGCTTCTTAAGGTGTATCTGAAAACAAAGGAAATGACGGATATTTCACAAGCGCAAGACGGATTTAAGGCAAAGAGCCGCGGGAATCCTTTGTGGATTCCAAGGCTTTTTAACGCAAAATCCCGCTGCGTTTGTAGAAATAAACGATATTTTCGACTTTTCAGCTGCACCATCGATTGTTTTTAGTATAGCACAT
>ENA-ORCP01000820-ORCP01000820.1-human-gut-metagenome-genome-assembly--contig:-NODE-820-length-27646-cov-5.730168_pt1 | contig 27646 bp, 19 predicted proteins | sample MGYA00242990_ERZ507991 | MGnify/ENA primary metagenome ERZ507991 (study PRJEB26167, sample SAMN06115496) | human gut metagenome | host: Homo sapiens | place: China:Henan | collected 2015-05-07 | study... | reverse complement strand
GTTACCATTGCGATGAGCGCCGCGGCGCAGAATCGCACCTATCATGGTACAGTTCTTGGCTCAGATGGCGATGAACCCCTCGCCGGTGCGACAGTGATGCCAATCGGCGGCGGCAACGGAGTTGCCACCGACATTGATGGTCGTTTCACGCTTACGGTCCCCGCTTCCGTGAAGGAAATCAAGGTGACTTACGTAGGTTATGCGCCTAAAACCGTGAAACTTACCGAAGGCGTCAAGGTATTCCTTGAAACTTCAAGCAATGTTCTTGAAACAATCGTTGTAACCGGTTACGGTTCGGGCAAGAAACTCGGATCGGTTGTAGGTTCGGTTTCGGTTGTCGGTTCTGAGACTTTCGCGAACACGCCCTCCAGCAACTTCGTTGATGCTCTCCAGGGACAGGTTACAGGTCTGGCCATCAACTCTAACTCAGGTGACCCTTCCGCTACCAACCAGTCAGTTATTCTTCGCGGTAGCAACTCGCTTACCCTCTCCAGCACCCCGCTCTATATCTGCGACGGCGCTCCCGTGAGCCAGTCTTACTTCAACTCGCTCAACCCTGCCGATATCGAAAGCGTAAGCGTGCTCAAGGATGCTTCATCAATAGCAATCTACGGTAGCCGCGGTGCGAACGGTATCATCGTCATAACCACCAAGAAAGGTAAATACGGCTCGAATGCCCGCGCAACTTTCCGCGCCAACTACGGTTGGTCGGCTATGGTCAAGGATAACGTTGACATGATGAGCTCTCAGCAGTACATGAAGTTCCGCGATATGATCGGCGCACCTCTTTCATCTGGCGTTCAGGACCTCATCAACACTTACGGCATCAGCACCAACTGGCGCGACGAGATGTTCAAGAGCTCAGCTCCCACTTACAGCGTAGAGGGTAGTGTGACCGGCGGTTCCGATAACCTCAGCTACTATATCTCACTCAACCACTACGATCAGGAAGGTATCATCGAGAACTCCGAAATGCATCGCGAAACTCTCTCATGGAACATCGACAGCAAAATCAACGACTGGTTCCGCGTAGGTTTCACCGGTAATCTCGGTTATCGCAAATCAAAAATCAACCTTGAGGATGATGATGATGACCAACTTTACCTTAATAATCCTATGCTTCTTGCCCGTATGGCTCTCCCATATGACTCACCCTATCTTTACAAGATCAATGATCAGGGCGACATTGTCTACGGTGCCAAATCCGAGAAGCTTCACTACTCAGGCATAACTATGCCTCACTACATCTACAGCTATAACCATTATAGCACAAACAGCCTCTCTGCCAACATGCGTCTCTACGAGCAGATTCAGCCCATCCGCGGCCTTATCATCAAGGCTCAGCAGGCTGTTGAAGGCTATGATGACCGCACATCGCAGACCATTGACCCACGCAAATCATTCCGTAATGAAATGGGCGACCTCGTAGGTACAAGCCCTGTAGGCACACTGATGTCAGGTAGCAATGCCGAAGCATTCTCTCGCTACTATCAGTTCACTTACACCAACACTGCCGAATACACCTTTGACGTTGCCGAGAAGAACCACTTCCAGTTCCTCATCGGTCAGGAGGCAATCATCCAGCGTTCAAACGGCTTCAGCATCTCTACCACCGGTACTACCGACAAGCGTATGAACCTTCTCAATCAGGGCACTAACACCGACATAAGCCGTGTCGGATACTCTAAATCGGAAGTTGTGATCAACTCTTACATTCTCCGTGGTAACTACGATTACGATAACCGTTACTTCCTTGATTTCTCCGTTCGCCGCGACGGCAGCTCACGATTCGCTCCCGGCCACCGCTGGAACACATTCGGTGCGGTGGGTGTGATGTGGAACATTAAAAATGAGAAGTTCATGCAGCAGTTCACTAACCTCACTGACCTCCGTCTGCACTACAGCTACGGTGCAACAGGTAATGCCAACGTTCCCAACTTCGAGTGGCAGGGTTACGTTGCTACCGGTTCACCCTACGCCGGCGAATCTTCAACAGGTATCGGCGGTACGAACAACCCCAAACTTTCCTGGGAAACCGTCTACAGCCACGACCTCGGTTTCAATCTGCGACTCTTTGACCGCATCGGTGTAACCGCCGACTGGTACTACAAACGTACTGAAGACATGCTTTACAGCATTCCGTTCTCACTCACCGTGGGTGTTTCTTCTGGCTTCGCCAATGTGTGCAAAATGTCAAACAAAGGTTTCGAAATGGAAGTTACCGGCGACATCGTGAAGACTAAGGACTGGTACGTAGGTGCCCGAGTAGGCTTCAACTACAACCGCAACCGCATCATGGAACTCTGGGACGGAACGGATGAATTCCCCGTTAGCTCAACCGGTCTTATCCAGAAAGTTGGCGACGTTATGAGCCAGTACTACGCAGTACGCTACGTAGGCGTTGACCCCGCCGACGGTAAGCAGATGTGGCTCGACAAGAACGACAACATCACCAAGGTGTTCCCCTCTGATGCTCAGGTTTGCACAGGCAAATCGGCCTACGCTCCCTGGACCGGCGGTTTCGGCGCCAACGCCCGCTGGAAAGGCATCTCTGTTCAGGCCAACTTTGTATGGCAGTCAGGTAAATACATGGTCAACAACGACCGTTACTTCATTTGCAACCCCACCGGTTTCGGTGCAACTTACAACCAGAGCACTGACGCTCTCAACATGTGGACCACTCCCGGCCAGGTTACCGACGTGCCCGCTTACGGCGAAACCCTCACTTACGCCGGTGAAGACACCAGCTGGCTTGAGGATGCATCGTTCTGCCGTCTGAAAAACCTCACTGTAGGTTACTCACTTCCCAATTCTGTGCTCAACAAGCTCGGACTTTCAGCTCTCCAGTTCCACTTTACTGGCCGCAACCTCTTGACGTTCTCAAACTTCTCAGGCTACGACCCCGAAATTCAGAGCAACATGGTACAGTTCCAGTATCCTAACACCCGCCAGTACGAATTCGGTATCGAGGTTAGCTTCTAATTCTCTCCTTCATTAACTTAACCTCAAAATATAGCAAACAATGAAAATGAAAAAAATATTTTTAGGATTATTCGTGTCGGCTGCAATGCTCACCTCCTGCGACATGGACACCACACACTATGGTGTGATCGACCAGGATTCGGCGATTGAAAGCGTTGATGACGCCCATAACTTCCTCAACGGTATTTATGTTGGCTTCCGCAGCAAGACGGCCAATAACTACATTGTGTTCCCCGATGTGCAGATGGACCAGTTCGTAGGTCTTGTTGACAATGGTAACCGCCTCGGCCCGTTATCTACCGGACAGATCATGTCGAGCGATACCGACCTCACCAACCTCTATTATAATCTGTACATACTCATCAACTCCGTGAACTACTATGAGCCTAAGATGACAGCCCTCATCGATGGCGGCGAGTTCAGTGACACTGATGTTCTCGAACTCAAATATTATCTCGGCTCAGCCAAGTTCATGCGTGCCTACTGCTATTGGTATCTCTTTGACAAGTATGTGAACTATAGCACTGCCAATCTTGAGACTCCCGGTATGGGCCTCCAGATTGAGAAAGAGTATCATCCTTCGGGCGACCGCGGATCATACGTTGGCCGCAGCACAATCAAGGAAACAGTTGATTACATCACCACCGAGCTTAACGACGCTCTTACAATGGTTCAGGCTTACGAAGCCGGCGTCAGCACCGATGCCTGCAACCCCAACGCCAACCGCATCAGCTCTTACGTGATCCAGGCTCTCCAGGCTCGTTTCGCCCTCCTTATCGGCGACTATCCCACAGCTCTCACCAAAGCTGAGGCAGTTATCAACTCAGGCAATTATGAGCTTTGCGGCACTGACAGCTATGCCAATATATGGATCAACGATTCGGGTTCGGAACTTCTGTTCGTTCCCTACACCGTACAGAATCAGGGTGGTATGGGTACCGGTCTGCAGTACTATACCAACAGCTCTAAGGAAAACTCTGACTACATTCCTACAGCGTCGACTCTTCTCGCTTATGAGGACGGCGACGTTCGTTTCGATTGCTTCTTTGAGCCTTATCAGCCCATGGTTGTTGCCGGCGAGAATTTCGTAGCTTTCGCTTTCAACAAATATCCCGGCAACCCCGCGCTCAACACCGGTACAACAAACTCCTGTCTCAACGCAGGCAAGCCTTTCCGCCTCTCAGAGCTTTATCTGATTGCTGCTGAAGCTGCCGCCGCCGAGGGCACTCAGAAAAACGAGACCAAGGCCAACGGTTACCTCAATGACCTCCGCGCAAAGCGTATCGAGGGTTATTCGCCCCGTGATTACTCAGGCGCTGCTCTCGTTTCAGCTATCCGCGCTGAACGTGGCAAGGAGCTTATCGGTGAAGGCTTCCGTCTGAGCGACCTCCGCCGCTGGGGCAACGGTTTCACCCGCGAAGCTGGTTTCACTCAGCTCGGCGCTCCGCTTGACGCTATTGAAACTGTTGTTACTCCCACCACAAATGGCTTGAGCTATCAGGCTAACGATTACCGCTTCATCTGGCCTATCCCCTTCCGTGAAATGCAGGTTAACCCGCAGGTAAAGGGTCAGCAGAATCCTCGTTATTAATCTTGTGTGACACTCTAAAGAGAATTTTAAATTATGAAATTGAATAAAATACTGGTTATCGCACTCGCCGCTCTCACTTTCACGGCTTGTTCCGATGACAATGACGCCAGCGATTATCCCGGTTTCCTCGGCGGTGTCAACACCGAGTCAGGTGTCACCGTTGACATGGAGGACGCTACTTTCTCTGCCGGCGAAAATGAATCACCTTTCTATATCCCCGTTGTTGTCAACGGTGAGAGAAACGGAAAAGTGGTTGTGAACGTTGAAGTGAAAGAAATCACCGACGGCCCCGACACCGAGCCCGCCAAGGAGGTTGAACACTACAACATCACCTCGAAATCAATCAATATCCCTGCCGAGGACAATACAGGCTTCATTGAAGTTTGCCCCGTTTGGGAACAGGGTGTGATCAATGACAACCGCGTCTTTGAAATCACCATCACAAGCGCTCAGGGCGCCACTGTAGGCAATCTCGCAACCTGCAAGGTTACCATTGAGAACTCTGATAATCCTTACACTATGATGTGCGGTAACTGGGTTCTCACCGGCGTTGACCGCAACGGCGCAGAAGTTCGCTACAACATCAAGCTCAACACTCCGTCGGCTTCGAGCGAGGATTACGGTTCGTTCCTCTACGGCTTCGGTATCTTCGGCGAATCTGACTACCTCCTTCCGTTCATGGACTTCCAGTACGATGAAATCAGCGGCAAGGGTACAATGAAGATCGGTGTAGGCGAGATGATGACTGACGGTCTCGCATTCAACTATGGAGACCCCGTAGGTGTTTGCTTCCCAGTCTGCGCTGCCCGTACAGCCGGCGGCCTTACAATGAATGCTGAGTACGTTTGCGAGTTCGATTCGAATTTCAACACCATCACTATTCCTGAGGATGCAACCATTGTCGGCGCACTGTTCAGCAACTCTTCCGGCCAGTACACCGGTTACACTGTCGGTCAGATCGGCAGCATGAAGATGAGCCGTTGATACGACTTCTGAAACATTGAACCATCCATAACGAGTTGGCGCGGAACTGAATGCTCCGCGTCAACTTTCACGTTCAAAATCTCTCTGATATTATTACTTGTATGAAAAATCTATTCTTAATGCTTCTGCTGGCGGGAACAGCATCGATGCCGCTTGCAGCGCAGGAAAAAATCAATCCTGCAGGCCGCATCATGCTGCATGACTACAAGCTCTCACGCGATTTGGTTGTGAAGCCCGGTCACGGCGATGTTGCTCCTTTGTCGGCTACTTCCGGTCGCGAGCCGGTGATTAATGCCGTGGTGTTGCTGCGGGAGGGCTATGATTCAAGCGTGCTCGCTTCTGTCAATGCCACCGTGGTCAGCGAACTCAACGGCGTGGTTGTGGTTTCATGTCCCATCACTGAGTGTGAGAAAATTGCTCTGCTGCCCGAAGTGATGAATGTCGGGTTCGGCGATGAAATGCGCCCCATGCTCGACTTTGCCCGCCCGAGCGGTAAGGTCAATACCGTTCAGGAAGGTTTCGCGTTTGAAAATGAAAACCTTGCCTTCGACGGAACAGGTGTCATAGCCGGTATGATGGATACGGGGCTTGAGGCCAATCACCTCAATTTCAGAAATGACGACGGCACCTCGCGCATCCAGCGCCTCTGGCACATGAAAGGGAGCGACGGGTCGTATCAGACCTACACTTCCGAAACCGTCAGCCAGTTTGGCACCGACAATTCCAATGGTTCTCACGCCACCCATGTGGCCGGTATTCTCGGCGGCTCATATAAGGGTAAAGGAACATTCGGTTACATCACTACCGCTGCCGGCGGTGCCGGCGGCATCAAGAAGAATGAGCCGATTCCCTACTATGGTGTGGCCACCGGTGCCGACCTCGCTTTCAGTGTAGGCTCACTTGCCACTCCCAACATTATCCAGGGTGTTACGAACATTATTGATTATGCCGAGTCCACCGGGCAGCCCGTCGTGGTGAATCTTTCGCTCGGAAGCACCACGGGGCCTCATGACGGCACCGACTATTACACCCGCTCGCTTTCGCGCTTGGGTGAGAAAGGAATAATCTGTATCGCAGCCGGTAACGACGGCGATTCCAATATCTCAATCACCAAAACGCTCACAGCCTCAGGCAATGGAGCCTATCTCCGTTCATTCCCGTTCTCGGTGAATGATTATGGCCAGGTGGTTTACGGCTATTCAAACGGCATAGTGGATTTGTGGACAAATTCCGCCGACCCGGTCACTTTCGCCTGGAAAGTGTTCAGAGGCAATGCCGCGACAGCAACCACCATCATAGAGACAACAGCACCCGGTCAGACCGTTGGCACAAGCGGTAATGCTGTATTTAATGAATATTTCTCGGGAAGTATCTCTATGACTTCGTCTGTCGACAGCGATAATGGACGATATAACGTTTATTCAAGCATTAACGTCTCTCCGAAATCATCGACGTCCAATGCCACGCTTATGCTTGAAGTGAGCGGGCCGGAAGGGACCGAGCTTTACGTTTTCAGCAACGGCCTGGTTTTTGAAAACAAATCCAGTGCGAGCGGTAGCACCCCCATAGCTCTCACTCCCGGCAGCCCGGCCAACTCTATCAGCGATGCAGCCTGCGGAAAGAACCTGATTTCGGTGGGCGCTTACACTTCGCGCTCAACTTGGCGAGTGCTTACGGGCGATGTTTACCAGTATTCTACCACTGACTATAAGGTCAATGGTATCGCTCCCTTCTCTTCTTACGGCACATCGTTTGCAGGCGAGAAACTGCCGCTTATCTGCGCGCCCGGGGCAAACATCGTTTCAAGTATCAGCCGCTACACAGTCAAGAACGCTAATCAGATGACCGCTTCAGCACCAAGCGGACTCCTTACCGACTATTGGGGGCCTATGCAGGGAACCTCGATGGCATGTCCGTTCGTATCGGGCGTCGTGGCTCTGTGGTTGCAGGCTTGCCCCACACTGACATTCGATCAGGTTATGGACGTGATTAACCACACCTCAGAGTATAATGCTCTGACCATGAAGGGTGGCCGTTGGGGCGCAGGTAAAATCAATGCTCTCGATGGCATTAAGTATGTGCTGCAGAACTACTCGGCTATAGGGTCGGTGTGGGAGGATGACGCTCAGCGCTTTATCCTGACTCCGGCTGCCGACGGCTATGACGTGACACTGGCTGGCGAGGCCCGCTTCACCGTAAGCCTCACCGATATGCAGGGACGCACCGTTGCCACTGCCGAAGGATTTGACGGAGCTGCGACTGTCTCTACAGCCGCTCTGACCCAGGGCATATATGTGCTCACCGTTCAGAGCCCCTCTACACGTCTCTCACGCAAAATCGCCGTCCGCTAATCCTGCACGGCGATTTCCTCAAACTTTTTTCATCGGCCATCCCACCCGGGTGGCCGATTTTGGTACATCCGAAACCAAACGGCTGCACATTGCCATTTACCCCACACTCGCGCTAACGCGCTTCGGGTGGGGTAAATTTATCTGAAGGTGTTGCAAATCTATGATTCCGCCATCAGTGTAGGGACATCTCTTTGGGATGTGTCATTGGTAATCAGTAATATACGTTAACGTGCCAAAGGCGCGTCCCTACTGTCTAACGGTTTTGCAACACCCTCATGCAGTTTCAATCAATTGGATGTCATAGGTATCTGCCGAAGGCAGAAAGTAATGGAAGCCCCATCCGAAGCGCGTTAGCGCGAGCATGGGGTTAGGGTGCAAAAGCTGGAAGCGGCCTTCGAAGATGGCCCTTTGGGATGTGTCATTGGTAATCAGTAATATACGTTAACGTGCCAAAGGCACGTCCCTACTGTCTAACGGTTTTGCGAAACCCTCATGCAGTTTCAATCAATTGGATGTCATAGGTATCTGCCGAAGGCAGAAAGTAATAGAAGCCCCATCCGAAGCGCGTTAGCGCGAGCATGGGGTTAGGTTGCAAATGCTGGAAACGGCCTTCGAAGATGGCCATTATTCCCTGATTGGGTCAACCCGCTCCATGGTTTGAGGCTTTACTTCAGCTCCCACGGGCTTGCAGTGGCCTACTTCTCTAATGTCGCCGCTGGCGACATGTAGCGTCACAACTTCGGCTATTTTAATCAAATCAGTCGGTCCATTTCCAGACGGCAGCGCCGTGGGCGGGGACTTTGGTGGTGAAAGGGCGGTCGGGCTCTACGGTCACCTTAAGCATGGCGCCTGTGAGCAATTCTTTGGCCTCTTTCTCGCCGTGAATCATGCGCAGGTAGTCAAATGCATGTGCGGGGATATTGACGGCCACATTGGCCTCCGTATCGCCGAAATTGGCCACTACAAGAATGATTTCGTTCCCTTTGCGGCGCAGGAATGCATAATGGCGGTTGGGGTCGAAGCGCTCCGAGGCGGGATTGACATACATCACGTCAAAGAACTGGCCCTCGTTGATGGCATCTTCGGTGGCGGCTACGTTGAGCAGGCGCGAGTAGCCTTCACGGAGCTTTATTTCGGCGTCGGTGAGGTTGGTCTTGGATGGGCGGCCGCCGTTGAGCCAGCGGCGGATGGTGCCTATGCTCCAGTAGTCAAATATGGTGGTGCGTCCGTCAAGGCCGCTGTAACCCTCGGCTTCGGCGGCGGGTTCGCCAAGCTCCTGCCCCGCATATACCATTACGGCACCGGGCCCCATGAGAGCACTGACGGCCATAGGGGCGAAAGCCTTGAAGGGGTCGCCGGCAAACTGGGTGGAGGCAAAGCGCTGTTCGTCGTGGTTCTCAAGGAAGTAGAGCATGTTTTGCTGATGCCCGTCGATGCGCTGCCATGCGCGGGTTATGTCGGAGGCGGGGCGCCCGGCGGTCACAATCTCGCGGAGCGTATCGTACATCCCCACCTTGTCGTAGAGGTAGTCAAAGCCGCCAATCTCAATGAAGGGACGGTAGAGGTTCACATCGTAGATTTCGGCAATGAAAATTATGCCTGGATAGGCTTCCTTGACCTGTCGGATGGCCCACTGCCAGAATTCAAGGGGCACCATGTGGACCATGTCGCAGCGGAAACCGTCGACTCCCTTTGAGGTCCAATACATCAGTATGTTGAGCATCTTGGTCCATGTGGAGGGTATGGGGTTGAAATGGCGCCAGCCGTTGGCGGGGTCTATGCCGTAGTTGAGTTTAACGGTGTCGTACCAGTCATATTGGCCCGGGGAGGCTGTGAAGCAGTCGTTGCCCGAGGCTTTGGCCGGGAACTCGTGGTAGGCGTCGGAGCCTGAACCCATGTCCACTGTCGGCGCGAATTCATGGCCGGGAATATAGTAGAAATTGTTTGTCGGGGCAAAGAACATTGTGGTGTAGTCATCGGCGCCGAAATCGGCGGGAGCGTCGGCAGGGCGGGCGTCGGAGCGGTACTGACGGGCCACGTGGTTGGGCACAAAGTCAATGATCACTTTAAGCCCGGCTTCATGGATGCGCTTCACCGTGTCCTCGAACTCCTCCATTCTTTTTGCCGGGTCAACGGCCAGGTCGGGGTCAATGTCGTAATAATCGGAGATAGCGTAGGGCGATCCTGCGAGCCCTTTTATCACGTGAGGATTGTCGCGCGGAATGCCATAGACGGTATAGTCCGAGCAATGGCTGTGTTCAATCACACCGGTTAGCCAGACGTGGCTGAAACCCATGCGGGCAATGGAATTGAGGGTGGCTTTGTTGATGGATTTCAGCTTGCCGGATTCGTTCTGTTTCAGAGTGCCGTTGGGCACGCAATGCTCGTTGTAATTCGTAAAAAGTCGGGGGATTAGTTGGTATACTATCGGCTTTTTGTTCATGGATAATCAGTTAGGTTAGATTTGGGAAGTGCAAATTTACACATATTTCATGCAAAATGCAAGCCGCATGTTTTACAATTTTATTACGCACACCGAGTTGTCTATCGGTCATAAACAAGGCCGATGCCTTTTAGGGGACACCGGCCTTTGGTGTGAGGGCAGCTGATGTGCACTCAGCTTGTTATGGCTTGTTTAGTCTTTGTTGTCGTGGCGGGGTTCGCGACGCGGGCCGCGGTCGCCTCCGTTGTTGCGGTGAGGGCGGTCGCCGCCGTTTTCACGACGCGGGCCGCGGGGCTGACGCTCGGGGCGCGGTGCGCGTTCGCGTTCAACGTAGCCTTCGGGCTTGGGCTGAAGGGCGCGCATCGACAGGCGGTATTTTCCGGTCTTCTTGTCGATTTCAATCAGCTTAACGTCTACCTGGTCGCCCTCTTTGAGTCCGGCGGCTGCCATGTCGGGCAGGCGGTCCCAGGAGATTTCAGAGATGTGGAGGAGGCCGTCGCGGTTGGGCATGAATTCAACGAATGCGCCGAAGTCAAGGATTGAGCGCACGGTGCCGCGGTAGGTCTTGCCCTCTTCGGGAAGCTCAACTATGGCGTTGATCATGCGCAGAGCCTTGTCGATTGACTCTTTGTTGGCAGCGGCAACTTCAATGTAGCCGCCTTCTTCGATTTCATCGATAGAAACGGTTGCACCGCTCTCTTCCTGGATTCCCTGAATGACTTTTCCGCCCGGGCCGATGACAGCGCCGATAAGCTCTTTGGGAATGAGCATGGTGACGATGCGGGGCACGTTGGGCTTATAGTCGGCGCGGGGTGCGGGGATTGTTTCATTGATGATGTTGAGGATGTGCAGGCGGCCTTCGCGAGCCTGATTGAGGGCGCGCTCAAGGATTTCGTATGAGAGTCCGTCGCACTTTATGTCCATCTGAGTGGCGGTGATACCGTCCTTTGTACCGGTTACCTTGAAGTCCATGTCGCCGAGGTGATCCTCATCGCCGAGGATGTCGGAGAGTATTGCGTAGCTCTTGCCGTCGGAGATAAGACCCATTGCGATACCGCTCACGGGTTTCTTCATCTTCACGCCAGCGTCGAGCAGAGCGAGGGTTCCGGCACAAACGGTGGCCATTGACGATGATCCGTTGCTCTCGAGAATATCGCTGACAATGCGGCAAACATAGGGGAAGTCATCGGGGAACATGCCTTTGAGGGCGCGGTGGGCAAGATTGCCGTGACCGATTTCGCGACGTCCAACGCCTCGCACGGGGCGAGCCTCGCCGGTGGAGAAGGGGGGGAAATTATAGTGAAGCAGGAAGCGTTCGCGGCCCTGATTGAGCACGTCGTCAACAATTTTCTCATCAAGCTTCGTGCCGAGTGTCACAGTGGCGAGCGACTGAGTCTCACCGCGGGTGAACACTGCCGATCCGTGAGGGCCGGGGATGTAGTCGACTTCGGCCCAGATGGGGCGGATTTCAGTGGTCTTGCGGCCATCGAGACGGATGCCTTCATCGAGCACGCAGCGGCGCATAGCTTCTTTCTCCACGTCGTGATAGTAACGTTTCACGAGCGGAGTCTTTTCTTCGCGTTCCTCTTCAGGAAGCGATTCGATATATTCATCGCAGATGGCCTGGAATGAGTCGGCACGCCAGTGCTTGTCGGCCGAGCCGGTCTTGGCGATTGCGTAAGCTTTGTCGTAGCATTTGTCGTGAACGTCCTTGCGGAGGTCTTCATCGTTCACTTCGTGGCAATATTCGCGTTTCACGGTCTTGCCTGCGGCTTCAGCGAGTTCAATCTGAGCCTTGCACTGAACCTTGATAGCTTCATGGGCTGCTTTGAGGGCGTTGAGAAGGTCGGTCTCGGATACTTCTTTCATTTCGCCTTCAACCATCATGATGTTGTCGATGGTGGCGCCAACCATGAGCTCCATGTCGGCGCGCTCAAGCTGCGAGAAAGTGGGGTCGATGACAAATTCGCCGTCGACGCGGGCCACGCGGACCTCGGAAATGGGTCCGTTGAAAGGAATGTCGCTGACAGCGAGGGCTGCTGAGGCTGCGAGGCCTGCGAGCGCGTCGGGCATCTCTTCTCCGTCGGTGGAGTAGAGGGTTACGTTAACGAATGTGTCAGCGTGGTAATTGTCAGGGAAAAGCGGACGGAGCACGCGGTCAACAAGGCGTGCGGTAAGAATTTCGTAGTCCGATGCGCGTCCTTCGCGTTTGAGGAATCCACCGGGGAAACGTCCGAATGCAGAGTACTTCTCTTTGTATTCTACTTGGAGGGGCATGAAATCGACCCCCTCGCCGGCCTCCTTGGCCGAAACAACTGTTGCGAGCAGCATTGTGTTGCCCATTCGCAACTCAACCGCTCCATCGGCTTGCTTGGCCAGCTTTCCCGTTTCGAGGGTGATTGTGCGGCCATCGGGCAGCTCGATGGTTTTTTTGATGGGATTTAACATATACGTATATAAAAATGCAAGTAATTTCTTTGGCTAAAAGCGCACAAAGTTAGTAATTTATTGCGGATTTCGTGCTATAAACGCCTTTTTATTTGATATTTTTTGGCCGTTCGGCGCATCTTTTATGGCATTTTGAGTGTTTAATGAGCGTATATGAAGATGTTTCCTCGCGGTCAACATGCGCTGTTCTTTCACCATTCGTGCCGGAAATATCGGAAAAATAACTACCTTTGTCCGCAATTATGTTTGGCTATCGTATTACAAGAGATCCGAAGCGCGACCTCCCTTATAAGGTTGGTCTGGCGCTGAGCGGCGGGGGCGCACGCGGCGTGGCTCATGCCGGTGCAATAAAGGCAATGCTTGAGGTTGGGCTTGTGCCTGAAATAATAGCCGGAGTGAGTGCCGGCTCTATTGTGGCTGCCATGTATGCAGCCGGGCTTTCGCCTGAGGAGATGGTGGAGGTGTTCGCGTCGGCCAAATTCTCTGATTTCTGTGAAATAGCCATGCCTAAAGAGGGCCTTTTCAAGATGGACGGTTTCAAGAAGGTGCTCAAGTCAAAGATTCCTTACACAAATATCGAGGATTTGCCAATGCCCGTGGTCATTGCGGCCACCGACCTTGACCACGGCAAACGTGTGGCTTTTGAATCGGGAAAAATCGTGGACCGCGTGTGTGCCTCCTGTGCCATTCCTGTGGTGTTCAAGCCGGTGGTCATTGACGGGGTGAGATATGTCGATGGCGGCGTGCTTGACAACATGCCTGCCTGGGCCATACGTTCGCGCTGCCGCTTTCTGGTGGGAGTCAACTGTTCGCCGTCGAGTTTCCGCGATGTGCCCAAGAACAATCTCGTGAGCGTGGCCCTCCGTTCCTACGAGCTGATGATGAAAAACAACTGCGCGGCCGACCTCCAGCTGTGCGACATGCTCATATCCACCGATGAGATTGCCGATTACAGCGTGTTCGATCTCAAGGAACTCAAAAAAGTGTTCGATGTGGGCTATCTCAACACCATGGCCTATTTCCGTTCAAAAGGCATCGAACCCAAGTAAATTTTGCATTCTAAATTCACTTCAGCAAATCAGGCCGCAGCCGTTTTGTGCGCTCAAGGGCCTGTTCCTGACGCCATTCGGCAATCTTGGCTTCATGGCCTGAGAGCAGGATCGGCGGCACTTCCCACCCCTTGTAACTTGCCGGACGGGAATAGACGGGAGGCGCAAGCAGATTGTCCTGATATGAGTCGGAGAGCGCGCTCTGTTCGTCGCCCAACACTCCGGGAATGAGTCTCACAATGGCATCGGTGATGACCACGGCCGGTATTTCGCCTCCGGTGAGCACATAGTCGCCAATGGAAATCTCGCGTGTAATAAGATGTTCGCGCACGCGATAGTCAATCCCTTTGTAATGGCCGCAGAGAATTATGATGTTGTTGAGCAGCGACATGCTGTTGGCCATTGGCTGGGTGAACTGTTCGCCGTCGGGCGATGTGAAAATCACCTCGTCGTAGTCGCGTTCGGCTTTCAGCGCCGAGATGGCGCGGTCAATAGGCTCAATCTGCATCACCATACCAGCCTCGCCGCCAAAGGGGTAGTCATCCACCTTGCGGTGCTTGTTGGTGGTGTAGTCGCGGAGGTTGTGTATGTGGATTTCGGCCAGGCCGCGGTCGCAGGCGCGTTTGATTATTGAGCAGCCGAGCGGCGATTCAAGCATCTCGGGCAGAACGGTAAGTATGTCTATTCTCATTTCCGGGAGTAATTTTCAAGTGATTGTTTTAGGTCGCTTATTATCATGGCTCGGAGCTCGGCGGGGGCAAGAACTTCCACGTTGGGCCCGTAGCTCAGCAGCTCCTGCACAAAGTCGGGCGTGAGGCGCAGGCGGTAGTTGAATATCGAATAGGCGTCATGAATCATCTCGCTTTGGGAATGGTGAAGCGGGAGGGCGCGGAAATATTTTGCCTGCCGGGCAGTGACTTTGAGCGTTACTTTCTTGGTCTCGCCCTGCGAGAAAACGATGCCGAAAGCGTCGCGGAAGTAGGCTTCGGCATCGAAATCGGGCGGCAGGGTGAATTTGTCGCCCGTGAGGGTGAGATTCGTCATGCGGTCAAGTGCGTAGGTTTTTATGGTGTCCTCCTTGATGTTACGCCCGGTCACGTACCAGCGCAGTTTGAATATTTTCAGGAAGTAAGGTTCAATCACCACCGGCTTCGGCGCGCCCGTGCGCGAATAGGGCGAATAGTTGAACTTTATGGTTGAAAACTCCTTCATGGCGGCTATGAGGGGCGAGAGGTAATGACGCGCCGAGGGGATGTCCTCGAGAAACACGCGGTCGGCCACATCGCGGGCATCGGTGAGAACATTGCTCATTGATGCCGTGTTCAGCAGCCAGTCAGTGACGCTGTCGGAGTGGGCGTTGTCGCTCCCTTCAATATAGTATTCATAAGTCAGCGGGTTGCACTCGATTGTGATTTTGAAAAGGTCCTCGATGGCAAGGCGGTAATTGTAGAAGGTACGTCGGGCGAGCGGTTCGCCGTTCGACATGGACGATTTCATCCACAGTCGGCTAAGCTCCTCGCGCGTGATGGCGCCGTGACGGCGGATTGTGTCGACAATCCAGATGTAGCGGTTAAACAGATTCTTTGACATATTCGGCTGATGGCTTGGATGATAGAATGTGGAGTCCTGCGGCTGTGAAAAGGGCGTTTATGAGCAGCAGTTCAAAGCCGGTTTCGTAGCCGGTGGTGGCATGCAACATGCGGCTTGCAGCCCATGACAACACCGGGGCTGCGATACATACCCACGGCACAAAGCGGTCGTTGACGCGGCGCGTGGTGAACAGCCCGTAGATGAACAGTCCGAGTATCGGGCCGTAGGTGTAGGAGGCGAGGGTGTAGACGGCGCTGATGGCGTCGTCGGTGCTGAGATGATAGAACATTATTATTATCAGTCCCATGGCGGCCGACATGGCCACGTGGACGCGTCGGCGCACCCGCGCAAGGGCTTCGGAGTTGTCGCCGTGGCGCTTATGGGCCTCGAGAATGTCGATGGTGAAGGTGGTGGTGAGCGATGTGAGCGCCGATCCGGCCGCGGAGTAAGCCGCCGAAACGAGGCCGAGAATGAACAGAATCCCTACAATAAGCGGCATTGACGGATGGGCGGCCACGAGTCCGAACAGCTCGTCGCTCTTCGTCGGCATGGCCATTCCGGTACGTTCGGTGAAAATCATGAGCAGCGTGCCTAACATCAGGAACAGTCCGATCACGAAGAACTGCATCACTCCGCTGAAAATCATGTTTTTGCTCGATGATGCCGAGTCGCGGCAGGCGAGATTGCGCTGCATCATGTCCTGGTCAAGCCCGTTGGTGGCAATGGCCATGAACACTCCGGCAATGAACTGCTTCCAGAAATAGGAGCTTTCCAAAGCATTGTCAAAGAACCAGATGCGGGCCGATGAGTGGGATGAGACGGTGGATGGGATGTCGGAGAAGGCAATCCCGCAGTAGCGGGCAATGTAGACAATGCAAAGCCCTACCGACAGAATCAGGCAACAACTCTTGATTACGTCGGTCCAGATGAGCGTTTTTACTCCGCCGCCCGCGGTGTAGAGCCATATAAGCGCGATGGTTACGGCCACGTTGACCTCAAACGGAATGCCGAGCGGCTTGCACACGAGCACCTGTAGCACCGCGCACACCACAAAGAACCTCACGGATGCGCCTAAAATTTTGGATATGAAAAACATCCAGGCTCCGGAGCGGTAAGAGCCTTGCCCGAACCGTTGCTGCAGGTAGCCGTAGATGCTCATGAGGTTGCGTTTGTAGAACACCGGTACAAGCACCAGGGCTATAACTATATAGCCCACGATGAAGCCAAGCACCATCTGCAGGTAACCGTAGCTTTTGGCGACAACCATGCCGGGCACGGAGATGAACGTTACGCCGGAGATGGATGCGCCAATCATGGCAACAGCCACGAGGGGCCACGGCATGCGGCGTCCGCCGGTGAAAAATGTTGAGTTGTCGGCTTGCCGCGAGGCCATGCGGCCCACTATGAGTAGCAGCGCGAAATAGGCTGCTATTGTGATAATTACTATTGCCGGTGTCATTGTTCGTGGTAAAGGAGGTAAGGTTTGCGTTTCTTAATGAAGTTCTTGACGTCATCGGCCCAGAGGGCTTTGATTTCGGCTGCGCTCTTGCCCTGCTCAATCATGGGGCGTATGCGCGAGTCGCCAATCAGCTTGTCAAAAAACGGAGTGAAAAATTTCTTTCCGGTCGGAAGCTTTGTATTGTGGTAAGCGTCAATTATATAGGATAGGTCAACTCCGTTATCTATAATTTCGGAGTCGGGAATGACACGCAAGTCTTTTCCGTTGCATTCCAGTCCTTTAAGCGGCGGATTCTTCGCTCCGCTCATGGAGCGCGGGGTGAATGTGAAGCCCGTGGGCTTCATGTTGGGGTGACCGTAGATTTCAAAGGGGGAGTCGGTGCCGCGCCCGAGGCTTGCCGCAGTGCCTTCGAAATAGCATGTGGAGGGGTAGAGGTAGATAGCGTGCATGGATTTGAGGTTAGGGGAGGGATGCACAGGAAGTATGTAGCGCGTGGAATGGGTATAACCCGCGCAGGGTATCACCGTGAGTTTCAGCTCGTTTTTGCCATTGAGCCAACCTTCGCCGCAAATCATCTGCGCCAGCTCGCCGAGAGTCATGCCGTGGGCAACGGGAATTGGAAGCGCGCCAACGCCCGATTTCAGTTTCATGTCGAGTACCGGTCCGTCGACCATCATCCCTATGGGGTTCGGGCGGTCGAATACAATGAACTCTTTTCCCGAAGCTTGCGCGGCGTTCATAAGGCGCAGCATGGTGATGTAGTAAGTGTAGAATCGCACGCCAACATCCTGCAGGTCAGTGACAATCACATCAAAGCGGTCCATCACCTCCGGCGCGGGCATCGAGGAGCCTTTGCCGTTGTAGAGTGAGGCGATTGGGATGCCTGTTTTGGCATCGACCGAACTGCTGACATGGGCCCCGGCATCGGCCGTGCCGCGGAATCCGTGTTCTGGCGAAAAGATGGTGGTAACTTTCACTCCGTTACGCAGCAGGAAGTCGAGGGTGTGTTCCCTATCGGAGCCCACTAATCCGGTGTGGTTGCTCAGGAGCGCCACGCGCTTCCCCTCAAGCAAAGGTAAATATAGCTCAGGGCGCTCCGCCCCAACCTTAAGTTTCGCGGCTGCCGAAATGGCTGTTACCGCCGCCAATATCAAAGTCAGTATCTTTAGCTTCATTTTTCCAGTTTAATTCTACAAAGATAAGCCCTTGCATGGGCAATAATAGAGTCGTGTTAGTTAAAAAATATTAATACGGGCTCTTGCTTATTATGCGATTGCATGAATCCCACATATTTACTAATTTTGTGAAAAATGAATAAAACGCTGAAGATGAAAAAGATTTTTGCTATGTGTGCCGTGGCTTTCGTGGCCGCTACTGCGTGGGCCGCTACCGACGGCGGCATCTCGCCCGACATGATGGCGCGTCTGCGCGCTTCGTATGAAAATTCGCCCACTGACCGTGCGCTTCGCAATGCGCTTGGCGCAACGTCAATCGACAAAGTGGCCACCAATGCCGACAATAACGCCGACATGAGCGCCACGGTGAGCCACAGGGTCAAGAGCCGCGGAATCACCGACCAAAAATCATCGGGACGCTGCTGGCTTTTCACCGGGCTTAACGTGCTGCGCTCACAGATGATGGCCAAGAACAACCTCCCCGAGCTGAAGCTTTCGCAGGCCTACAATTTTTTCTACGACCAGCTTGAAAAATCCAACCTGTTCCTCCAGTCAATAATCCAGTCGGCCTCGGAGCCTATGGATAGCCGCCGCGTGGAGTGGCTGTTCAAGAATCCGCTGAGCGACGGCGGCCAGTACACCGGCCTGAGCGACCTGGTGATGAAATATGGTGTGGTTCCCGCCGAAGTGATGGGCGAGAGCTTCAGCGCCAACAACACCTCGCGTATGCGCCAGCTCCTCAGCTCCAAGCTGCGTGAGGATGGACTGAAGCTGCGCGACATGGCATCCCACGGCGGCTCGGCCAAGGAGCTTGAAGCCGAGCGCGAAAAGATGCTCACGGTGATTTACCGCATGCTCGCCCTGAACCTCGGCGTGCCTCCCACGGAATTCACGTGGACGCGCCGCGACACAAAAGGTAACGTGGTGAGCACCAAGACCTACACCCCTCAGCAGTTCTATAAAGAGTTCGCCGGGAATGACCTCAAGGGCGACTATGTGATGCTCATGAACGACCCCACGCGTCCCTATCACGCCCTCTATGAGATTGACCTTGACCGCCATACTTTCGACGGCCAGAACTGGACCTATGTCAATCTCCCTATGGAGGAGATTAAGGCAATGGCCATTGAGTCGATCAAGGACAGCACCATGATGTATTTCTCTTGCGACGTGGGCAAGTTTTTCGACCGCGAGCGTGGCGTTCTCGACCTTGATAATTACGATTATTCGGCGCTGATGGGCACTGATTTCAACATGAGCAAAGCCGACCGCATCCGCACTTTCGCCTCAGCATCCTCGCACGCCATGACCCTCGTGGGCGTCGACCTCGACTCCGACGGCAAGCCCCGCCGTTGGCTCGTGGAAAACAGCTGGGGCCCGGGCGCCAACGACGGCCACCTCGTGATTTCCGACCCCTGGATGGATGAATACATGTTCCGCCTCGTTGTCAACAAAAAGTATGTTCCCGCTTCCGTGCTGAAAATCCTCAAGCAGAAACCCACCCTCCTTCCCGCCTGGGACCCCATGTTCGCCCCCGAAAACTAAAATGCGCAAACTGCTGATATTCCTTGCTTTTGTGGTTGCGCTGACAGCGTCGCCGCAACACTTGAAGTTTATGGGCGTGCCAATTGACGGCACGGTCGCCTCTTTCGCGGCCAAACTGCAAAAGAAAGGGTTCAAAGTCTCGCCGCTGAATGAAAGTTATGGCAGCGGCGTAAGAGTGCTTGAAGGCACGTTCAGTAACATGTATGTTGAGACTTATGTGCTTTACGGCCTTGAGAATAAGCGCGTCTTCGCTGTTGGACTATGCGTTCCTTTCCAAAACTATTCTGATATGCAGAAGCTCTATAACCGAATGTGCGACAAACTGTTTGACAAGCATGACAATCGCTCTGACTGGGAGCAGGATGGCTTTAATTTCTGTGAGATTATAGAGGATGCCCCCGACACGGAGCAGGAAGTTGGTCGCATAACGCTTCATGGCGCAGTTTCCGAAACCGGCGATTACGAACTTTGGATTGACTACCGCGACACTGCCAATTCCCAAAAATACGCTCCAAGCCTCGTCGCTCCTACCGAATAAATGATTTGCAAAATGTAAACTTTTTAGTTAACTTTGCGTTTGTATAAAAAATGGCTAATCGTACAATAAAGATTTACAAGAGCTATTTCAATGAGTTCTATGTGGAGCAGACTGAGGCGGTGAGGCGTAAAATAAATTACTGCTTGAGCGCTGTGAAAACATTGGATCGAATTCCTTCAAGCATTCTGAAAAACATTGTTGGCTCGGATGGTTTGTATGAAATTCGCGTTGAATCCGGGAGTAATATATTCCGAATATTCTGTTGTTTTGATGAAGGCTCGATAGTGGTGCTTTTTCATGGATTTCAGAAGAAAACGCAAAAGACTCCGAAATCGCAGATAAGTAAAGCCGAGAAACTTATGAAAGAGTATTATGAAGAAAAACAAAATGGATAAATCAAAAAAAGAGGCAATAATGAATGCCGGGACATTTGAGGAGCTTATTGACGCGGAATATGGCGCTGTTGGAACTCCTGAGCGAGAGCAGTTTGAGGCAGAAGCTAATGCTTTTTGTCTGGCAGCCACTTTAAAAGAGGAGCGGCTTAAAGCCGGGCTTACCCAAGAGCAGCTCGCTGAACGGATTGGAACTAAGAAAACTTATATTTCGCGTTTGGAAAATGGTAAAGCCGATGTGCAGCTCGGAACGCTGTTCAGAATTTTTGAAGGCCTTGGCCGCCGAGTGTCGCTGACAATCTTATAGGGCAACCGAAAATGCCTTAAAAACCAATAGGCCTTATACGCCCAGACGGGCATATAAGGCCTATTAAATTGTTCGGCGCACGGGGGGTTATTTCACCTCCCAGGTGTCGCCGGCGAGAATCATGGAGCGGAGCGAGTCGAAGCCGTGGGCGGCCTGGACTTCACGCACCTGACGCTCAACTTCTTCGTTGTAGGTGAGGGCGTCGACGTCGCGGATGATGCCTATGGCAAGAGGCAGGTCGGTGCCGTCCATCATGGCAAGCTGCTGATGGAGGAAGTTGGAGGGAGTGTGGGCGTCGTGAACCAGCACGTCATCGATAGTGTAGTCGCTGTTGTCGAGGTCAACGGCTTTGAGGAGGAATCCGTCTTGCACAATGCCGCGGCGTTTCTCTTTGCCGAAGAGCATCTTTTCGCCGTGAACCAGGTGGATGGTGCGGTCGGCGCGGTATTCGCGGTCAGTGATGGGCGAATGGATGCCGTTATTGTAAATCACGCAGTTCTGCAGAATTTCGCACACCGAGGTGCCTTTGTGGCGGGCGGCGGCGAGCAGCACTTCCTGTGAAATCTGAAGCTCCACGTCAATTGAGCGGGCAAAGAAGTTGCCACGAGCTCCGAACACTAACTCGGCCGGTATGAAGGGGTCTTCCGTAGTGCCGTAAGGCGATGACTTCGAAACGAATCCGCGAGCCGAGGTGGGGGAGTACTGTCCCTTTGTAAGGCCGTAGATTTTATTGTTGAAGAGTATGATGTTTATGTCGATGTTACGGCGCACGGCGTGGATGAAATGGTTGCCGCCGATGGCAAGTCCGTCCCCGTCGCCCGAAATCTGCCATACGGTCATGTCGGGGTTGGCGAGCTTGAAGCCTGTGGCCACGGCAGCGGCGCGTCCGTGAATGGTGTGGAAGCCGTAGGCGTTCATGTAGTAGGGCAGACGGCTTGAACATCCGATGCCGGAGATTACGGCTGTCATGTGGGGAGGCACTCCGAGGGCAGCCATGGCCTTGTGGAGCGAATTGAGAATTGCGTGGTCGCCGCATCCGGGACACCAGCGCACCGGCTGGTCGCTTTTATAATTGGCGGCGGTGAATACTGTATCTTGCATGGCTTCTAAGAGTATGTCTACTTTTAATCAATATTTTTAACGGCTTCAACCACTTCCTCCACAAGGAACGGCTGGCCTTGGATTTTGTTAATGCGACGGATTTCCACTTTGGGGAATTTTGCCTGGAGATAATCGGCGAGCATGCCGGTATTGAGTTCGGCAACAATCACCTTTTTATAACGTGCGAGCACCTCGCCGGTGTTGGCGGGGAGCGGGTTGATGTAGCGGAGCTGGGCAAAGGCCACCTTGTGACCCTCTTTGCAGAGGTGCTGGGCAGCGGTGCGCAGATGCCCGTAGGTTCCGCCCCAGCCCATCAGCAGTGTGTCGGCGTCGGCATCGCCAATCACTTCGAGCTGAGGAATGTCGTCGGCAATGCGGGCAATCTTTTCCTGGCGGGTGCGAATCATGAGTTCATGGTTGGCGGGGTCGTTGCTGAGCGCCCCGGTGTTGAAGTCTTTCTCCAGGCCGCCCAGGCGGTGCATGGCGCCTTCGGTCCCGGGGATGGCCCAGTAGCGCACCTTGTTGTCGTCGCGGCGCTCATAGGGCTGCCATCCGCCTTTGGCCAGACGGTCGGCCGGCAAATACGGGGGCTTGATTTCGGGATATTCATCGGCATCGGGGATGCGCCAGGCCGATGAGCCGTTGCCAATGAAGGCATCGGTGAGCAGAATCACCGGAGTCATGTGCTCTATGGCAATACGGGCGGCTTCAAAGGCCATTGTGAAGCAGTCGGTGGGCGAAACCGGAGCTACTACGGCCACGGGCGATTCGCCGTTGCGGCCATAGAGGGCCTGCATGAGGTCGGTCTGCTCGGTTTTGGTGGGCAGACCGGTCGATGGGCCGCTGCGCTGAACGTCGATTACCACGAGCGGCAGCTCGGCCATCACGGCAAGGCCAATGCCTTCGCTCTTGAGCGCGAGGCCGGGGCCTGAGGTGGATGTTACGCCGAGATTTCCGGCGAATGAGGCGCCTATCGCCGAGCAAACTCCGGCAATCTCATCTTCCATCTGCACGGCTTTCACGCCGAGGTCCTTGCGCTTGGCAAGCTCGTGGAGAATGTCGGTGGCAGGCGTGATGGGGTAGCTGCCGAGGAACAGCGGGCGTCCGCTCTTCTCGGAAGCCATGATGAGGCCCCATGCTGTGGCGGTGTTGCCGTTGATGTCGGTGTAGACTCCCGGACGGGCGGCTTTGGTTTCGATACGGTATGTCGATACGGATGAATGGGTGTTGGCGCCGTAGTTCCAGCCTGCCGTGAGCACCTTGGAGTTGGCCTCATAGATGGCCGGCTTGCGGGCGAATTTTTTCTTTATGAAGTGGAGCACGCTCTCCATGGGGCGGTCAAAGAGCCAGCAAACCACGCCGAGAGCAAAGAAATTGCGGCACTTGGTGATGGCTTTGTTGTCCAGCCCGCTGTCGGCGAGCGCGGCCTTGGTGAGCGATGTTATGGGCACGAGCAGAACCTGGTCCATGTTGATTGACAGTTCTGCAAAGGGGTCGTCGGTGGCGAATTTCGCTTTTTCAAGATCCGAAGCCTTGAAAGAGTCGATGTCCACTATGATTACTCCTCCATGCTTGAGGTGACGTACATTCTGCTTCAGTGCCGCGGGGTTCATGGCCACGAGTACATCGCATTTGTCGCCGGGGGTGTGGACATTGGTTCCCACACTTACCTGAAAACCCGAGACACCGCCGAGCGAGCCTTGCGGAGCGCGGATTTCCGCGGGGTAGTCGGGGAATGTGGATACTTCGTTGCCAATGCCGGCCGAAACGTTGGTGAAGATGTTGCCCACGAGCTGCATTCCGTCGCCGGAGTCGCCCGAGAAGCGAATCACAACCTTATCCAAGGTCTTGACGCTTGTATCTGCTAACATGATAAGTTTATTGAGTGGTATTATGGTATTTTATGATTGGTTCGGCAAAGATAAGCATTATAATTCATACAAAAGTCCAAAACGCCGATAATTTCTTCAGCCAAAAAGCCTGCTGAGGGGGCAAACATATTTTAAAACATAAAAAAATGAGGCGAAAGCGCATTTTTTTGCCGTAAATGTTGCGCGATTCAAAAATAGTGCCTAAATTTGCACTCGCATTTGCGCTCAAAGCAAAAAGTGCATGGCCCATTCGTCTATCGGCTAGGACGCAAGATTTTCATTCTTGAAAGAGGAGTTCGATTCTCCTATGGGCTACTTCTCTGACCGCATACCTGACTGTTTCAGTGTGCGGTCATTCCTTTTTTTTGCTCAGCTATGTCACACAGTATTTCATCTGACCTCGCCGCACTGCTTGAGAGCGAGGCTACCCGAATAAACAATCCCGATTTCATAGCCCTTGACCCGGTGCAGTTCCCGCGCCGATTCACTCGTCTGCAGGACATTGAGATTGCCGCACTGCTATGCTCGTCTATCGCCTGGGGCAACCGCAAGATGATTTGCCGCAACTGCGAGAAGATGCTGGCGCTGATGGGGTGGGACCCCTTTAACAATGTTATGGATGAAGGCTATGAGGATTTGCCCCCCATGAACATTCACCGCACATTTTTCGCGGAGAATCTGCGCCATTTCCTGCGCGGCCTCCATGCCATTTACTCGCGCTATGGCTCGCTTGACGCTTTCGCCTCCACGGTGGTGGACGAATCCACTGATTGCGCTCCGTGGGTGCTTGCCGGTGAAATCAACCGTAGGCTATGCGAGGCCAACGACGGCAAAACCGACTGCCGCTGCCTTCCGCTCAACATGGAGCAGACGGCCCTGAAGCGCTTCAACATGGCTCTGCGCTGGCTTGTGCGCACTGACGGAATTGTGGACTTGGGCGTCTGGAAATCCTTGAAACCGTCGCAGCTCTATATTCCCCTTGACGTACATGTGGGCAACACGGCTCGCGAACTCGGACTGATTTCGCGCAAGGCCAACGACCGCAAGACCGTGGAGCTGCTCACCGATGCCCTGCGCCCTCTGCGCCCGTCGGATCCTGCATTTTTTGACTACGCCCTCTTCGGCATCGGCGTGGAAAAAGCGTAATTGTTGCCGGCGTTCGTAGGAGTGAACCGTAGGAGTGTGCCGAATGTTTACATCATCGGAATTCAAATATTTGACGATGGATGCGTATTGTTAGAAAAATAAAGAAATTTTTCTCTAATTTGTGAAGAAAGTTTCTTAAATTTGTAGCGATAACACCAGAATTCAAAAAAAAGTAAGCCAATGGCCTCAGATATTATTGATAATATTTACAGTGTCGGTTTTGATGATCCGTCGTGTGAGCGATTCGAGTCGCAATATCCGCTTGCTCATGGGATGAGTTATAATTCCTACCTCATCACTGACCGCCTGACGGCTATAATCGATTCCGTTGAGGAGAAAGGTGCCGACGTTTGGTTTGCCAACATCAAGAGTGTGCTCGCCGACAAATCGCCTGACTACATCGTGGTTCAGCACATGGAGCCTGACCATTCCGGTTCGTTGGCTAAGATAGCCGCTGCTTATCCCCGGATGAAGATCGTGGCTTCGGCGCAGGCCCTCAAGATGCTTTCGCAATTCTTCCCTGAGGCTTCCTTCGCTGATCGCACAATAGCAGTGAAGGAGGGCGATACCCTTGACCTCGGTGAGCATAAACTCTCGTTCTATGCCGCTCCCATGGTCCACTGGCCTGAGGTAATGGTGAGTTACGAATCGGCAACCGGCACTCTCTTTTCGGCCGATGCGTTCGGAAAGTTCGGCTCCCTGCAGTACGGTGACGAGTGGACCCCCGAGGCGCGTCGCTATTACATAAACATCGTTGGCCGCTATGGCAGTCAGGTGCAGGCTCTTCTACGCAAAATCCGAGGCCTTGAAATCAACCGCATTGCCTCGCTTCACGGTCCGGTTCTCTCCGCTCCGCTAAATGAGTATCTTGCCCTCTACGACAAATGGAGCGCCTACGAGCCTGAAACCGAGGGCGTTCTTGTGGCCTATGCCTCAATCTACGGTGGCACCGCGAGCGCCGCTCTTGAGCTGGCCGAGAAGCTGCGCATAGCCGGAGTTAAAGGCGTTGTCACAGCCGATCTCACAACTGCCGACGTGAGCGAGGTCGTGGCACAGGCTTTCCGACTGAGTCACCTCGTAATCGCGAGTCCCACTTATGATTCCGGGCTCTTCCCGGCCGCTTATGATTTCATACATCATCTCACGCTCAAGAATTATCGTAACAGAACCGTAGGTTACATTGAAAACGGCAGCTGGGCACCCACGGCTGCCCGCCGCATGCAGGCGCTCATGGCCACTATGCCCGGAATCTCCGACCTTGAGCCGGTGGTGACCATTCTCTCGCGCCTTAATGAAGAGTCGCGTTCCCAGCTCGCCCGGCTCGCCGAAGCGGTAGTGGAGTCATTCCCCAACAAATCATGACTTTAAATATCCCCAAAATAACTAACTAAAAATCAAAAAAACGACTATGGAATTTCTTACTGACGAAAAACTCCTTATTGTAGGCGCTGCCGGTATGATCGGCTCAAACATGGCTCAGACAGCTTTGATGATGCACCTCACTCCCAACATCTGTCTCTACGACCCCTATGCTCCTGCGCTTGAAGGTGTAGCCGAAGAAATGTACCACTGTGCATTTGAGGGCGTGAACCTCACCTTTACTTCTGACATCAAAGAAGCTTTCACCGGTGCCAAATATATCGTGTCAAGCGGTGGCGCTGCCCGTAAGGCCGGCATGACCCGCGAAGACCTTCTCAAAGGCAATGCTCAGATTGCTGAAGACTTCGGTAAGAATGTACGTGAATATTGCCCCGATGTTAAATTCGTGGTTGTAATCTTCAACCCCGCCGACATCACCGGCCTTATCACTCTTCTCTACTCCGGTCTGAAACCCTCACAGGTTGCCACTCTCGCTGCTCTTGACTCTACCCGTCTGCAGAGCGAGTTGGTTAAGTACTTTCACGTGCCCGCTTCAAAAATCGAAAACTGCCGCACATTCGGCGGTCATGGCGAGCAGATGGCTGTGTTTGCTTCAACCACTAAGGTCGACGGCACTCCTCTCACTGACCTCATCGGCACCGACAAACTTCCCCTCGCTGACTGGGAAGCTCTCAAAGTGCGCGTGATCCAGGGCGGTAAGAACATCATTGACCTCCGCGGACGTTCTTCATTCCAGAGCCCGGCCTACATTTCAATCGAAATGATCGCTGCAGCTATGGGTGGCAAGCCCTTCACTTGGCCTGCAGGTACCTACGTTAACGACGACAAGTTCCAGAACATCATGATGGCAATGGAAACCACTATCGATAAGAGTGGTATCCACTACAAAGAAGTTGCCGGAACTCCCGAAGAGAAAGCCGAACTCGAAAAGAGCTACAAACACCTTTGCGACATGCGCGAAGAAGTCATCAACCTTGGCATCATGCCTCCGGTTGCCGACTGGAAGAAGCTCAACTCCAACATGTAAATCTATCTGTTTGCGCCATAGCGCAAATAGCATAACCCTTTCAATCGGCCGCCCCCACTCGGGCGGCCGATTCCGTTACAATAAGGCGGATAAGGCCAATGGGGAATTTATTCCAACAATGTCAAAGAACTCTTGCCATGTTTCGGGGTTTCGGTCCGCGCGGACATGGCGCCGCTTCTCAGATTAGTTTTTCTTCGCGCCAGTGGCGCAGAGCGTAAAAGAACAGCCGGAATTCAACCATAGGCTTGCGGGGGTTCTTGAAGAAAT
>ENA-ORCP01000814-ORCP01000814.1-human-gut-metagenome-genome-assembly--contig:-NODE-814-length-27880-cov-4.888573_pt1 | contig 27880 bp, 21 predicted proteins | sample MGYA00242990_ERZ507991 | MGnify/ENA primary metagenome ERZ507991 (study PRJEB26167, sample SAMN06115496) | human gut metagenome | host: Homo sapiens | place: China:Henan | collected 2015-05-07 | study... | reverse complement strand
CTCAGTCGTGTACATCCAGTACACTCCTTTGTCACAAGTCAAAAAACGCCTCGGAATCTGCGACCCTGGCGATAACATTTATTCCTTTAACAGGCTCTCTAGCGGCGCCATGTCCGCGCGGACCGAAACCCCGAAACATGGCAAGAGTACATTGACATTGTTGGTTAGTCGCGATCAAGGAAAAAGCGTGGCACGTTGGCTATGAAGGTGTCCGGACCCGACAGCAGATTGCGGTGAGCTATCAGCTCCGAGAGCATAATGGTGCCCATAACGTAATTGGCCGTCTCTGAGGTATATTTCTCCCTTATTCTGATGAATGGCAGCGTTTGGAGAAGCTGCGGGTCGCTGTAACGGAGATAAACTGTCAGCTCCACGTTCGTGGTGTATTCCGGAAGTTCCAGATAGTGCATCTTCTTGTATTCGTAGCGGTAACCGTGGCGCCGCGCCATCACATCGCTCAGAATGGATGATGCTGTTGGGAGCGAACCTGCTCCCTTGCCGAACATGAATTGTCGGTCGTAGCATTCGCCTCTGATTACCACGCCGTTATATTCATCATCCACGCTGTAGATGTACTTTGAGGGACTTACGAACTCAGGCATCACAAACATGGTGAAACTGCAATCGGAAATCTTCACCACCTGCGCCACGAGCTTGATTTTCATACGCTTCTCGCGGGCATACTGGATATCAAACGCGCTGATTGATGAGATTCCGTAGGTGAAAATCTTTTCAGGGGCCACATATACTCCCATAGCGTGCACTGTGATGATTATAAGCTTAAAAAGTGAGTCAAATCCCTCAATATCGAATGACGGGTCACTCTCGGCGAAGCCAAGTTCCTGCGCACGGCGCAATGCATCGGAATATTCCTCGTTGTGGTCAAAAACGCGCGAAAGAATGTAGTTCGATGAGCCGTTGAGAATACCTTTAACCTCCAGCAGCAGGTCGTTGTCGTAATACTCTTCCAGGTTACGGATCACCGGAATTGAGCCGCACGATGAGGCATCGTATAGCAGGGCCGTATTGTGTTTGCGTTGCAGCTCAATGAGTTCCGGCAGATGCTTGGCAATCATGGCTTTGTTGCCTGAAACCACCGGAATCCCTTTCTTCAGGGCTGAGGAGACGATACGGTAGGAAGCCTCTGCATTATCCACCACTTCCACTATGAGGTTGATTGACGGGTCTTCGAGAATCGCATTCTCATCATCGGTGACTATGCCCTCCGGCACCTCAACATTCCTTTTTTTGCGGAGATTTCTGACGCAGATGCGCTTTATCTCGGCGTGGGCATTGACGGCACGGCCAATTACCTGATATATTCCTTGACCCACTGTGCCGAAGCCGTAGAGTCCTATATTGATTGTATCCATTATTGCATGAAGGGGTTAAGTATTTGATTTAATCGTTCGTGTTCCACAAGGAATCCGTCGTGTCCGAAGTCCGATTCAATCTCCTCGTATCGTGCGCCGGGTATCATTGCAGTCAGACGTCGCATGTCCGAAGGAGGAAAAATCATGTCGGTGGTGATTCCAACCACAAGTGTACGGGCCTTGATGTGCGAAAGGGCGGCAGCGATTCCGCCGCGTGAACGCCCCACGTTGTGGGTGTCGAACGTGTCAAGAATCGTAACGTAGGAGTAGGCGTTGAAGCGCTTCACGAGCTTCTCGCCCTGATGGTGCTGATAGGTGCAGGGGCGGTGCTCCATGCGGCGCAAAATGGTGTCGCTGTCCGGGTCGGTCTGCGTCAGGTTGTAGCCTTCGCCACCGCGATAAGTGAGGAGCCCGATTGCACGTGCGGCGGCAAGCCCTGCCTGTCCGGCATCGGCGCTCGGTTTGCCGAATGAAGGGTCGGCTTCGATGGCCATGCGTTGCGTTTCATCGATGGCTATGGCCCAAGGGGTTGCAAAGGCGTCCGTGGCAATCAGCGCCAGACGGTCAAACCGGCTCGGTTCTTCAACTGCCCATTCAATGGCCTGAAACCCGCCTACAGAGCTACCCACCAAGGCATGGATGCGATTTATTCCGAGAGCATCGGCGAGCAGGCGGTGGGCGTTTACCACATCGCGCATAGTGAGCTGCGGGAAACTGCCAAAATAAGGCTTGCCGGTAGCGGGGTTCTCCGAGAGCGGCCCGGTAGTGCCATAGCATGAGCCGAGAACATTGGCGCAGACTATGAACCATTTATCCGGGTCAAGAAAACGGCCCGCTTCCACGGTGTGGGGCCACCAGTCGGCCACATCGCTGTTTGCCGTGAGCGCGTGGCAAACCCACACCACATTATCGCGCCGCTCATTAAGCTTGCCGAACGTGTGGTAAGCGATCTCGATTTCCGGTAACGATTTGCCCGATTCAAGTCGGAAGGGGCCGGTATGTCTGTATGTATGCAGGCTCATATACCAATTTTTTCAAGAGCTTGGCTGAAATCGGCTATGATGTCATCCACATCTTCCAGTCCCACGGAGATGCGCAGCAGGGTAGGAGTCACGCCGGCGCTTTCAAGGTCGGCTTCCGACAGCTGTTTATGGGTCGTTGAAGCCGGATGTGTCACTACGGTTATTGAGTCGCCTATCATTGTCATGTGGGCGGCGAGTTCAAGTGATTCCACGAATCGGGCCGTTGTGTTTACATTGCCCTTGAGCTCAACATTGAAAACACATCCTGTGCCGTTGCGGAAATACTTCTCGGCAAGCGCATGGTAGGGATGGTCTTCGAAGCCAACGAAGCTCACCGAAGCCACTTTGTCGTTGTCGCGCAGCCATTCGGCAAGTTTGCGGGTTGCCTCGGCCTGATGTTTCACGCGTAGTGACAGCGTCTCCAGTCCGAGCAGCATCAGATAGCTGTCGAAGGCCGAGGGGCAGGCGCCGAGGTCGCGTAGCCCGTCAACGCGGCATTTCACTATGAAGGCGGCACTGCCGAAGGCCTCACGGAAGTTGAGTCCGTGGTAGCCTTCTGAAGGGCCGTCGATTTGCGGGAATTTCCCATTGCCCCAATCAAAGGTCCCCCCGTCCACTATGATACCTCCCATGGCGGTTCCGTGGCCATTGATCCATTTAGTCGCGGAGTCCACGATAATGTCGGCTCCCCACTCAAAAGGATTGCAGAGATAACCTCCGGCTCCGAATGTGTTGTCAACAATCAGCGGAATCTGAGCCTTGTGGGCTATATTGGAGAGGGTCTCGATGTCGGAGACAGCGCAGGTAGGATTGCCCATGCTCTCCACAAAAATTCCGCGTGTGCGGTCGTCAATCAGCTTCTCGTAGGCTTCGGGGCTGTCATTCTCGGCAATGCGTATGCCTATGCCCAGGCGGCGCAGCGTGTGGCGGAACTGGTTGTATGTGCCTCCGTAGAGGAAGGGCGAGGCAACAATGTTGTCGCCCTCCGAGGCAAGGGCGGTGACCACGATGAGTATGGCCGACATTCCCGATGACACGGCAAGCGCTCCTACACCTCTGTAGAGTGCGGCAATACGCTCCTCGTAAGCCGAGGTAGTTGGGTTCTGCAGGCGGGTGTAGATGTTACCGGCTTCAGTGAGGTTGAAAAGATTGGCGGCATATTCGCAATCTTTGAAGCGGTAGGCTGCCGTGGGGTAAATGGCCACGCCGCGCGAGCCTGTGGGTTCGTGATGGTTGAGTCCGGCATGTATCTGCCGTGTCTGGAATTTGAGTTTCTTGTAGTCCATAAAGAGGGTGTTTAATAAAGGATGTTAAAGCCTGAGGCGTTCAGTCTTTGAGGGATTTTTGTTTGTTGATGAGGGAGTGTGGTTGTGCCACTTGACCGAAGAAACAAGCAAAAAGCACCAAGGAATGGACGTGAGTAGGTCTTGCTTAACATTATCTTTGTTCAATTATAAGAATAAGTTAATAAATTATCTTTAAATTTAAGAGGGATAGTTTAGTGAAAAATTTGTCAGTCATTGCATCTTTCGGGCATCTTTTATCCTTTGTCGCAGTCACGTACATCCAGTACGCTCCTGTGCCTGCAGGATAAAACCTGCTTCGAAATATGCAACCTCAGACTTTAACATTCTTTGTTAAACACCCTCTAAAATAAAAATCCGGCCTCAAGGTTTTGAAGCCGGATGGTTATTGATATTTTTGAGTTTAATGCATTGAACATCTCACCCCCGGCACAGTCGGCAGCGCATCATCATCATCCCCATCATCGCACTATTGCTGAGTGTGACAGAGCTTTGAATATGTAATGAGTTGATAATCATTGTCGATTGAGTGCTGCGGTTAGTTTTTGGAGGTTTGAATGTTGCAAATTTAAATAAAAATAATTGAAAAATCCAATTTTTAAAGAAATAAATATCTTTAATAAGTGGTTTCAGGTTTCTGAAATTTATGTATTTTTGCAATTCACAATCTTTGATTGATATGATGATTACCGAAGAATTCAGAGCCGATGTGGCTAAAGCTGTTGAGATACTGCGCAATGGTGGCGTGGTGCTGTATCCTACCGACACGGTGTGGGGCATAGGCTGCGATGCCACAGATGATGAAGCTGTCAGGCGCATTTTTGCCATAAAACAGCGCGCCGAGGCTAAGGCAATGATTACGCTTGTCGACGGACTCCCGATGCTTGACCGTTATACAGAGAATATTCCTGATGTGGCTGAGCAACTGATTGAGGAGGCTGTCAGTCCTCTGACAATTGTGCTCGACCGGCCGCGTGGCTTGGCTCCCTCGCTTCTCGCCCCTGACGGAAGCGCCGGTTTCCGCGTAACCTCCGAGGAGTATAGCCGCGAGCTTTGCCGCCGCTTGCGCAAGCCTGTTGTGAGCACCTCGGCCAATATCAGTGGCAGCCCTACACCACGTTTCTTTAAGGAGATAAGTCAGGAAATCATTGATGCAATGGATTATGTGTCCTCTTATCGACGCGATGATAATCAGCCGCGCCGTTCATCATCGGTGATAAAGATTTCCGATGACGCCACTTTTCAGATTCTGCGAAAATAATTCATTGTTATGACAGAGCGCTCACGCCAAGTTTCATATTATGTGGTGGCCGACTGGTTGTCGACCTCCCTGGCTGTGCTGCTGTTCAACATAACGAGATATTCGCTTCTCGCTACCGCAAAGACGTTCTATTCGCTCGGCGATTATCTCTCCGCTCCTACAGTGTTGGCGGGGCAGATACTCTTCCCTTTAGGAATGCTGTTGGTGTATTATCTGTCAGGGTATTATGTGAACACTGTCAACAAATCGCGTGTGGAGGAATTCACCGCCACTCTTGGCACTGCTTTCATCGGAACGCTCGTGATTATATTTGTGGCGTTGATTAATGACCTCACCAACGACCGAACGCAGGACTATCGCGTGTTCTTCATTGTATTCGGGTTGCTCTTCGTTTTGGTCTACATCCCTCGTCTCATTATTACCACTATAATAACCCGACGCATATCGGCCGGAAAAATTTCATTTCCGACAGCTGTGGTAGGCCCCGGAACTCATCCCGCACTCTTTGACGAATTCATGCAGTCGCGCATGCCTAAGCTGGGCCTGAAACCCTCTCTGAGGCTATATACCGATGGCGTTCTGCCATCTTCGGATGATTTGCCGGCTGATTTGATTGATAATGCGAAAGAAGCATGCCTGCGCAACGGCATAAGCCGGATACTTGTAATTCCTCATCCCGACGGCTGGGAGCGCACCCTTGAGATTGTCAATAGCCTCTATGTGCTTGACATGCCCATCTACGTGTCGGTAAAGAATTTGCCCTCTTATCTTTTTGCCGGCCGGCTTGTGAGTTTCACTGCCGATCCGCTGATTGACATGTCGCATTCCCATTTGCCGCCGGTCACGCTGTGTGTCAAGCGGTCGTTTGATGTGGTTTTGTCCGGCTTGATGATGATGATTCTTGCGGTTCCAATAGGTATGCTCGCCATAGCTGTAAAGATTGACAGTCCGGGTCCGGCATTCTTCCGTCAGCAGCGGGTGGGCTTCAAGCGAAAACTTTTCACCATCTATAAACTGCGCACCATGTGTTGTGACGCCGAACCTGACGGCAAGCCGAAGCTTTCCACTCCGAATGACCCCCGTATAACCCGCATCGGACGCATACTCCGCAAATACCGACTTGATGAGCTTCCTCAGTTCTATAATGTGTTTCGTGGCGACATGTCCATTGTGGGGCCGCGTCCGGAACGCATGGAATATGTGGAGCAGATTGAGAAAGTAGAGCCCTCCTATGCGTTGATTCATCGCCTTCGGCCCGGCATCACATCGCTTGCAATGGTTAAGTATGGCTATGCATCATCTCTTTCACAGATGGTCGAGCGCATGCGTTATGACCTGATGTATCTTCAGAATGTATCGATTCTCTCCGATGTCAAAATATTGCTCTATACCTTTGTTACCGTTTTTTCGGGCCGGGGGATATGAAGCAAGTTAAAGAAACAAAAATCTAACCGTTGATTATGTCAAATGACCATCAGATAAATCCTCCATCCGGACCGTTTAGCAAAATGATGCTCAGTTTTGCTCTATGGCGCGAAAAGCATATCAAGGAAAAGACTTTCGTTGTGGTTCTCGCGCTGCTTGTGGGTATAGTGGGCGGTTTTGCCGCATTGCTCCTGAAGGGTCTCATATTCCTGATTTCACACTCCCTTACCTCTCATTTTCAGGTTAATGGCGGCCAGTTGCTCTACATTGTCTATCCGGCATTGGGTGTGCTTATCACGCTGCTCTACGTTAAGTTCGTTGTGCGCGACAACATATCTCACGGTGTTACGCGGGTGCTCTATGCCATTTCGCAAAACAAGAGTCGCCTTAAGCGACACAACACTTACACATCTCTGTGTGCCAGCTCGGTGACCATCGGTTTTGGCGGTTCGGTGGGAGCGGAGGGACCTATAGTGTTCACCGGAGCTGCAATTGGTTCGCAGGTAGGGCAGTGGTTCAGGATGTCGCCGAAGGTGCTGATGATTCTCGTTGGGTGCGGTGCCGCTGCCGGAATAGCCGGCATCTTCAAGGCCCCTATCGCCGGGATGCTTTTCACTCTTGAAGTGCTTATGATTGACCTTACGGCCATGTCGGTCATGCCGTTGCTTGTGGCCTCAATCTCCGGCGCTGTAGTAGCCTATGTGTTTACCGGTTATAACGCCGAGTTTTATTTTGTGCAGACCGAGCCTTTCCTCACCTCGCGCATACCCTACACCATATTGCTTGGCGTGTTCTGCGGGCTTGTTTCGCTTTATTTCACCAGGGTGATGAACATGATGGAGAATATGTTCAAGCACATCCACAATGTTTGGGTGCGTTATGTCATCGGTGCCGTGATTCTATCGGGATTGGTTTTTCTTTTCCCTCCTCTCTACGGCGAGGGTTACAATTCTATAGTTTCGCTTTTGTCCGGTAACACTGAGGCGGTGTTTGACGGCTCTATTTTCTATGGAATGAAGTCATCCACCCTTGTGATAATCTTCTTTATCCTTGCTCTGACTGTCACCAAGGCGTTCGCCACTTCGGCTACCAACGGAGCCGGCGGCGTGGGCGGTACGTTCGCGCCCTCACTCTTTGTCGGGTGTATGGCCGGTTTCGTATTCGCCTACTCGATTAATTCTCTGTTCGGCCTTGACCTCTCGGTGAAGAACTTTGCGCTGATGGGCATGGCCGGTGTGATGGCGGGCGTGATGCATGCCCCGCTGATGGGCATCTTCCTCACCGCGGAGCTTACGGGCGGTTACACTCTGTTTCTGCCATTGCTTATTGTGTCGGCGCTCTCCTATCTGACCATCAAGTTCTTTGAACCGTTCAGCATCTACGCCATGCGTCTGGCGCAGCGCGGAGAACTTCTCACTCACCATAAGGACAAGGCGGTGCTTACACTTCTAAAAATTGATAGCGTCATTGAAACCGATTTCCTCCCCGTTACGCCCGATATGGATTTGCGCGAAATGGTGAAGGTTATCTCGCAGTCAAGCCGAAATCTATTCCCGGTACTTGATCCGGGCGACAAACTTATTGGCGTAGTGACGCTTGATGAGATTCGAAACATAATGTTCCGCACCGATCTCTATCGCCGCATAAAGGTTGAGACCTTCATGAGCACGCCCCCCGCTATCATTGACATAAACTATTCAATGGAGCAGGTTATGAAAGTGTTTGACCGCACAGGCGCATGGAATCTGCCTGTGGTTGACAACGGTGTCTACAAAGGATTCGTTTCAAAGTCAAAGATTTTCAATTCTTACCGCCGGGTTCTACGCCATTATTCGGAGGACTGAGCCGCCCTGCCTACCTCTGCGGCATCAATAACAATGGCGCATGAGTCGCCCGAGGGATTGCCTATGTAGACATATTTCAGGCCGCGGCCGCAATTGGCAACCTCCTGAAAAAACTCCTGCGATTCGGGCGATTCTTTGAGCGAGCGCAGAGTGGTCTGCTTCATGGCCTCAACGCCATACTGTTTCTGGATGGCGGCCGGATTGTACAAAGAGTCGGCATAGAGATAGCGGTATGTTACCCATGAGCCGTCGTCGGTTACTCGTTCAAGGATAAAGCCCCGGGTCACCTCAATCGGGCATTCTTTGGTGTTGCTCTCAATGAGTTGGTGGAGCTTGGCATCGTTGCGACATGAACTGCAAAAGAGAGCCATGGCGGCTGAAAACAGCAAGGTCGGGAGATAGCTTAGTTTCATTGTTGTGATTTTTGCCGACAAAGGTCGGCTAAATTTTTTGTGCCACAAAGAAAATTCAGTAATTTTACCGTTCAAAGTCCAAAACGATGAAAACTAAAACGTATGCCTTTGAAATGCCTATGCGCGTGCGCGACTATGAAGTCGACTGCCAAGGCATTGTGAATAACGCCATATATCTCCATTATATGGAGCATACCCGCCATGAGTTTTGCCGCAGTGCCGGTTGCTCTTTTCCCGAAATGCATTCACGCGGTATTGATCCAGTGCTCCGCTCGGTAAAGATTGAGTACAGGCATTCGCTCGGTCTCGGTCAGGATTTCATAAGTTGTATAAATATGCGCCGTAGCGGAGCTAAGTTCATTTTTGATCAGGATATATACGCACTTCCTGGCGGCGAACTTGCAGCCACAGCTGAAGTAGCGGTTGTATGCACTGAAAACGGCCGTTTAACCCGCGGCGATGTCCTGGCTGAAGCTTTTTCCGATTATCTTAAATAAGTTGGCAAAAATGGCTGAAGTTGAACCCCTTGTATACCGCATAGCGTTCTCGCAGCTTAAGGGTATGAACAGCACCCTTGCAGGAGAGTTTCTAAGCCGAATAGGCTCGGAAGAGGCTTTTTTTGAGTCATCTGAGCGAAGCCTTGCTTCGGCAATGGGTTTCAACAACAAGATTTTCAATTCGGCTTATCGGACCGACATGCTTGAACGTGCCCGCAGAGAGGCTGATTTCATTACTTCAAACGGGATAAAAGCTCTCTACTACACTGACCCGCAGTATCCGCGCCGTCTGAGCGAAGTTCAGGACGCTCCCATCCTCATTTATACTCTTGGAAACTGTGACTTCAACAGCGGGTATTTCCTTGCGGTTGTGGGGACGCGTCACGCCACTCCTTATGGCATTGACTTCGTCAACAAACTCATGGCTTCATTGTCGGCCAAGCTGGCCGAGCCTGTAACCATTGTGAGCGGCCTCGCTTTCGGTATAGATGCCGCAGCCCATGCGGCTGCCTTGAAAAACAGTCTGCCTACAATAGGGGTGCTCGCCCACGGCTTAAATACCATCTATCCGGCTCAACACCGCTCGCTCGCGGCCGATATGGTTCGCAGTGCCGGGATGCTTGTGACCGAATATACGAGCCAGGATGCGGTTCACAAAGGGAATTTCATAGCTCGCAACCGTATTGTGGCTGGTCTTTGCGACTGCACTCTCGTGGTGGAATCAGCTTCTAAAGGAGGCGCATTGATAACTGCAAGGCTGGCCTCGGGCTATGATCGGGATGTCTTTGCTTTGCCCGGGCGCACGTCGGACCGCTATTCGAAAGGCTGCAATGCTCTGATTGCCTCTCAGACGGCATCGCTCATTGAAGATGCCGACGGGCTGATTGACGCTATGCGATGGAGCCGCAAGCCCGATGAAGGCGAGCAGCCGGCGCTTTTCACTCCGCTCAACGAAGATGAGGAGAGGGTGATTGAATTTCTGCGAAACAAAGGAGAGGCGCATATCACTCAGCTCACTATGGCAATGAACATGTCGGTGGCACGCATGATGGCGCTGATGATTGACATGGAATTCAAAGGGCTTGTACTCACATTCCCGGGCGGCAAATACAGGCCGGCATGACGCCCCGCTGCAACCGAAAAGACGTTTTGTTTGTTTCTCTGACAGAAACGTTTTGAATCAAAAACATAAATGTTAACCTTATAGCCAAATTCAAGTTTATGGAACATAAAATTATAGCACCGAGCGAACTGATAATAAACCCCGACGGGTCAGTTTTCCATTTGCATCTGCGTCCCGAGCAGTTGACAGACAGAATCATTCTCGTTGGGGATCCCGGGAGGGTAAATATGGTTGCGGAGTATTTTGACACCAAGGATTTTGAAGTGTTGAGCCGTGAGTTCCATTCCATTGGCGGAACCTACAAAGGCAAACCCATAATGTGCCTTAGCCACGGCATAGGTCCCGATAATATTGACATTGTAATTAATGAGCTTGATGCGCTCGCCAATATCGACTTTGCAACACGCGAAGTACGCCCCGAACACCGCACTCTCCACATGGTGCGCATAGGCACTTCAGGCGCTCTACAACCCGAACTGAAACTTGGAACTCCCGTAATTGCCGAGAAAGCCATAGGATTTGACGGCGTGCTGAATTACTATGCCGGACGCAACGACGTTGCCGATCTTGAATTTGAGCATGCCATGTGCGATTCAGTGGGCTGGAATCCATTGTGGGCCAAGCCTTACGTTGTGAATGCCGATGAACATCTTGTGGAGAAGATAGGGCGCGATGACATGGTTCGCGGAAACACTATTTCGGCTGTGGGATTCTACGGGCCTCAGGGTCGTGAGCTCCGTCTGCCGCTTGCCAATCCCGACCTTAACCGCCGAATTGAGGAATTCCGCTTCGGCGACCGCCGGATAACCAATTACGAAATGGAATCGGCGCCGCTCCAGGGACTCGCACGACTGATGGGACACAAAGCCATGACCGTTTGCTCGATTATAGCAAACCGAATGTGTCACGAGGCCACTCCCAATTACAAAACAGCAATCAACGACCTTATAGCAACGGTTCTTGACCGAATTTAGCGTTTGCTGAAAACCAACGGCTTTTTGAGTGCGTTTAGATGTTATTAAACATTTCATCATCTAAACGCATTCATTTCGTTATCATGGATTCACTGCGACGCGAACTTGAGCATATTTTTGGCAAAGAGCGCATTTTTGATTCAGATCTTTATCGTGGCATCTACGGACGCGATGCATCGTATTTCAATCTTATTCCGCAGGCGGTGGTGCGTCCGCGCACTGTTGAAGAAATCAGCAGCCTTCTTGGCTTGGCACGCAGGCGCGGTGTGTCGGTAACGTTCCGCACCGGAGGCACATCGCTTTCAGGCCAGACGGTGAATACGGGAATTATCTGTGAGTTGCGCACTGACTGGAAACGATATGAGATTCGCGACAATGGACGCAAGATATGGTTTGAACCGGGGTTAACGGCGCAGCAGGTGAATGCGTTCCTTCATCCGCATCACACTCATATAGGCCCGGACCCAGCTTCCTCGTGCGCTGCCATGATGGGCGGTATTCTCGCCAACAACAGCTCAGGCATGCATGCCGGAGTGAAATATAATTCCTATCACACGCTCAGTTCAATTGAGTTCATGCTCGCCGACGGCAATCGCTACGACAGTGGCAAAGTGGCTGACCGCAAGCGCTTTGAAGATGAAGAAAAGGAACTTTGCCGGGGGCTTATGGAGATTCGTGCCACCATCATGGGCAATGATGAGATGCGCGAAAAGATAATACGCAAGTATCGCATAAAGAATGTGACGGGTTACGGCATGAATTCATTTGTGGATTTTGACAATCCGATGGATATTTTCTCGCATCTCCTCATAGGCAGCGAAGGCACACTGGCATATATCGTTTCAGGCGAGCTCAACACCTTGCCTCTGTTTCCGGTGTATAGTTCCGTGATGCTTTATTTCGCCGATGTGGTCTCAGCGGCAGCTACGGCAGCGTGGCTCGGTGAAAGCGGAGCCACAGCCGTGGAGATGATGGACTATGCCTCAATCAGAAGCTATCTGGGTCAGAAACTCGACATGCCTCCCGGCACTACGGCAATGCTTGTGGATTATGGGGCTGAAACGCCTGAGGCAATGGAGGCGCTGACAACCGCCCTGTTGCCTAAGCTCAAGAAACTCAAGAACCTTACCCGGATATCGGATTTCACCCATACGGTGTCTGAACGCGCCGAGCTATGGAAAATGCGCGACGGAATATTTCCCTGCGTGGCCGGAGCGCGGGTGCCCGGTGCCACGGTGATACTGGAGGACGTTGTTTCGCCGGTGACAGAGCTTGACAGGCTTGTTGACGGCATACAGAATCTTTTCCTGAAATACGGATACGACGGCGCTATCTTCGGTCATGCCCGTGACGGTAACGTGCATCCGCTTCTCACAACTCCAATAACCGGAACTAAATCGACCGAACGATTCAAGGCTTTCATGGACGGGTTCGTTGACCATGTTCTGAGTCTGGAAGGCTCGCTGAAAGGAGAGCATGGCACAGGGAGAGCCATAGCGCCTTTTGTGGCTAAGGAGTGGGGCGATGACATATATGCATTGATGAAAAAGGTGAAACTTCTCGCTGACCCCCATGGGATTCTTAATCCAGGCGTCATCATCAACGATGACCCGGAATGCTTCATAAAACCAATGAAGCAACTTAATATTTTCGGGAAGCAGCTTGGCTACGAGCGGGCCGACATGTGCATGGAATGCGGCTACTGCGAGCATGTGTGTCCGTCGCGCAACATCACTCTCACGCCTCGACAGCGCCTGCAGGCGCGGAGAATCATAGAAGCCTCCGGAAAGAAATTCCATGACCTGTCACACGACTACCGTTTTGTAGGGCTTGAGACTTGTTGCAGCGACGGCTCCTGCCAGATGCCATGTCCAATGGGTATCTCCACAGCCGTGGTGACCGATGCTCTCCGCGATGCTTTGTACCCGCGGTCCTACAAGCAGGCTTTGACCGCTTCGGCTAAACGCTACTCCACGGTTGAAGACTTTTTGCGGGGGATGCTTCGCGCGGCAGTGCTGACAGAGAAGGTTATATCGCCATATCCGCTGATATGGGCATCGGATCTGATGCACAAAATCTACAGTCAGGTTCCGCATTGGACAAAATACTTTCCTATGCCTTCAAAACTGCATTTCCTTGAGGTTGAGAGCCCGGACTTCATCTATTTCCCGGCATGCGTAACCCGTATTTTCGGGGCTTCGTCACTTGGCAAGGACGACCTTGTGACAGTGGTGCTCAGGCTTGCGCAGAGAGCCGGACTGAAAGTGGCTGTGCCTAAAAAGACGCACGGTCTCTGCTGCTCACAGATATGGGAGCATAAGGGCGACCCGAGCGGAAAAAGAATCATTGCCAATGCCACGGTAGAGGCTTTCTATGAAATGACAGATCAAGGCCACATTCCCCTATTCTGTGACACCACTTCATGCACTCACACATTGCTCACCTCACTGAAGGACGCCCTGACGCCGGAAAGTCTTGACAAATACAAAAAAATGAGGATAATGGACGTTACCGAATGGCTTGAAAGTTATGTTATGCCCAAACTGAAGGTTACACATCCTAAGGATAGGGTGTTACTGCATCCAACCTGCACCGCCCGGCTGCTTAAAGTTCAGGACGCGATGGAAGAAATTGCCCGGAAGTGCGCCAAGGAGGTGACGGTGCCGGTGAACTGTCAGTGTTGCGGGGCAGCCGGCGACAGAGGATTCATTTATCCCGAAGTTGCTGATTCGGCTGTGGCTGAAGAACGTAAGGAAGTGGAGGGGAAAGATTATGACGGGTATTATTCGCTTGCACGCACATGCGAGATATCCATGATGTCGACCATAGGGCGTCCCTATGAATCTATTGCATATCTGGTTGATGAAACTACATCTGAAAAAAGTTGACAGAAAATTGGCTCTGCAATTGCTTATGACAAAAATATTTACGAAATTTGCATTTGGAATTGCCATCTGTTTTATATTGGTGATTCAACTGTTTAACTACTAAACTATTAACTATTATAATCACATAGCATGAAGAAAAGCGCTCTGCAAATTGCCCGCTCGGCTTATCAGCCTAAGCTGCCTGTATCGCTCACCGGATCGGTGATTGCGGTTGAAGGTAACCCCACCCAGTCAGTGGCTGATCAGGAAGAAATCAAGAAATTGTTCCCCAACACTTACGGACTTCCTGAAATCCGATTTGAGAAAAATCCCAATCCTGTTGTTGGCAAGCCTATTAACGTCGGTGTAATCCTTTCCGGCGGTCAGGCTCCCGGCGGACACAATGTGATAAGCGGTCTTTTTGACGGCATCAAGAAAATCAACAAGGACAGCCGCCTCTATGGTTTCCTTATGGGCCCCGGCGGTCTGGTTGACCATAACTATGTAGAGCTTACCGGCGATATTATTGATGAATACCGCAACACCGGCGGTTTTGATATCATAGGCTCAGGCCGTACAAAACTCGAAACCAAGGAACAGTTCGACAAGGGTCTTGAAATACTCAAGAAACTTGGTATCACAGCTCTCGTGATTATCGGCGGTGATGATTCAAACACAAATGCAGCTGTTCTCGCTGAATATTATAAAGAAATTGGTGCAGGCGTTCAGGTTATCGGCGCTCCCAAGACTATTGACGGTGACCTCAAGAACGAAGTGGTTGAAGCCTCTTTCGGTTTTGATACCGCAACAAAAGTTTATTCAGAGCTTATCGGCAACATCCAGCGCGACTGCCGCTCGGCTAAAAAATACTGGCACTTCATCAAGCTCATGGGCCGTTCAGCCTCACACATTGCTCTTGAATGCGCTCTCCAGACCCAGCCTAACGTATGCATCATCTCAGAGGAAGTTGAGGACAAGAACCTTACACTTCAGGATGTTGTGAACTACATCGCCGATATCGTGGCACAGCGCGCCGCTCAGGGCGACAACTACGGTACAGTGCTCATTCCCGAAGGCCTCATTGAGTTTATCCCCGCAATGAAGAACCTCATTGCCGAACTTAACGACCTGCTTGCCCGCACTCCCGATTTCGCCGAAAAGACCTGGGCAGAACAACGCCAGTATGTTCTTGACCATCTTTGTGACAAGAACGCCAAGGTTTACGCTTCACTTCCCGATGGCGTTGCCCGTCAGCTCAGCCTTGACCGTGACCCCCACGGAAACGTTCAGGTTTCGCTCATCGAAACTGAAAAGCTGCTCTCTGAAATGGTTGGAAATCGCCTGAAAGAGATGGCTAAAGAGGGTAAATACAATGGCAAGTTCGCTCCGCTTCACCACTTCTTTGGTTACGAAGGTCGCTGCGCAGCTCCCTCGAACTTTGATGCCGACTACTGCTACGCACTCGGTTTCAATGCCGCAAACCTTATCAACGCCGGCGTTACAGGTTACATTTCTTCACTCCGCAACCTCACAAAACCTTCAGTTCAGTGGCTTGCAGGCGGTGTGCCCATCTCAATGATGTTCAATATGGAACGTCGTAACGGTAAACTGAAACCGGTTATCCAGAAGGCTCTTGTGCGCCTTGACGGCAAACCTTTCCAGCGTTTTGTTGCAAAGCGCGACAAATGGGCTAAGGAAACCTGCTACGTTTATCCCGGTCCCATCCAGTACTTCGGTCCGGCAGAAGTGTGTGATCAGCCCACTCTGACTCTCCAGTACGAACACCTTGACAAGTAAGATAAACGGAGAACCGATGACGCTTTTAAATAGCGTCGGGGTGTTTCTCTGTGAATTTTATTCATAATCCTTTTTCACAGCTTGCAGAGGCTGCTCACGAATATAATTCGGGGCAGCCTCTTTTGCGGTTCGCCGTTTTTACGTATCTTTGCCTTGTTGGAACTGAATACATCAAGCATGGCCGAGGAGAAAAGTTTAATCGCAGCGGTAGGCAATGTGATGCTCGCCACCCTCATTTTCTGCTATCTTTTTGCAGCGGCCGGTTTGCTGTGCGGTTTTGCCATCAGTGGAGTGATTCTGCCGCTGGCGTTCATTTCAGCCTTTCTGAGTGTGCTGCGAAAGAATCCTGTGGGGAAGCAATCGTTGGTGGCCTGTTGCATTGCTTTGGCTTTGCTGCTGGCGTGTATCGCAGTGGCCGCTGTTAGTTCTGATTTTTCATACGACGGCAATTTCTACCACCAGTCGACAGTTGTGTGCCTTGTTGAGGGATGGAATCCGTATCGCGATTTGGAGGCGCCGAAGGAACTCTTGCTATGGTCAGTGCACTATGCCAAGGCACTTGAGATGATTTCGGCAACAATAATGGCCGTTACCGGATCGCTTGAGAGCGGCAAGGCGGTGAATCTTATGCTGATAATAGCCACCGGGCTGGTTGTCTACGGTTTCTGGCACAACGACCTCGGGCGCGGGTCAAAAGTGGAATCGACGGTGGCTGCCGCGGTTGCGGCATGTAATCCGGTGGCAGTGTGCCAGTCGCTGACGTTCTATATTGACTACTCCAAATATTGTTACCTTGTGTTGACAATCGTATGGCTTGTGCGTTTGTGCAGGGGAGGCAGAAATACGATGGAAGCTGCAGTGTGGCTGCTTGGAATAGTGTGCCTGGCCATCGGGACCAAGTTCAACGTGTTTTTTGAGGAGGGGCTGACACTCATGGCTGCTATGCTATGGATGGTGTGGATTAAAGATTACCGTAATTTTTTCAGGATTGGTGTCATTGGCTTAACAGGGCTGCTCGTCGGGGCATTTGTGGTGGGCTATCATCCTTATCTAACCAATTGGATAACAGCTGGGCATCCACTCTTTCCGCTGTTTGGAGAGGGGAGAGAGGAGATAATGACGGGAAATACCCCCGAAATTTTTGCGGGCGGTTCGCGCATAGTGAAATTTTTCGTAAGCGTAACCATTCCTGCAGTGCCCGGGGTTGATTCGCGGTGGGGCGCTTTCGGGCCGTTTTTCATAATTCTGCTTGCTTTGGCTGTTGTGACGATTGGTAGCCGATGGCGAGAACTGCGCGGCCTAATTGCGTATATTGCAGTGTGCTGTCTGGCAAGTTGTTTCTTTTTCGAGCAATCATGGTGGGGGCGCTATGTGTGCCAGGCTTGGTTTTTGGTACCGTTGGCAATGTATGCTGCCGTGGCTGGTCGCCCAATGAACCGAGTATTCTGGATTATGGCGGCAACGTCTGCCATAACGATTGCGATATGTGCTTGCTCAACGATTTATTCTTCAGTCAGAAGGACTCTTTATCGCAACGCTGTATGCGCTGTGCTTGAAGGAGAAAGGGTGGCTACGGTGAACCTGAATCCGGCCTTCAAACGGCAGATGGCGGAGCGGGGAGTCATGGCCGTGGAAACGGGTTCTGTTACCTTGGGGAGTACGGCATTCTATTATTATGGTCACGATGGCGATGATAAGCCGATGTTGTGTCTGTCGCCACGGCAATATGAGGCCGTAAAGTCAGCAATAAGGAGATTGCCTTTCGGTTATAATGAGATTCTGAACAACAATTTAAAATAGTGTGGGATATGCCGGGTAAAAGAATTATTGCCGTTTTTGATTTTGACGGGACGCTGGTGAGGGGCGATTCGTTTATTGAGTTTGCGCGGTTCGCTGTAAAGCCGTGGCGGCTTGTCGTGGCTGTGTTGCGCGTGTCGCCGAGCCTCATTCGCTGGAAGCTCGGAAGACTGTCGGGGTCAGTGGCCAAAGAGCGGCTTTTCAGTGCGCTTTTCCGTGGATGCAGGCTTAAATGGTTCAATATGCGCGGAGAGGAATTTGCTGGATGGATCGATGCTCACGTTTGTCCTCCTGTCCTGCGACGGCTGGAGGAATGCAATCACCGGGGTTATACCACTTGTATTGTCTCGGCAAGTCTGACCAATTGGATTGCGCCGTGGGCCAAGAAACATGGCGTGGTTCAGGTAATAGCTACTGAACCTGCGGCAAATTGCGGGCGCCTTACCGGGCGTTTTTCAACAAAGAATTGTATTGGGAAAGAGAAAGTGGAACGTCTGAAAGCTATTTTCCCCAATCGCGGAGAATATATTCTTGAGGTTTGGGGTGATTCGGCGGGTGACAATGAGTTGATGGCTTATGCCGATTGTGCTTATAAAGTTGATTACAAATTAAATACAATAGAAAAGATATGAAAATCAAATGTTTGTTTTTAGGAGGTTTGCTTGCAGCGGGACTTGTGGCGCATGCAGTGACAGAACGTGAGATGGATTCACGCAATATTGAGTCGCCGGCCAGAATAATGGTTGCTTTGCCCGAAGCTTACGCTGTTGATGACGCCGTGGCTTATCCGGTTGCCTATCTTCTTAACGGTCATGGGGGCAATTATCAGTCATGGAGCGGCGTTGCAAATCTTGACAGTCTGGCCACGGTGTATAATATGATAATCGTTTGCCCTGACGGGCGTAATTCATGGTACTGGGATTCGCCAACCGAGCCTAAGATGCAGATGGAGAGTTACATAATTGATGAACTCATTCCTTGGGTCGATGCAAATTACAGGACTATTGCAAAGCCGCAGGGGCGCGCTATCACCGGTTTCAGCATGGGGGGTCACGGCGGTCTCTGGCTGGGGTTGCGTCATCCGGATGTTTTCGGGAATGCTGGAGCAACGTCGGGTGGCGTTGACATCCGGCCGTTCCCCACACGATGGAACATGGCCGACAGGCTCGGCAAAATGGAGGAAAATCCTTCGCGCTGGGATGAGCACACGGTAATGACGCTCATGGAGAATGTGAAGCCGGGACAGTGCAATATAATTTTTGATTGCGGCACAGATGACTTTTTCTATGAAGTCAACTGCAAGCTTGACAGCCTGATGAACAAGCGTGGAATATACCACACATTCATCACTAAACCGGGCGCACACACTCGTGAATACTGGCACAATTCCATAAACCGCCAGCTGGAGTACTTTTACAGGAATTTCTACAATCTGCCCTGAATCAGATTAGGTGGGTGAGATTTTCCCTACGCTTTTTCCGTCCGTTGATGCGCACTGACAATGTGCGCAGCGGACGGCACCAGGCGAGCCAAGGTACGGTCCAGAAGAGCGGGCGTGAGCCTAAAGCAACTGATGTGCGTTTCCACTGAGCCATGCTGATGAAGCAGAAAACAAGGGAAAGCACGAATGAAATAATAGCGGGAATCAGGCTTGGCAAAGCTACGAGAGAGGCAGCTATGCCGCAGGCAGCCCACACCCACCAAAGAATTGAGCAGAGGGCCTGCGACAGATAGGAGCGGCGGGGAAGATAGGATGCTGTGAAATTGCGGCGCATACGCTCAACGGCGGCCATTTCATCGGGAGCGGTCTCGATTTGAATAACGCGTGCATCATCGGAAAGCTCTACGGCAGTGGTGCGTCCGGAGGCTATTTCGTTGATATATATGTCATCATCGCCGTTTCGCAGATGGAGTGTGCGAGAAAATCCTTTATGATCAAAGAAGAGCTGGCGGCGATAGGCGAGGTTACAGGCTGTTCCGCGCAGAGGCTTATGGCAGATGGCGGTAGAGAGCCAGCGCACGGACTCGCAGACGTTGTCCCAGGCGAATCGGCGTGCCAAAGGTTTGGAGTCCTCGGCCTCACGCAGTTCGGCATAGCCGAGGACCACATCGTTTCCCTCTATAAAATGACGCATCATGCGGCGCATCCATGTGGGGGAGCTGATGCGGCAGTTGCCCTCGGTGAAAAGCAGCGTTTCATAGCGGGCCGCTTTTATGCCGAGCGTAAGGCTGAGCTTGCGGCGGCTGAGCGAGCGCGAACGTTCGGGGGCGAAAGTCATGTAGAGATTGTGGTAATGCAGCTCCAATTCCGACACAATGTTTTCAGTGTTGTCATCGGTCTCATCGTTGACCACTATAACTTCCATTGCCGACGGATAGTCCTGCTCGAGAATCTGCGGAAGAAGAGTGCGCAGATTTGCGGCGGCTGCCTGAGCATAGACCACCACTGAAACAGCGGGATATCCCTCAGAAGGAAACTGAGCCTCATTGTCGAGATTTATCTTGTTGCGCACACGGTGCAGTTTGGGCCACATAATGCAGCCAATCATAATCATCGAAAGCAACATGGCACCCAAGAGACACCACACTGACAAAGGCAAATCTATAGAATAATAAACAGGTTCAATCATAATCAACGGCAAAGTTACAAAATTCCCATGAAAAAATGGGACTATGCCTGTGCAATATTTATTTACATTCAAGCGTTAAAATATAGATTTGTAGTGTGGTTTAGGTTACTATTGTACGCTTGAATTTCATGCTATGATCAATCGATTAGTGTAATTCATTAAATATCTGATGGACCAGCAAAAAGGTTACAGTTTGAAAAAGAAATTCGCAAAGGATTTCGGAATCTATGCCATAGGTAACATAGGTTCCAAGCTGGTGACATTTATGCTTGTTCCTCTCTACACATATTTCATTACAAATCCGGCTGATTTCGGATATTATGATATATGCATGACAATTGCCTTCTGTCTTGTGCCTGTTGTGTCGTTGCAATTCACGGAGGGTAGTTTCAGATTCCTTATAAACGAAAAATCGGCCCAGAGCAGGAGTGCGGTTATCACTTATGTGTGGGTTACTTTAATAAGGAATTCGGTTATTTTGCTTTTGCTGGGGATAGTGATTGATTGCATTGTCGACATCCGTTTTTTGTCATATATAGTGCTATTTGGCATTTCGCAGACTTTTTTTGATGTACATCTGCAAATTGCCAGGGGATTGAAACGCACTGATGTGTTTGTTCAAGCGAGTATGATGAACGCTTTTTCCATTGCAGTATTCAGCGTGTTGACGGTGGTGATTTTACGCATGGGGATTGAAGGGATTCTTATATCAAATATTTGTGCGCGATTTCTGTCACTTGCCTTCATGACAGTTAGGCTTGAACTGTTTAAAAAGTACCTGAGCATGAAGAGCCTGAATAAAACAGTTAAAACCGACCTACTTAAGTATAGCATTCCGTTGCTGCCGATGGCTATGGCGTGGTGGGTGCTTAACAGCAATAATTTGTTTTTTATCAAGCATTTCCTCGGACTGGAAGAGAACGGTATCTATGCAGTATTGGCAAAATTCACCAGCATTCTTTATGTGCTGGCAAATATATTTTACCAGACATGGCAGCAAAACGCACTTGAAAACTACCATTCGGAAAACCGCGACCAGTTCTTTACGAACGTGTTCAACAGCTATGTGTACATTCTTTGCGTTCTTGCGGCACTGTTCCCGTTTGCCGTTAGGCTCAATTATTTTTGGCTTGTAAGTCCGGAATATGAGAGCAGCGCACAGTATTTGTTCATTAATTCGATAGTTATAGTTTCCTTTGCACTGGCGGCTTTCTTTGAGTTGGGCTATCAATGCGCCAAGAAAACCCGCAGATTGTTACCGAGTATTTTTCTTGCAGCTATAATCAATATGGCATTAAACTATTTCCTGGTGCGTCATATTGGTTTGTACGGGATTATTTTCAGCAGCATCATAACATTCCAGACACTGTTCATATATCGCTGGATTGACACTAAAAAATATATGAAGGTCAGGTTCAATACCGACAACCTTCCGGCCATTGTTATTCTCGTGGTATCAGGTTTCCTTTACAGCGGTAATTCTGGAGTGGCCTGGGATATTGGTTGTATCGCTTTAACATCAATTCTATTGATAATAGCTATGCCCAAAATGATTAGGCAAAACTTCTTGAAAATGTTGCCATGCAAAAGATACAGGCAATTGAAATGATTGGATTGTCGACATTGTATGGGCAATAAGCGATGAAAATATTTGATTTGTGAGATTAATTTTTTTAACTTTGTAAAATAATGATAAAATCAGTGCAAAAAGAGGAAGCGTTTTCTCAGTTAAATGATTTATTGTTATTTTCATGAATAGTAAAACATGCTAATTTTTTGAATGGAAAAATGAAAATTCTAAATATTGTAGTTGTTCTCGGTCTTGCCATAGCTTCGGTGTCATGCAGAAGCATGCCCAAACAGGATCTGGAGTACTTTCAGGATATTCGTAATTCAACTGAAGGAGTGCTTCCAACAGTTGCTCATACGAATACAATCGATAAGGAATCTGAACTCGTGATTACTGTAAAATCCGATGTCCCGGAGGCAACTCAGCAGTTTAATATGCCGTATGTCAATCCTACTGTTCCCGGAACAGTTCAGGCTAATGCACAGTCGCAGCTGCAGACATATAAAGTCGATAAAGATGGTAATATTGATTTTCCGGTGCTTGGAGAGTTGCATGTAAGCGGCATGACAACTTATGAGCTTAAGGATATGCTGACCAAAAGGATTTCGCAATATGTTAAGAATCCGATAGTCAACGTGACGCTGAGAAACTATAGAATAGTTGTTATGGGAGAGGTGAAAGCTCCTCAGACAATTTACACTTCGGCCGACAGATTCAGTGTGCTTGATGCATTGGCTGAGGCCGGAGATTTGACAGATTACGGACTTCGTGACAATATCCTTGTGCTCAGACGAGGCGAAGGAGATAATATAGAATACTTCAGGATTAATCTTCAGGATTCACACCTCACAACGTCTCCGGCCTTTTGGCTGAGAAATAATGACGTTGTGCTTGTGTCACCGAACAGGATAAAGGAGGATAATTCCAAATATAATCAAAACAACGCATATAAACTTTCTGTAATTTCCACGATTGTTGGAATGAGCACTGCTGTTATCTCCCTGATAATTGCGCTTGCTATTAAATAATTGAAGCGTTGACATGTTACGCGCAGACCGCATCTGTATCTGGATATTTATATTGGGACTTCTGTTCCTGATACCTGGCTATGTATTCGTGAAGTATATCGATGAGTTATGCGCAGTTGCTTTAGGTGTGATAGCGGTTCTTGATGCAATTGTCAATGGTAATTGGAAACGTTACAAGCTATTATGGATAATTATGGGCATAATGACTTTTTATGCCATTTATTCGGTGGCGTTTCTTTCGTTCAATACTCTGCCGTATATAATTGTCGATTGGATTATTGAACTGAAGCCATATATTCCATGGGTTGTTTTTTTCGCAGTCAGACCAACTTTAAAGGAGGGCGACAAGCAAATTATAAAATGGATTTGCATTTTTAACATTGTGCTGGCCTTTATTATAGCCTTGGGTGGATATTATGCTATCATCACTTTGATTGGCCATATAGCTGTTGTAGGACAAGTAATCTTTGTTTGTACACTGCTTTATGCATATTGCTCAATTGAGGAATCAGGTGGTTTTTCTAAGCAAAATCTTATTGAGATACTGGCGTTTCTTACATTAGGCTTAGTATGCACGCGCTCAAAATATTATGTTGAATATATTTGTGCCATATTTTTCTTTGTATTTTATCGGCCGGGTGTTCTCCGAAAATTGAATCTGAAACACCTGATGGCTTTTATAGCGCTGGGGCTATTGATTGTATTTGTAAGCTGGAATAAGTTCAGCTACTATTATCTGACCGGCAACAGTGATACATTTGACCCGACAACAGTGCAGACTTTTGCGCGTCCTGTCCTTTTTGCAACCGGCGGCTTGATTCTCATTGACTTTTTCCCGTTTGGAAGCGGATTAGCTTCTTTTGCCACGTATGCTTCGGCAGCGAATTATTCCAATCTGTATTATCATTATGGTATAGATAAGGTTTATGGCCTATCGCCTCAAATGGGCGAATTTATCTGTGATGCTTTTTTGCCATCTTTAGCTCAGTTTGGTATTGTGGGATTGGTACTCTTTACATGGTTCTGGGTATATGTCTATCATTTTGTGCGTCCTCTCGCCAGGAATGCATTGATAGAATATAAATACGATATTGCTTTGGCTTCGTTGGTAATCATATATGTTTTGGTTGAATCGACATCCGGAAATTCTTTCACACAACCATCAGGATTGATAGCCATGTGTCTACTTGGCGTGATTTGCGGAAAGGCGGAAAATGTAACAGAAACAAAGAATCTTACAAACACAGATAAGAAAAAGCTGATAGAAAAAGAGTTACAATTAGAGAAAATTTAATATTTTTCGGCATGAGAAATAGTAATACCATAGATTTGCGCCGTTTCTGGCGAGTCGTAAAACGCATTAAGTGGCTTTATGTCGTTGCATCCATATTATGTGTTGGCGCGGCCGGTTTTTATGTGTCAAGGTCATTGAAAAAAGTTCCCATAATAGGCGAGATGTTAATAGGCGAAGAGTCAATGACCGATGGCGGAGCTGGTGCGCTTGCTGCCGCAAAAGGTGCCGGAGGAATGAGCCAGATGCTGAAAACTTTCTCTATTGGCGGATTCGGCGGCGCCGCTGTCAACAACGAGCTGATGGTTATAAGTTCTCACGATGTAATGCTTCGCACCGTTAAGAATTTGAGCCTGAACCGTTCATACGTAGGAAAGACGGCCAATGGGAAAAAGGCACTTTTGTGGCAAGATACTCCAATAAAAATTGAAGCGCCTGCTGAATATTTTGATACTCTTTCGGTGGGTTTTACCGTGAAGGTTACGCTGAATGATAATGGCAAAGTGGATCTGAGAGCTTACGAAGGATTGCTAAGGAAAACGCTGTGTGAGGCTAAAGATGTGACTTTGCCAGCAATGCTTTCAACCCCCTACGGAAAACTTCAGGTGTTAAAAGGGGAGAGCTTTAAGAACACTCCTTATAAGCAGGTGACGGTGGGCGTTACCGGTAACAGTGCAGCTGCCACCCGTTTGTCGACAACCCTTACTATTGGAATAGCATCAAAACTCAGTGATGTGATTGACATTTCGCTGGATTATCCCAATCCTGAACTTGGAAAGGCCATTGTCAACGGGGTTATGGATGAGTATAATACCAAGCGACTTGACCGGGTGCATGAAACGGCTGTAAATTCCATAAAGTATTACGATGAACGCATTGCCCAGACTTTGAGTCAGCTTGAATCGGCCGAGAAACAGGTTGCAGATTATAAGCGGAGCACTTCAATGTCGGCAATTGAGGCTGAAGCCAAAATCATAGCAGAAATGACCACTGAGGGACAGGCGGAAGTTGTTGCGGCAAAACACACCATAGACTATTATCAGCAAGTGTTGAAAGCCCTGGAACAGAATCTGAATTCCGATATATTGATACCTCAACTTGCAACTGTGAGTGACACCACGATCAGCGCGTATAACAGCCTGGTTATGAAGCGCCGTGAAATCCGACGCTCGGCAACGGATGACAATGAGGCGCTGATGCTTATAAACCAAAACGTCTCCACTATGGGTGACCTCATTAAAGAAAGCGCCAGACAGCGGATTTCGAAAGCAAAGGCCGATCTTGACTTGAAGGCGAGCCTTACAGGAATGGCAAACAGACGTCTCGGTCAATATCCGGAGATGGAAATGGACTATACTGTTTTGGCAAGGAATCAGGAATTTCAAAATGCGCTGTATCTGTATTTGGTACAGGCTCGAGAAAACGCGGTGCTGAAACTGTATGCCGATACTGATCTGGGATACGTTTTCCAGCCGGCCTACGTGGCAAAAGCCGGGTTCCCGATTAAATCATTTCTATTGGTATTCGGCGCGTTGCTGTTTGCTTTGTTTGGCTGTACATTAGTGGCGCTGATTATTTTGGCTTTCTCGAAAAATGTGATTCAACCCTCTGACATTGCTTTCCTTGGCATAGAGCCGAGAACAATTGATGGAGTAAAGAATATGCGCGAGGCGGCTGACCACATGCGAACGCTTTTACTTGCCAAAAAGAACCCAAAGATTATATATTGCGCTGATTTCTCTGAAAATCAACAGGCTCAGGTCGCTCTACTGGATTCGTTCAGTGCCGCGGATATTCCAGTTGAGAGAGTGGCGTCGCAGAACAACTCTGAGCTCTTGTCTCCGGCTGTTTCGGATGCCATAAGGGGATTCGTGGAGTCAGGCAATTTTGTTTTTGCTCCATTGAAGGAACCGCAGAATGTTTTCATGCTTGAGAACAGTATAGATGAGGCTGATGCAGTTCTGTTGGCAATTGTCCCGCAGTCAATGAGAAGAGATGCACTTAAGCGTTACCTCAAGGGGCAAACGGTGGGTAAGACGTATGCATTTATTGTTGGCTCATGAAAATTATTATCCTGAACTTCATTCTCTCTACGCCAATTAACGGTAAAATCATATCGCGGGAAAGCAATTGCGATACGATGATTTACAATATGGCACGTGGTTTCTCTTCATTAGGCCATGAAGTCACGTTGCTTGCCTCGGAGGAATATAAACCGTTAAAGCCTGAAAAAAATGATTTTAAGGTTGTCTATTTCTCATCACGGTTTAAGCCGATTTTCAAGCCTACGCTTTTGCCATATCCAAAAGGGCTTGTCTCGTTTTTGAAAAAAGAGACAGCGGAAGTAGATATGGTGCTTGCAATTGAGACATTTTCGATACCTACACTTATAGCCTCGCTGATTTGTCCGAAGAAGATGCTGATTTGGCAGGAAGTCGGAGTGTATCAGCGCATGGCTTTTAAAATACCGGCTAAGTTATGGTGTCATGTAGTTGCGCGATTGACTATGAGCCGAATCCCTATTGTGGCCATGTCGCCCGGAGCAAGGAGTTTTGCCGAAAAATTCATGAGACGCGTGTCGCGGCAGACTGTTGCACATGGCGCGGATGAGAAGGTGTTCTATCCCTCACAGGAGCCGCCAGGCGATTACTTTATAGTGGTGTCCATGCTTGTGGCACGAAAAAGGATTGATTCAATTATCGGGATTTTTGCACGTTACGTGGAGAAATATGATAAGGCAACAGAAAATCTTGTTATTGTGGGGGAAGGCCCCGAGGAACGAAATCTCAAGGCGCTTGTCGCTGATTTGGGAGTATCAGGGCGAGTTGAATTCAAGGGATTCCTTTCGCATTCACGTATGAATGAGTATGAGCGCAGGGCGAAAGCTTTGGTCGTCAATACGGCATCAGACCTGAACATGGTCTCTGTCACGGAGGCGATTGCCAATGGAACTCCTGTGTTGATGAATACAGTGCCCACAACCTCTGCTTTTGTCTCTCAATATTGCTTGGGAATAGCCAAAAATGGATGGGATGAGGATGACATGAAAGCAATGTCAGACAATTATGATAATTATCATTCCAACTGTGTCAGTCAGCGTCAGAGATTCACTAACACGGGAGTGGCCGGCTTGTTGTGTTCGCTTTTTCACCAGAGTCATCCGGTAGGTTAAAGCATTTTGCGCAGATCCGATATTTGCGAAGTGATATTAGCATCAGCTTTGAGTCCGCGAAGCCTTCGCTTCGTTTGCTCGAATTTTAAAATGGAAATTGCATCTTTGATTGCCATTTCTTTCCGCCAGCCGAATTTTTCGCATAGATACAACTGTGAATCCAGGCCGGTGTTGTTCGATTTTTTGCTGAACGAGCGTTCATTAAGCGGATGAATGTATCCCAATGATGGCTCAAATGATATTTTAGCGCCGTTTCGCTGCAAACGTGTATGCAGGTCAATTTCCTCACCGTACAGGAATATATTCTCATCAAAGCAACCGATTTTAACCATGGCATCACGCCTGATAAAGAAACAGGCTCCGTGAACGCAAAATAATTTGGGAGTGAAATAATGGAGTGATTTGGCAAGCTTGTAAATGAGCACCGTACTATGATTTTTTACGAAGCTCCACATAAACTGCCGCAGACATTGCGTGATTTGTACGCAAATT
>ENA-ORCP01000805-ORCP01000805.1-human-gut-metagenome-genome-assembly--contig:-NODE-805-length-27978-cov-4.367693_pt1 | contig 27978 bp, 23 predicted proteins | sample MGYA00242990_ERZ507991 | MGnify/ENA primary metagenome ERZ507991 (study PRJEB26167, sample SAMN06115496) | human gut metagenome | host: Homo sapiens | place: China:Henan | collected 2015-05-07 | study... | reverse complement strand
TTGCATTATGGATATATATGAAATTAAAGGAAGTGATATTTCTCTAATGAGCTGATAACCAAAATCCTTTGACTTCACATATCCGCGGTCTCCAGTAATCTGGTCTTGAGCACATACAGTAAACTCTATTATTTCCGGCAAAGCCTGAATTAATTCCATTTTAGCCCGCCAAAGTTCGGGCATATTATTCTCAGCCCGATAATGCTGAGACGGATGTAAATACTCTGAATGCAAAGCATTCATATATGAAACTATGTCGCTTTTTAGTAAAAAGCATTTGGCCTGGAATCCCTCCGCGCCGAAAAAAGAGTACATTGTTTCCTTGGGCGCAATATATAGTTTTGCTTCACCATTTCCACTGCCACTTTTTGCACCGGATTTAACAAAGCAATCCGGTACAGTAATTGAAGAACTAAGCGTGTCGAGGATATTAAATTTTTGACCAGCTATTATCATAGATTCATTCTCCGTATTTTGTGATATCTAATTGTTTGAGTAATGCAATAAGCACATCAACCACAATACTATTTCCGGCCTGTTGATACATAGAGGTATCAGAGACTACGATTTTGAAAGAATCCTTGAAACCCATTAAGCGCAGACACTCTCTCGGAGTCAGTTTGCGTATCCTGCCTTTATGGGTGACATAGTTATCCACTCCGGCACGATGCATTTTATGCATGGATTGAAGAAGCGGACGCGCTATGTCTAAATCAGTTTCAACAGATGTTCCGAAATTCTTTGTCCCAGGCGAAAGAACATAGTTCCTTACTTTTTCTGAAAGATAATATTTTTCTTCAACGTCCTTTACATCAAAAATAAATTCATCCCATCCTTCTTCATAGGGTTCATTATCCATAACAGGGTGATAAACAAAATCACCATGCCAATTAAATTGTTGGTTCCTTTTTTGGCACAGAGCGACATCACCATTTATTTGAGTGTAGCATTTATTCCTATTTTTGGTAGATGTAACGAATTTAATACCTTTTTCACGAAGAAAATATTTTGTTTGTATATAATCTTCTAAAAAGTCATACATGCGATATTCCAATGGTATCGGAGTGGGGAACATAAAATTTGCATCATCCTTAAATCCTATACAAAATATGCGTTCTCTATGTTGAGGTATTCCATAGTCCTTGCTATTAAGGACTTTAAAATATATATGATAGCCGCAATAATCCTCAAATGTATGATGTATGACCTCCCAGGTATTTCCTTTGTCGTGACTTATTAAACCTTTTACATTTTCAAAAATAAAAACTTTAGGCTGACACTCTTTTACAATGCGCGCGAATTCGCGAAACAGGGTGCCTCGTGTGTCCTCGAATCCCTTTCGCTTACCTACCATTGAAAAAGCCTGACATGGCGCCCCACCAACAAAAAGGTCAACCTTGCCACGAAAAGGAGTGGCATCCAATGAATGCACATCCGAATGCCATTGGTTCTCAGCTATATTGTAATTAGCAAAATAAGATTTCTTACATTTCTCATCTATATCTCCTGCAAAAATAATCTCAAAATTAAGACCTAATCTTTGAAACGCATGTTCAATTGCGCCAATACCGCTGAATGTCGTTGCAAGGCGAATTTTCCGTTCAGGATGAGAAAATTCAAGATCCCTCCAATCACCAGGCTCTATTTCTTGAGGGAATATCTTATCGCTGATTATCGTTTGCGGTGCAATCATTATATCACTCAGATCATCAATTAATTATTATAGAACAATATGCCTTACATTGTGAATCCACGACATAGAGTCATCGTTTGCAAAGTTAATTAAAAAATTGACTTCGGACAACAGTTGCAAAGATAATACAGAGGCAAAGCGACTGCAGAACACATGTATGTTAATTTATGCTAACAGCAAGTTGAAACACCCGTGATTTGCAGGTGGTAAAGCTATTGGACAACAGTGAGTTGCGGAATAGTTTAATGCCGCGATGAAAGCATTATGATTATTTAAACATTTAGCTGTCAGTTGGTTAAAAAACGGTTAAACAACGAGGTCAAACTAAACTTTTGACTCCATTTGCTATCCAATGACCAAACAAAACGAAAAAACTGAATTATCAATTAAACTCTAACAAGAATTATAAAGATGAAAAAGAAAGTATTAGGTTTAGCACTCATCGCAATTTCAGCATTCACATTCTCTTCCGTAGCCCAAACACAGGCAAATGTAAAAAACGCTGCCACTGAGCAGTCCAAATGCGACAAAAAACAGTGTGACAAACAGATTTGCAATCCTTTCGAGGGGATGAATCTGAGCGACTCTCAGAAAGAACAGCTCAAGAAGCTCAATGAAACCCGTCGCGCTCAGCGCACCGAAAAGGCAAAGGCTCATAAAGAGCAGCAAAAGGCCGACCGCGCAAAACGCGCCGAGGCACGCAAAGCCGAAAAACGCGCCTACCTGCAGAATGTGAAGAGCATAATCGGCACCGAAAACTACGTTACTTACCTTGAGAACATGGTTATCAATGGCGACAGACATAAAGGTCACAAAGGCCACAAAGCTATGCGCGATGGCAAAAAAGGCAATTTCAAAGCCGACAACAAGAATGGGAAGAAAGGCTTCCGCATGGAAGGAAAAGGCCAGCGCAATGGCAGCAAGAAACAGAGCAATTCATAACTGATTGGTTTTAAATATACAATAAAATTTCTACACACAGAGGGCTGTTCCGACATTCCGGAGCAGCCCTCTGTTTAGTTTTATCAGTTAAGGGTTATTTGTTTTTTCGGATTGAGGGATTTGAGGACGCTCCGGCTTTTTTGCGGATATTAAGTTTCTTGATTGCGGGAACGTTTTTTGATTGAGTCGAGATGTCCCACGATGAGCCCTCGATTGTGCTGAAGTTGATTCGGGTAACGCTGCGATTGCCGTCCTGATCTTTGGCATATATGAGAACGGTGTACCACACATTATCTTCAACCTCGGCGTTATACGTTGTCTCGCCGAACTTGTTGATGTCAGAAGTGATGTCGGTTGCCGATGCACGCGATGCGATTTCCCAAAGTTCCCAGCCATCATTGAGCATGTCATCGACATTGAAGTCTGCCCTGATGCGCAGACAGGAAGCAACATGGCTATCGGAACAAGGACTGTAAGAATCTTTGATTTAATGTTCATGTGATTTAGCTTAAAAGTTTATTTGCGAATGCAGCGGATTGAATGACCGAAAGCATATTCATGAGGATCAGCATTGCTTACCACTGTGTTTTTGGCTGTGCCATTGACACGGAAAGTATCGAGGCCCTCTTTCTTAAGCCAGTTCACGGCTACTGACGAGCTCCAGAAATAAGCGTCGGCGTAAGGCGACGTGATGTCACTCCCGGTATATGAACCGGTTGCCACGGCTGAAAAGCCTGTGAGGTTATCGCCTGTCATTCCTTCGCCCCATGTGCCGGGTGCAGAGTCCTTGAAGTTTGCATTAAGCAGGCTACCTGCCGAGCGAAGCGCCACAAGCTGCTCGCGCGTGGGCACTTCCCAACCTTCGGGCGCTATCCCTTTTTCGTTTGTAACGGTGTAACCATTGTAAAGATAACCGGCAATCTGAAGCCAATCGTAATCAGTGCTTGCAAGATATGCGCCGGTGGTATTTGCCTTCCAGGCAGCTCCATCGCCCGAGGAGATGGATTCTATGCTTGTGCCGTCGCGGAAGCAAGTTGCACGGAGATTATCGGCCATCCAGTACTGCGTTCCGACCTTCACAATACGGTAGGTGTTGTTGTCGAATTCGCCGCGCTTGTCATTGATTACATCGGCAACAAGTGAGGCTTCGGCGGTTTCGCCGTCGTAGGATGCCATCACTTCGCCGTCGACAATATAGAACGCAGTGCAAGCTTCGCCTTCCTCACCTACAGTAGCTGTGTTGGTTTCAACATCCCACACCACGGCAGCTCCCGTGGATGAAAGACCCTTGCTCAGGTCGGCCTTGCCGTTTTCATCGCAGGGATATGCCACAATCATCTGTTTCTTCAGGGCCTTGACATATTCCAGATCAATTTCGGCTATCTGTTTGCCGTTATACATCACTTTTTGCACATAACTGGACTGGAATGAAGACGGGACTTTCACACTTACGGGCTGCGCGGCAGGTGTCTGGTCCGAGACAAAAGTGACCTGCTCTATTTCGGCAAGATTATACTGAAGCTGCTCGCCCGATTTAAGCTGAATATTAATTGAATATGTCTGGGCAAATGCCACTGAGGCCATCAAGAGCATCGAGGGCAGAAGAATTTTTTTCATTTCCGTTGATAATAATTTGATTAGCGAACAAATTTGATTGTTTTGTCATTGGCCTTGACAATGTAGATGCCGGCCGGCATTGCGTTGAAATCCACACTAACCGACTCGGTGCCGGCGTTCTGATTCACAGGAATGCCCTTGAGGTTATAAACCGACACACTGAGCAGTTTACCCTGAGGACCGGAAACCGTGAGCACTCCGCCCGAAACCTTGACTTCAATGTCATCGAGCCGTGTTGAAATTTCATCGGCCGCACTTGTCGACAGGTCAAAGGCTATGTTATCCACATCGGCCACGTTAAAGACTGAATTCCCATTGGCTGTGGCTACGGTCATTTCCGCTCCGTCAAATGTTATGCGGTTGATGTCGGCAATGTTGATTTTCGATACATTGCCGTCAAGAGCGGTAATCACAACCTTCTGCTGACCCAAGCCATCCACTGTAGTTGCCGCAACCACAGCCGCAGCAAAAGCAATTTGCAAAAGTTTACATTTCATACGTGTAAATTAAAAAAAATGAAAGCAAAAGTAAGGCTTACATTTTAAAAATGCAACACTAATTTAAAATATTTTTATGTTTTGTAACTCAAGGCGCCTCTCATTCACGTTCTAATACTTCGCATAAGAATGGTCTTGGATTGCACAAAGCATTTTTTTTGTGCAAAAAACTCGGCAACTTTATCAGCTTTTCCAAAAAAATAATTAATTTTGCAGCCTGACTCGTTGCGAACAGCACAATATGTAACGCGCACGAGCCAGATAGTTAAAATCTGTCACAATATTAACTATGAAGCTACTCCAAAAAAAGCTATCCACCTACACCGAACCCCAAAAAGCCAAAGAGGCAGGCGTATATCCCTATTTTCGCGCAATTTCCAGCGAACAAGATTCAGAAGTGTTGATGAACGGCAAGAAGGTGCTGATGTTCGGCTCCAACTGCTACTCCGGCCTGGTCAATGATCCTCGAATCCATGAGGCAGCCATAGAGGCCACGCGTAAATACGGCACAGGATGTGCCGGCTCACCATTTCTGAACGGAACACTCGACTTACACAAGAAACTCGAAGCCCGCATAGCAGAATATATGGGCAAAGAGGATGCCATGGTTTATTCCACGGGCTTTGGGGTGAATCTCGGCGTGGTATCGACACTCACCGGCCGCGAAGACTACATTTTGTGGGATGAACAGGACCACGCTTCTATTATTGAAGGGCGCCGACTCTCCTTCTCGCAGTCGCTCAAATACAAGCATAACGACATGGCTTCGCTTGAGAAACAGCTCCAGCGCTGCGAACCCGACAAAGTGAAACTCATCGTTACCGACGGAGTGTTCTCAATGGAAGGCGATGTTGCCGATGTCAGAAAAATTGTTGAGCTTGCCAAGAAGTACGATGCTACCGTGATGGTCGATGAGGCTCATGGCATAGGCGTGTTCGGCGAAGGTGGCCGGGGGGTTTGCTTCGAACAAGGCGTTGCCGACGACGTTGACCTCATCATGGGCACATTCTCCAAATCGCTCGCCTCACTCGGAGGGTTCATAGCCACAGACAAGACCACAACCAACTTCCTGCGTCACCACTCGCGCTCCTACATTTTCACCGCTTCAATCACCCCCGCCTCCACCGCGGCCGCACTCAAGGCTATTGACATCCTTGAAAAAGAGCCTGAACGCCAGCAGGCTCTCTGGGCGGTAACGAACCATGCCCTGAAGGGATTTCGCGAAATGGGGGTTGAGATTGGCAACACCTCCACCCCTATCATTCCGCTCTTCATCCGTGACAACATGAAGACCTTCGCCGTGACACGCGACCTTCTGGAAGAAGGCATCTTCGTGAACCCAGTGGTTTCGCCTGCAGTTGCGCCTCACGACACCCTTATCCGTTTCAGCCTCATGGCCACCCACACCAAAGAACAAGTGGACTACGCTCTGGAAAAGATTGAAAAAGTATTCAAGAAATACGGCATAATCTGACGATATTCCGCCCGACATTATAACTCGCAAGCCGACGCGAAATGTTTCCACGACGTTTCGCGTCGGTTCATCTTATAAGGGCATCCCCGCCTGCTGCAAAAAATGCAACGGTTTATTACCTACCGGATTATTTAAACATTCCATGCCGCCTCTACGGAATCTCCATAAAAGGCTTGTGCCGGCTTGCAGAGCCATAAAGATTGTCAACCACCTTAATGAGGCCATAAGGCAGAATTAGGGGGGGGGGTATTTATGCGCGGCGGTTCAGCCTCGTAAGATTCAAGCGAATATGCCCAATGGCTGATTCTCGATTTTACGTATTTTAAACCGAGATAATAAAATTTCTTTGTCATATTGTTTCGCAATTGAGTGCAATTTGCTAATTTCGCATCGTGATTCGCGGTTGCATCAAACTGCCGCATCACTCAAAATGTTACAATATCTCATACTAAATCGCTCAGCATAATCTATTATGGTCTACAAATTTCGTATCGTATCTGACGAAGTCGAAAATTTCCGTCGTGAAATTGAAATTGACGCCGACTCTACGTTTCTCGCTCTCCGCAATGCCATTTGCGATTCAGTGGGCTACGACAAGAATCAAATGAGTTCTTTTTTCATCTGCGATGACGGATGGGAAAAGGATGTGGAGATAACCCTCGAAGACATGGGCTCCGATTCATCGGAAGATGTCTACCTGATGGAAGATTCCATCATATCGGACTTTGTGGAAGATGAAGGACAGCGCCTGCTGTATGTTTTTGATTACATGACTGACCGCTGTTTTTTCATGGAACTCAAGGAAACCGAACCCGGGAAGAGCATGCTTGACCCTCTGTGCACAGTGGCACGCGGAAAAGCTCCGGCCCAGATCATGGACATAAATGAATACGAGGACAAAGTGGTGAAAACCGACCTTGCCGCCACGGATATGGACGCCGACTTCTACGGCTCAACGGATTACACCCCCGATGAATTCGACGCCGAAGGGTTTGATGAGATGACGTTTGACCAGTAAAAAGCATCATACTGCCCTTGGGACGCCTTCTTGCAATAGACTACGGTAGGCGGCGATGCGGAATCGCCGTTACTGATTCGTTGCGCATCGTGGCCACAGGCCTCGACACTGTAAGCACGTCCAAATTACTGGAATTCGTGAAAGATTACATTAAACGCGAGCAAGTCGATGCCATTATAGTGGGACTTCCGCGCGACACTCACGGCAACGATTCGGAATCCATGCGCTATATCAGGCCCGGCATTGCCCGCCTGCGTCACGAATTACCACAAATGCCTGTGGATTTTTTCGATGAGCGCTTCACTTCAACGATTGCCCACCGCGCAATGATTGACTCCGGCATGAAAAAAATGCAACGCCGCGACAAAGCGGCCGTAGACACCATGGCGGCTACAATCATTCTCAACGACTATCTGCAAAGCCGCCAATACAGCGAAAACAAATTATAACAGAAACACCATCAATCATATCTTTCATCATGAGCTTGCCAATTTATCTTTACGGACACCCGCTGCTACGACGCATAAGCACAGAAATCACGTCCGAGCGCGAAGGTCTCAAAGAACTTGTTGAAAAAATGTACGAAACAATGTACGAGAGCGAGGGCGTTGGGCTTGCCGCTCCACAGATTGGCCTTAACGAACGCATAGTAGTAATTGATGCCGACCCGATGGCTGAATCATTCCCGGACTGCGCCGGACGCAAGCTCACACTCATAAACCCCCGGATAGAAATTCTCGATGGCGACAAAGTGAGCCGCAACGAAGGCTGTCTCAGCCTTCCGGGACTCTCGGAAAGCGTTTCGCGCGTAGAGCACATTCGCCTGAGCTGGGTCGACGAAAACTTCGAGCCTCACACCGAAGAAATCTCCGGATTCCTGGCACGCATAGTCCAGCATGAATGCGACCATCTTGAAGGCAAGCTTTACATTGACCACATATCGCCCATACGCAAACAGCTCATACGCAACAAACTGCGCAACATAGCAGCCGCAAAAATCCGCTGTGACTACCCTGTGCGTTACGCGCCAAAACAGCGATAACCCTGTCATCACCTTTCCACTATTCATCCCCATTCATAACATCGACAAATGGCCGACGACAAAAAAATCATTTTTTCAATGGTAGGCGTTAGCAAAACCTACCCGCCTCAGAAACAAGTTCTTAAAAACATATACCTCTCTTTTTTCTACGGAGCCAAGATTGGCATCATAGGTCTTAACGGCTCCGGCAAATCCTCACTACTGAAAATCATAGCCGGAATTGACAAAGATTTTCAGGGCGAAGTGGTGTTTTCTCCGGGTTACACAGTGGGCTATCTCGAACAGGAGCCCAAACTTGACCCTGACAAGACGGTGATTGAGGTTGTGCGCGAAGGCGTGCAGCCCATAATGGATCTTCTCGCCGAGTTCGACCGAGTCAACGAAGCTTTCGGCGACCCCGACGTGCTCGATGACCCGGACAAAATGGACGCGCTCATTGCCCGTCAGGCCGAACTTCAGGACAAACTTGACGCCGCCGATGCATGGAATATCGACTCAAAACTCGAACGCGCAATGGACGCCCTCCAGTGCCCGCCCGACGATCAGAGCATAGCCACACTCTCGGGAGGCGAACGCCGCCGCGTGGCCCTATGCCGCCTGCTGCTGCAACAGCCCGATGTGCTGCTGCTCGATGAGCCTACCAACCACCTCGACGCCGAATCAATCGACTGGCTCGAACAGCATCTGCGCCAGTACCCCGGCACAGTCATTGCCATCACGCACGACCGCTACTTCCTCGACCACGTGGCCGGATGGATTCTCGAGCTTGACCGCGGCGAGGGCATTCCATGGAAAGGCAACTACTCCTCATGGCTCGAACAGAAAACCAAGCGCATGGCCCAGGAGGAGAAACAGGCAAGCAAGCGCCGCAAAACCCTCGAGCGCGAGCTTGAATGGGTGCGCATGGCTCCCAAAGCCCGTCAGGCAAAGGGAAAAGCGCGCCTCAACAGCTACGACCGCCTCCTTAACGAAGACCAGAAACAACGCGAAGAACGCCTCGAAATCTTCATTCCCAACGGCCCGCGCCTCGGCAACAAGGTTATCGAAGCCAACGGTCTCGCAAAAGCCTATGGCAAAAAACAACTCTTCAAGGACCTCAACTTCATGCTTCCGCCCAACGGCATCGTGGGCGTAATCGGCCCCAACGGCGCCGGAAAAACCACCTTGTTCCGCCTTATAATGGGGCAGGAAAAGCCCGATGCCGGCTCCTTTGATGTTGGCGAAACTGTGAAAGTGGCCTATGTTGACCAAACGCACCACGACCTGCTGCCCGAGAAATCGGTCTACGAAGTGATTTCCCAAGGCGTTGAAAGTTTCCGCATGGGCGGACGCGATGTGAACGCTCGAGCCTACCTCTCACGCTTCAATTTCACCGGCGCCGACCAGGAGAAGAAAATTGGAGTGCTCTCCGGCGGAGAGCGCAATCGCCTTCATCTTGCCATGGCTCTCAAAGAGGAAGGCAATGTTTTGCTGCTCGACGAACCCACCAACGATATTGACGTGAACACTCTGCGCGCCCTTGAAGAAGGCCTTGATGACTTTGCGGGATGCGCCGTTGTTGTGAGCCACGACCGCTGGTTCCTCGACCGCATCTGCACCCACATCCTCTCATTCGAAGGCGATGGCGAAGTGGTGTTCTACGAAGGTTCCTACTCTGACTACGAAGACTACAAGCGCGCCCGCAACGGAGGCAAAGAATTGCCTCGCCGACGCTACCGTAAACTCATGGAATAATCAATTTTGATTATATCTGCGCCAAAAAGTTCCTGAAAATACCTATTTTAAGGTATGGCGTGCGGAGAATTCTATTCGTAATTTTGCATCAGATAATTTTTACGAATGAACTTTACCACATAATAGATCACTGGTAGATCTTTTTTTGGAATTTTTTTGGTTTTGGCAATCAGCTTGCCGTCACACTAAAAAACAATAATGGCATCGACCGTGAGGTTCAGTGCCATTATTGTTTATGGAAACGGGAGCAAATCAGATGCCTGTGTAAGTGGAGGGCGAAAGTCGGTGAAGCTCGGTTTTCACTTCATCGCTCACATTGAGAGTATCGATAAACTCGGCTATGCTCTGTTCAGTAACTTTCGCATTTGTGCGGGTGAGCTGCTTTAACGTTTCGTAAGGATGCGGATAGCCTTCGCGGCGCAGAATCGTCTGGATGCCCTCGGCCACAACCATCCACATACGGTCAAGATCGGCCTTCAGCGCGTCCTCGTTAAGAATAAGTTTGTTAAGACCCTTCATGGTGCTTGCCACGGCAATCATCATGTGGCCAATGGGCACGCCAACATTGCGGAGCACGGTTGAATCCGTCAGGTCACGCTGCAGACGCGAAATCGGAAGCTTCTGCGCGAGATGTGCCAGCACAGCATTAGCAATTCCAAGATTACCCTCGCTGTTCTCAAAATCTATCGGATTGACCTTATGGGGCATAGCCGAAGAGCCAACCTCGCCGGCTTTGATGCGCTGCTTAAAATAATCCGTAGAGATATACATCCATATATCGCGGTCAAGATCAATCATTATGGTATTGATGCGGCGCAGCGCGTCAAAGAGAGCCGCCAGATTGTCATAATTTGAAATCTGAGTAGTGAACTCCTCGCGTTCAATTCCAAGTCCGTTTTTAAGGAAGCCGGCAGCAAAAGCTTTCCAGTCAATTCCGGGATAAGCCACGGAATGCGCGTTGAAATTGCCTGTTGCTCCACCGAATTTACCGCTTATTTTCACAGCTTTAAGCTGCGAAAGCTGCTCGCGCAGTCGGTAAACGAACACCATTATCTCCTTGCCCAGGCGAGTGGGCGATGCAGGCTGTCCGTGAGTGCGCGCAAGCATAGCCACGTTTTTCCAGTCCTCGGCCATACCTGCAAGCTTGGCTATCAGTTCCTCAAGATATGGAATGTAGACCTCGGCAAGCGCCTCCTTCACCGACATGGGCACCGAAGTGTTGTTGATGTCCTGCGAGGTGAGTCCGAAGTGAATGAATTCCTTGTAAGGTTCCAGTCCGAGTGAGTCAAAGCGCTCTTTAAGAAAGTACTCCACTGCTTTCACGTCATGATTCGTAACCGATTCAATCTCTTTGATGCGCTCGGCTTGAGCCGGAGTGAAATCCTTATAAATCTTCCGAAGTTCCTCGAACACTTTGCTGTCAACTCCCTTCAGCTGAGGCAAAGGAAGCTCACACAGGGCAATGAAATACTCCACTTCAACCCTCACGCGGTAACGTATCAGGGCATACTCTGAAAAATACTGGTCGAGCTTTTCGCATTTGCTGCGATAACGGCCGTCGACCGGTGAGATGGCGGTCAATGAACTTAACTGCATAACAGACAATAATTATATGATTTTAGAGTTAAAATTTTCATGAGGTTATCTCTCTGAACTGCAAAATTACTCAAATTTGGCCACACTTGAAACACACTCCACATCTAAACTCCAAAAATTGGCGCTTTAAGCTTATTTAACACCGTTTAACAACGCGAGCCAACCTATGAGCGGTGAAAATCACTAACTTTGCTTTGCTAAAAAAGACCGTCAAACTTTAGAACAAATTCTTAAATTCCAACCTTTGACACTTTGCTGCTTCCGAAGCCGGAGGACTTACGGAATGACATGAATTTTGTTAAACCACTTTGCATTTTTAATCAAAATTTTATTAATAACCAAATTTATTCACTAACCAAGTGCCATGAACGTATGAATTTAGATTTCATGAAACCTAAGTTTGTAGCATTATGCGCCGCAATAGCATGCGGCCCTATGCTATGCGCACAGAACAACCAAGTTCTCGTAGCCTCGGCCGCAGCTGCTCCGCAGAGCAATGCTGCCATCACTGTCAGCGGTGAAGTGCTTGACTCGTCAGGCGAGCCGCTTATCGGTGTAACAGTGGGCATCAAAGGTAAAGGCGGCGTTGCTGCCACTGACTTTGACGGCCGCTTTTCAGTTAAAGCCCATCAGGGCGACGTGCTCACCTTCAACTACATCGGTTACACTCCTACCGAAGTGAAGGTTACCGGCGCAGGCCCCATCACAGTAACCATGTCGGAAGACAGCAAGACTCTTGATGAAGTGGTGGTTACAGCCCTCGGTATCAAGCGCGAACAGAAATCTCTTTCCTACAATGTGCAGCAAGTCAAGGGCGACGCGCTCACAACCAACAAAGACGCTAACTTCGTGAACTCACTGGCAGGTAAGGTGGCCGGTGTGAACATCAACGCCTCTTCATCAGGTACCGGCGGTATCTCGAAAGTTGTTATGCGTGGTACCAAATCAATCATGCAGTCATCCAATGCCCTCTACGTTGTCGACGGTATGCCTATGCGCGGTGGCCGTTCGCAGGGCGATGCCGGCGCCTTCGGTTCATCAGGTGCTACCGAACCTATCGCCGATATCAACCCCGAGGACATTGAGTCAATGTCGGTGCTTACCGGTGCTGCCGCTGCCGCACTCTACGGTTCTGAGGCTGCCAACGGTGCCATCGTCATCACCACAAAGAAAGGTGCTGCCGGCAAAACCAAAATCACCGTGGGATCAAACCTCGAATGGAACAACGCATGGGTGCTCCCCCGCTTCCAGAACACTTACGGTGCTGGTCAGAACGGTGCCATGAACCCCTCTTCGTCCTACAGCTGGGGCGCTCGCATGACTCCTTATAATAACTCCGGCTATGACGTGGCCGACGATTACTTCAGCACAGGTTTCGTTGCCACCAACTCGGTGACTTTCTCAACCGGTACTGAAAAGAATCAGACCTACGCTTCAGCTGCCGCTGTCAATTCAACAGGTATCGTGCCCAACGACAAGTACAACCGTTACAACTTCAGCATCCGCAACACCTCTAACTTCCTTGACGACAAGATGACCCTTGACCTCAATGCAAGTTACATCTATCAGACCGACCGCAACATGGTCAATCAGGGTACTTACATGAACCCTATCGTGGGCGCCTACCTGTTCCCCCGCGGAAACGACTGGGATGAAGTGAAGATGTACGAGACCTACGATCCCGCAAACAAAATCAACGTACAGAACTGGAAATACGGTAACTACGGTATGACCGTGCAGAACCCCTACTGGGTCAACTACCGCAACGTCCGTGACAGCTACAAAGACCGCTACATGATGGGCGCACAGCTCTCTTACAAAGTGCTCCCCTACCTTACTCTCAGCGGCCGTGTACGCATTGACAACTCTTACACTCAGACAACCGACAAACGCTACGGCTCGACCAACGAAACTCTTTGCGGAAGTTCCTACGGACACTTCACCACAAGCCGCTACAAAGAGAAACAAATCTACGCCGACGTGCTCGCATCGTTCAACAAGGACCTTGGCGCCGACTTCAACCTCCAGGCCAACGTTGGTGCTTCAATCTCCGACATGCGCTTCGAAGGCCTCACTGCCGGCGGTGACATCTCCGACGGTAAAGGCACTCACGCAGGTCAGCCCATGGGTCTTCCCAACTTCTTCGTGCTCACCAACATCGCTCCTATAGGCCGCACTACCACTCAGGAAGGATGGCGCGAACAGACCCAGTCAGTCTATGCAAGCGCCGACCTCGGCTACCGCAACACCTACTACCTGACTCTTACCGGACGTAACGACTGGCCCTCTCAGCTCGCAGGTCCCGACTCCAAGAGCTCATCATTCTTCTACCCCTCGGTAGGTATCTCAGTTCTCATGAATCAGATGTTTGCCGATGCCGGTATCGAATTTAACCCTGAATACATCTCCTTCTGGAAGATTCGCGCATCTTGGGCATCTGTGGGTACCACATTCCCCCGCTTCTATGCCAACCCCACCTATCCCTGGACCAACGGCGCATGGTCAGTGCTCACACAGTATCCTATGAGCGACCTCAAGCCCGAGCGTACAAAATCTTGGGAAGTTGGTATGAACTTCCGCGTGTTCAAGGATTTCGCGTTCGACGCAACCTGGTATCTCGCCGACACCTACAACCAGACATTCAACCCCAACCTCGCTGTTGGTAAATATGCCCAGCTCTATGTTCAGGCCGGTAACGTCCGCAACTGGGGTATGGAATTTGCCCTCAACTTCGACCACACCTGGGGCAACTTCACCTGGGAATCAGGCCTCACCTACTCTTTCAACAAAAACAAAGTCCGCGAGCTCGCCCGCAACATCGTGAACCCCGTTACCGGCGAACGCTTCTCTATGGACCAGATCGAACCTAACACAGGCAACAACCTCGGCGCTACCCACTTCATTCTCCGTGAAGGCGGCACAATGGGCGACCTCTACTCTTCTGTCGACCTCGTTCGCGATGCCAACGGTCAGATCTATGTTGACGCAAACGGCAACGTTGCCCAGACCAAAATCGGCGACTCCAAGGACTATATCAAGCTCGGCTCCGTTCTTCCTAAAGGCAACCTTGCCTGGACCAACACTTTCCGCTGGAAAAACCTCTCGGCTTCAGCTATGTTCTCGGCCCGCCTCGGCGGTATCGTATTCTCCCGCACCCAGGCCATCCTTGACCGCTACGGTGTGTCTGAAGCTACAGGCGATGCCCGCGACTTCGGCTACGTGACCATCAACAACGGTGACCGCATGAATCCCGAACAGTGGTACTCAGCCATCTCCGACGGTGACATGGTTCCGCAGTACTACACTTATTCGGCAACCAACGTTCGCCTCCAGACAGCCTCTATCTCTTATCTCATCCCCCGCAAGCTGCTCGGCAACGTCTGCGACATCAAGGTTTCTCTCGTTGGCCGCAACCTCTGGATGATCTACAACAAGGCTCCGTTCGATCCCGAAGCTGTCGCTTCTGCCGGCAACTACTATCAGGGTATGGACAACTTCATGATGCCATCTCTGCGTAGCTACGGTTTCAATGTCAACTTTAACTTCTAACGCTAACATTGCAACACATAATGAAAAATATATTCTATAATCTCATAGCCGGCGGCGCCCTCCTCTTCACTGCTGCCGCTTGTACAGGTGACTATGAGAACATCAACAAGAACCCGTTCGAACCGGATGATCTCACCCCCGGCGACTACGCGCTCGCTTCGTCGATGTACAACATCTGCAACGGCGTCCGTTCAAACGATGTCAACCAATTCCAGCTCGTTGAGAGCCTAATGGGCTGCGTGCTCGGCGGTTACTTCTCCGACGGTAACGGCGGCTTCACCAACTCGTTTGCCCGCTGCAACCCCGCCAACAACTGGAGCCGCGTGCTCATGGAAGCCAACAGCACCTCTATCATCCCTACACTCTACACCAACTTCTCCATGATTGAAAGCAACGCCGAGGCTTCCGGCTCTACCGTGGCCCTCGACATAGCCAAAATCATCAAGGTTGCTACCATGAACCGTATCACCGACTCTTACGGTCCTATCCCCTACTCTAAGATCGGTTATGACGGAAGCATCCTCACACCCTACGACTCTCAGGAAGAGGTGTACAATCAGTTCTTCACTGACCTCAACGAAGCTATCGCCGACCTGAACATCAACGTAGGTTCTGCTCTCAACCCCATCATCGACGATATCTATCGCGGCGACCTCTCCAAGTGGATCAAATATGCCAACTCGCTCAAGCTCCGTCTGGCATTGCGTATCTCCTACGCCAACCCCACTCTTGCAAAACAGATGGCCGAAGAGGCTGTTAATCCTGCAAACGGTGGCGTTATCGAGGCTGTGGCCGACAACGCCGTTTACAATCACTACACCACCGGCGGCAACCCCATCCAGGCTTCGACCGTAGGTTATGGTAACGACTCCCGTCCTGCAGCCGACCTCATCTGCTACATGAACGGCTATAAGGACCCCCGCCGTGCCAAATATGTCACCACTTCAAATTGGAAAGGTGAAGACGGCGAATATCTCACCACCCCCGGCGGAGAGCCCCTTGAATATGTAGGCGTGCGCCGCGGCTGGAACACCTATGACCGCGACGGCTGGGCAATGAAGATGTCGGCTATCGGTGTCGGCAATCAGGATCCTATGATCTGGCTCACCGCTGCCGAGGTTGCATTCCTCCGCGCCGAAGGTGCTGCCGTATTCGGCTGGAACATGGGCGGCACTGCCGAACAGTTCTACAACGACGGTATCCGCCGCTCATTCGAGCAGTACGGTGTTGACGGCGCTGAAGATTATCTTGCCGACGCCACCTCAAAACCCGCCGAATTCTACGATCCTTCAGGTGCCAACCCTTGGAACGGAACCATTTCCAACATCACTATCAAATGGGATGAATCAGCCACCACCGAACAGAAGCAGGAACGTATCATTGTTCAGAAATGGATTGCCAACTGGACTCTCGGTATCGAATCATGGTGTGATGTTCGCCGCACCGGCTATCCCAAACTTATCCCCATCGCTTACAACGGTTCAAACGGCATCGTTGACACCAACAAGGGCCCGCAGCGCATTCCTTATCCTCAGGAAGAGTACACCCGTAACACTGCCAACATTCAGAATGCCGTGGCCAACTATCTTGGCGGTCCTGACAACATGGCTACCAAACTGTGGTGGGCTTGCAAACCCGGTCTCTAATTCTTAAGTCGATACACTTAAAAACAAAAGAAACCTTAAACATTTATGAAAAGTATTTCAAAATATATATCATCGGCTCTGATGATTGCAGCTATGGGTTGCGCGTTCACCTCTTGCGATGACTGGACCGAACCGGAACACATTGATCTGGGCTACGGCACAATCGACACTGCCAATCCCGCAGCCTACGAAAAGTATCTCGCAAACCTCCGCGAATACCGCACCCGTCCCCACAAACAGGTCTATGCCTGGTTTAACAATGCCGAAACAGCCTTTGGCTCTCAGGGCCACCGCGTAACAGCGCTCCCCGACTCAATTGACGTTATCGTTATCAACAATCCTGAAAAAGTCACCAATCAGATGATTCAGGAAATGTACGAAGTGCGCGTCAACAAAGGACAGCAGTTCAGTTACTGCGTGAGCTTCGATAACATCAAAGCTGATTACACGGCTCTCTGCGAAGAACTCGCGGCAAAGCGAATTGCCTATACCAATGAGAACGGCGAAGACGCGCCCATTCCTGCGGAGCTTCAGGATCCTGACATAGTGGATTTCACCGCAGAACAAGCCACGTCAAAACTTGCCCTGTTCAACAACATCGGATTTGATTGCATAATGGCAGCCTTTACAGGCAAAGCTACAAACCATATGACTCCGGCCGAACTTGCAGAATATAAGCGTCAGGCAAACGCATTCCTTAAGATTATACTTGACTGGAATGCACGTCACCCCGAGGTTAAGCTCGACATGTACTGCACGCCCCAGTACACAGCTACCGACGTACTTGACAAAGCTCGCTACGTTTTCTTCTCCGACAGCAGAAAAGCCACTAACGCTGATATGTTCAGCTACTATCTCAAAATGGCAGGGAACGCGGTTGCAGAAAGCCATAGCGCTTCAGGAGCTGATGCCAAACTCGGTGTATTCTCCAACGGACAGCTCGCTGTCAACGGCCTCGCTGATTGGACTGCAGCCCACGAAGTAGGCGCTGCCGGACTTTTGAATGCCGGTGACGACTACTTCCTGACAATAGGCCAATACACCAACATTCGCCAGTTCATCCAGACTGTCAATCCAAGTGCTAAATAACAACACGTTGAATTTTTTCAATCAATTGATTAAAACATCATGAAATTAAAATCATATATCCCGGCTTTAGCCATGCTCGCGGCTGTTTCTTTCACCGCCTGTCAGGATGATCTGGAAGATGTTGAAAACCACGTCTATGACACGGGCGCTCTTCAGCCTTCCACCGTGCTCATCGATGGCATGAACGAACAGCAGGCCGTTTCATTCAAGGTAAGCATGGCTCTTCCTATCCAGGAGGAAACCACTGTTACTTTTGCCCCCGATTTCTCGCTTGTAAAGAATTACAACGCTATTTATAATGTAGAGGCAATCGAACTCCCCGAAGCCAACTATGAGTTGACTCAGCCCACCGCCACATTCACCCGCGGCGCTATCGAATCAACCGACGTCACTGTTACCGTTAAGGACATCAACAGTCTTGACCGCAATAAAATCTATGTGCTCCCGCTCACAATTGTCAAATCGCCCGTTCCCGTGCTTCCGAGCCAGAACACCCGCTACATCGTGGTTCGCGGCGCAGCCCTCGTGAACGTGGCAGCCAACATGGTTGAGAACAATGCAAGCCTCGTTGACCCGAACAGTGCTACGGCGCTCAATGGTCTCAATGACATGACAGCACAGTGCATCATAAACGTTGATGCTTGGGGTGGTAGCGAGTCTAATATCCAGTCTATCATGGGTATTGAAGGCTCATGGCTTCTCCGCGTATCTGACTCCGGACTGCCCGCAAACCAGCTTCAGTTCGTTACTCCCAACGGTAACCTCACTGATGCTTCATGGCAGCTCAAGGACAAACAGTGGTTACGCCTCACATTCACTTGGAGCGCAGCCACCGGCGAAGCAACTCTCTATATTGACGGCGCCAAGAAGAACACCATGAGCAATGGCTGCCGTACAGGTGTTAGCTGGGGTTCAGCAGGTTTCTACATCGGAAAATCCTGGAGCGATAACCGCTGGCTCAACGGTGCAATCTGCGAAGTGCGAGTTTGGAACCGCATCCTCACCGATGCTGAAATCGCCGACCCGCTGCAAGCCTATGCTGTACCTGTAACTTCTAACGGCCTTGCTGCCTACTGGAAGTTCAATGAAGGTGCCGGCTCGCTTATCCGCGATTATGCCAACGGCAATAATCTCCAGTGTGCAGCTGAACCCAAATGGGTTGAGACTTCACTTCCCGAGGAATAATGCAGATATTCACCAGTAATTAACATCAATTACAGTGCTTTAACTCTTTCAGCTTGTGTTTGGCGCGATTTTTGCCGTTAAGTAACTACTGACACGCGCTCGCGCTATGAAAAAAGTGACAATGTAACCGACAGAGTCGCGCCAACACACAAAGCAGAAAATTTCGGAAAGCAGTTTCGTGTCAAACCTCCTGAACGCGGAGGTAAGAAAATCAAATAACACCAAACTAACATCTCTCTAACTCAAACCTTAATTATCAATGAAAAAAAGACTCATTTTCAAGTCCCTTATTATGGCCGCTGTTGCCGTAGCTGCAGTATCCTGCAACGATGACGACGCATACCTCGGTGGCGTTGACACCGGCCGCCTCGATGTGACAGACGGAAGCATTGTCTATGTCACTGACCATAACGGCAAGCGCTACAGCACAAATGTAGAGCTCCACACCACCGCTACAAACAGCCTCTCAGCAAATCTGTCACAGGCATTGGGCGCCGATTGCAACGTTTCATTTGCCTACGACCCCGCTGCGGTAGAATCTTACAACGAGGCCAACGGAACAGACTACAAAGCGCTTCCCGCAACAATGTTCAGCTTTGCAAACAACGGAGCCGCAACTATTGCAGCAGGTGCCACAAAAGCATCCGTAAACTACACCATTACTTCCGATGGCTCACTTGACCCCAACGAAACCTATGCAGCCGTTGTAAAAATCAGCGTGAACGGAGCTCCGCTCTCTGCCGATAACGGCTCTCACCTCATTCTTGTCAAGGACTTCAGCTCAATGAAGGACTGCGCCAAGACTTACACCGATGATAACGGCAACGTTAAGCCCGGCATCAAGATTTTCTCTGTAATGGAGGTAAATGACACCAACCCCCTCAATAACCTTCGTTACACTCTGAAAAAATCAGGCAAATACATGGTTGACGCTCTTGTAATGTTCTCAGGTAACATCAACTACAATGCCGAAACCGGTCGAGTTTACTTCTACCCGAACGACAACATTCAGGCTATTCTTGACAATCGCGAAAAGTACCTCAAACCCCTCAAGGATCGTGGCATGAAAGTGATTATGGGCGTTATGTGTAACCATGACCGCGCTTGCATATCTAACCTCAATCCCGAAACCGCCCGTCTCTTTGCTCAGGAACTTAAAGCCGTGTGCGATGCCTATGATCTCGACGGTATTTTCTGGGACGATGAATATTGCTCGCCTATCACTCCCCCGCCCGCAGGCTTTGAAAACCGCAACGTAACAGCATGGTCACGTCTTGCCTATGAAGTTTGGAAACTGCAGCCCGAGCGTTGGAACGTTGCTTATGGTTATTCAATGACAGGCTCTGCTGTAGCCATTGACGGTGTGCAGCCAGGCACATTCATCAGCTACTGTCTGCCTGACTATAGCTCTTCCTACACTTCAAGCTGGCTTAGCAGTTATCCCGGCATGAGTATCTCTCAATTGGGCGGTTGCTCAATGGAATTCGCTCAGGGACGCTGGTACGCTTCTGAATCAACACTTCGCAGTATGCGTAATGAAGGCTTCGGAGCAATGATGGTATTCGCAATGGATCCCTTCCGCACGAATGCGAGCGGCCAGGAAGAAGCTATGGGCAAACTCGCCAAAGCATTCTATGATGATGAAGTAGTTGTAGATCCTACTACCTATCCCAAAGACTGGAAATAACGGAATGTCTCACCCCTTCTAATTACATCACTTTTAAACAATGAAACTTCATTATTATTTGATGAGCATGGCCCTTATGGCCACAGCATCGGTGAGCTTCACCGCCTGCGATGATGATGATCCTGTTGATGAGCCGGTCTATGTTATCGGGTCCGACAAAGATAACAGTTCAATCCAGTTCACCACTGATGAATGCCGTGTCAAAATAGGCGCCGACAACCGCGTGGCTATTCCTGTAGCTGAAACTACCGGGGCAATCAAAGCCTACTCACTTTCACCCGATGTGGTTGAAGTTGTAGATGTTGACGGCGTTCCAATGCTTGAAGGTCTCAAGAACGGCACCGGTTCAGTTATGGTTGCCGATGCCAACGACGTGTATAAGGCTCTTCATGTGAGCGTCTACACCACCGACAAAATGGAACTCAGCCATTCTGAATTTACATTCTCAACTCCTCTTGGCGCAAGCGCGTCAACCGATGAAGCTCATGTAACTCTCGGAAACGGCGGCTACACCATTGAGTCCAACAATCCGGCTGTAAAAGCTACTATCAATGCTGAAACTGGAGCAATTGTAATCACTGCAACGTCAAAATCTGATCCTTACACTGCTACACTTACTGTATCTGACGCTTCTGGCCTTTCCGCTGAGATTAAAGTTACAGTAACCGCTTCATTTGATCCGTTCACCCCCGCGCAACTTCAGGAGATTATGGCTAAGAATGAGTCTGCTGTATGGGCCGATTGTAAAGATCCCTCTGACGGCAACGAGCCTTACTACTATGACTGGAGAGACTGGGGTTACGGTTCTTGGATTAATAATAGCGAGAACGGCACAAACACCCTCGGTTGGTGGTGCATAAGCGGTTCAAGTGACTTAGGCGGTATCAAGATTGAATATCCTTCAAATGCCACTGTAGATACTGAAGTTAACGGTACACTCTACTTCCAGTATAGCAACATTATGTGGTACAGTTGCTACAAATACGAAGGTAAAGCAAAAGTTCTTGTTGACAATGCTGATAAGACTGTCGTTATTTGCTGGCAGGTTGACAAAGCCAATAGCCGCATAAATCGTGGGTACGTAGTTATGATGAAGAAATAACTGACTCTCAAATTCCCTTCATATCAAGAGGCTGCACATCCCGTGCAGCCTCTTTTTTCTTCGCTCCATCAATACGGCATAGTATTCAATGCCGTCGCGCCCTTGTTTTTGTATCCTGCCGAGACGCCCAACTCCGAAACAAATCACAGTTATCATTTCAGCAATCAACAAATAATCAATATATTTGCACATGGAACAGAAGAAAGAACTGATATATTTATATAACCACGCCGCAGAGGTTATAAAATCCGCCATTTTACAAGGACAATACAAAGCCCTCAATGGGGTAAATCGCATTCAACTTGTCACTTATTATTGGATTGGTAAATATGTTTCTAAAAACACCCGAAAGGGGTACTGGGGCACCGGCGCTTTAGACCGAATTAGCGAGCGAATATCTAAATTGTTGCCAGGATTACGTGGCTACTCCTCGGAAAATCTAAAAAAAATGCGTCAGTTTTATGAGGCTTGGAGCATCTTTGACAATAAGTTGGATAATACGGACCAAAATACACCCCGGAGCAATTCGGTAATTGCGATTACCGAATTGAACAGCACTGATGATCAGATAGATATATTTCGGGAATTGCGAATACCGGATTTGACTGATTTTCCTGTCGATGATTTTTTCAAAGTGCCGTTTACACATCATATCCAAATTTTCAGCGGTGTAAAAGATATTTCGGCTCGATATTACTATATCCGCAAGTGCGTAGAAGAAAACCTTACAGTTAGTGCACTAAAAAAATCAATCAGAAATGATGACTATGGCTCAAAGATAGAGCTACCAAACAATTTTGAACTAACCATGACTAATTGTAAATCAGCGCGCAAGGCGGTGATGGCATTTAAAGATTCCTATGTCCTTGATTTCATAAACACGGAAGAAATTGGAGAGCGTGATCTGCAAGATATTGATGAACGAGTAGTTGAACAGCAGGTAATCCACAATATAAAGAAATTCATAATGACATTCGGAAAGGATTTTGCGTTCGTTGGCAATCAATATCATTTGGAGATATATTCCGAAGACTTCTTCCCGGATCTGTTGTTTTTCAACAGAGAGCTGAATGCTTTGGTGGTGGTCGAACTCAAAACAGGGAAATTCAAATCAGGTTACCTTGGACAGCTTATGACATATCTACGAATCCTTGATGATAAGGTGAAAAAGCCACATGAAAATCCATCAATCGGAATTATACTCTGCAAAGAAGCTAACAGAAGCTTTGTAGAATATATCATGCAGGATTATAACAAACCTATGGGAGTAGCCACTTATACGACATCAAAGGAAATGCCGAAGAACTTGAAAGAGGCGCTTCCTGATATGGATGAATTAAAGAAATTGCTTTGAGGGTACACGACGCAGCATGTTTTAATCAAAGCAAAACTATTTTCCACTTTGCCGTAAAAATGCTCTATAGACCTCTCGCTGGCTTACCGCCAGCGGCGATAGGCATAGCCAAGCATATCGAAAGCCGCACGGTCAAGCTCCTCGCGGAACTGTGGCGCGGCAATGGATATGAGCAGACGCGCACGGTCAATCATATTCTTTCCACGGAGATTCACGGCCCCATATTCGGTGACCACCCAATTGGTCTGGAAACGCGTGGTGACCACTCCGGCGCCCGACGTAAGCACCGGCTTTATCTTACTTGTGCCATGGGAGGTGGTGGAGAGCATGGCGATGAACGATTGCCCCCCTACACTGCGCGACGAGCCGTAGACAAAATCTTGCTGACCACCGACGCCCGAATAAATGCGAGTGCCTATTGAATCGGCGCACACTTGCCCCGACAGATCAATTTCAAGGCACGAATTAATAGCGGCCATATTATGATTTTGCGCAATCACAAAGGGGTCATTGACCCATGCGATATCGCGCATCAGTATCGACCGGTTGTGATCAACGAAATCGTAGAGACGCCGCGTGCCCAGCGCAAGAGAGGCTATGGACAGCCCTGTTCCTACCTGTTTGAGGGAATTGTCGACCACGCCACTCTCAATCAAATCGACCATTCCCTCGGTGAGTGCCTCGGTGTGAACACCCAAATGACGGTGATCGCCAAGCGAATGGAGCACGGCGTCGGGGATGGCGCCCACACCTATCTGCAGAACTGCACCATCGGGGAGAAGGTCGGCGATGGCCCGGCCTATACGTAGCTCATTGTCGGTTGGAGCCACGCTCTTTGTCTCGGCAAGAGGGTCATCGACAATCACCATGGCATCAAGCCGCGACGTATGGATTACGGAGTCGCCGTAGGTAAAGGGCATCTGCGGATTTATCTGCGCAATAATGACTTTGGCAACCTCGACGGCAGCCGGAGTAATGTCGGCCGATACTCCAAACGAAACGTAGCCCTGCTCATCGGGCAAGGAACAATTGATGAACGCCACATCGAGCCGTATAGTTCCATCGCGGAAAAGCTGCGGCACCTGCCCGAAAAAACGAGGCGTAGTAGTGGCATAACCCTGATTGACCCAACCCCTCACGGCGTTTGAAACAAAGAACGAATCAATCAAAAACGAATCTTTAAGGCTTGGATGACACAGTGGCGACACGCGGCGCCCCATGGCAAATGCGTTATAGAGAATCACATCGCGCAATTCATCGCCTCTGCGGGCGAGCGCCGCTATCAGAGCCTCGGGGATAGAACAGCTGCCCTGAACAAAGATATGGTCGCCGCTCTTAACCATTTTCACTGCCTCATCGGCGGTCATGTATTTGCCGGAGCATTCGGGCTTCGCATCAGCCTGCAGCTTGCTGCTCATTCCTTCGGGAATATGTGGGATCGTCATAAAAAAGTCAGAGTTAGTATCGGCAAATATATTGATTTTACCGTTATCTGACAAATTTGAGACACAAGAATGAGCCCCGTTCAGAACTTTTCACCATTTAAAGCGACATTTGACATCAGACTGTGGGGGACATGTCACCATCGGTTGCAGGAGCAAAGTCATCAACCTCCACGTTGTAGCCAATCGGGACAAACACAGGGTCGGGCTTATCCGGGTGAGGCGAATATCCGCCTGTGTGACTGCTGAAAGTAAAGGTGTAGACATAACGTTTGCCCGCCTCCCACTTAATTTCAACCGGAATTGCTATCTGGCCATCGCGAAGGGTGGCTGAGGTAGTCTTATTGGTTATCTTACAGTCAACCAGGAAATAAGCGCCGTTATAATCACTACCGGGTTCTTTCGGATTCCAGGCATTCACCGATTGCGGGATGAGCGTAAGCACTTTTGAGACATCATTGGAGGCGGCACATGTCAGGTTTGTTACTGTCGCTCCTACTTCTATGGCAGGCTCCAGAGCTACCGTGTAGGCTGCTATATCTGTCGTGGCAGTCCAACTCCCCTGCGCCTCTTCGCTGGCTGGAAAAGTGAAGGTTGCTTTTCCACCCACATGACCCACTGTTACGGACCGTACAACCACAGAGAGCGATGCATTGGAACACACTGCCTTGAACCCAACCTGAGCCAACGCATGATTGAAATTTATCGGCACATTAGGTTTGGCCACGGTGCATCCGTAAGCAACAGCATACAGCACATCCGTCTGTTCCGACGCATTGGGCTTCACTGTAAAATTGTTTAACTTCGGAGAACCGCCATTGAGACTAAAAGTGCCGCCATCATTTACCACCGCAAAGAAATCGAGCGATGATGCGGGCCAATACTTAGGACCCGAGCTGTCCTCCCAAGAATTATTGCCTTTACGCTCAATCGTATGGCCATCAATGAAAGCACTTGTCGCCCCAGGCGTCACGGCCCACACCTTGAAACTGGAAGGGAGATTGTTGGTACTGTAGGAATCGGCCGCACGACTTACATTTCCGGCAGTTACGCCATAGGTTATCGCAGCCGGAGGAGCCGAAGAAACCAAGCTGTCGTTGGAGCACGAAGTTAGGATTATTGCTGACGCACAAACAGTTGTAAAAATCTTTTTCATGACATAAGGCGTATAATGATTGGAATGCGAGGCGGGGAAAAGCTTTTCAAACGCCGACCACACTTTTCGCAAAGATATGCAATAAAAGCATCACAGGCAAACAGATGGCGAAAAAAAATTCCGCATTCAGTAAAAAATATCAAAAAAAATTGCACACCTCAGTCAAAACCGCTAACTTTGCAACGCAAAAGCCCAGGTGGCGGAATGGTAGACGCGCTCGTTTCAGGTGCGAGTGCTGCGAGGCGTGCAGGTTCGAGTCCTGTTCTGGGCACCCATAAATCCCGTAACTCATTAAAAATCAAGAGCTGCGGGATTTTTATTTTGTTTTTGTCTGCAAATTGTCTGCAAACTTGAAGTCAATAACCATTCGTCCCCATTATTTTTGAGAAATTTTTACTATGTTCGGCTGATTTTTGGCTGCCGCAGACAAAATCAAATGTTAAAAACACCGCTGCTCAAACATTAACATTAGTTAAATAGTTAATCTCGACGTTTGCTTCCACTACCCTTGTAGTAGCTCCCTTTCAATAAAAATAGTTTCACGACTTCCGATGGCTATCTGTTGACGAACCCTCGCTTGTAAAAAAGTGTTTCTTTATTATATCCCCTATCGGATGAATAGACATGACCTCCCATATTACGAAAACATACTCTGCGCAAGAATGTCGTTTATTGAACCATTCTGCACGGATTGGGACGCTGTGACTGTTAACCATCTTATTGAGCTGAAAAGATGTTTAATCGAAGAATGGCTCAATTTTCAGAGAGCCATAATCGAAGATATTCGATGTGGATTCTCCGCTACCTACTGTGTACGGTCAATCTATCAAACCCTAAAAAAATTCTCAAGGTGGTTCTTCAATCTTAAAGACACTATTGGTATGGCTCTTGGTCATACGGCAAATACCATGGTTGACAAAGCTTCCATTGCAAGGGAGATTGCAAATGTAATTGAAATCCTTTGGATTCCGTTCATTTGGGACAGATATGAAGAACTTAAAAAAGAAGCAGAAAGATTGCCGGAAACGCTTACCTCGGTTGAATATAGGCAATCACGGATGCTGGACCGTGAAGAAGAAACCAGGGATAAAGCATTACGCACCCTTTATAGTCTTATTGTCGGTTCCAGTATTGATGAGAAGCGTAGAAAATCGGATATAATGAGAGACACCCTCAACGGAATGAAAGGAAAGACGGTGGCCACATATATTCAAGCCGCCCTTGAACTTAATTGGTTATCTGATGTCCCTGAGTTTTCTATAATGAAGATGTTCTGGGGCGTAGAGGGTTCTCACGGGGCAATCAGCAAGATGTTCAGCACTGTTGGAGGGAGCCTTATCAAAGAAGAAAACTTACAGAACGCAGAAGCGGATTTACTCTTGAAATTATCTAAATAACAACATATTACAATCAAGTAAAATTTAGTAAAAGTAAAACTTCGGTAATTTTACCAAGTTTTACTTTTCTTTTCTATATGGGGGTATGGGCTGCCCTAATTTTGCGACATAAAAATTATAAATATAGTCGCAAATGAAAAAGAATCTATATGAACGAACAGTTGAGGAACTACGGATGAGCATTGAGAACATCTGGGAGATGATCCATGTCCAGCCAAAGGAGGAAATGCCTCCCATAGTAATTCCTGTGACGGTTGAGATGCTCAGCGAACTCACAGACCGTACTGTCATAAGGACACTTGATGCCATGTCCGAGATGCTGGCAAAATTTAGTGAAATACCGTCCCTCTCTCGTTCTTCAGCCGCCAAGCTGCTCAACAAGACACCTAAGACCTTGCGAGAGTGGGAAGATAAGGGAACTCTGGTACCTGTATATATAGAAGGTAGTCCATATTACCGGCTAAGCGATATAGAAAATCTAAATCTTAGGGGAGGGAAATGATATGGGCCGAAAAAGAACAAAACATACTGAACGGTTTGTTTTCTTAAGCGGAGGGCCAAAGTTTCAACCTGAAGCCGGCCACTTTCGTGAAGCAGTCAATATAACAACTCACTGTGCGACTTTCGTGGAAATCCACGAAAGACATGACGAGTATCCCACTGCAACGAGTTTGACGAATCCCAATTCAGACAAAACTACACTACGGTGCCCGCAAACTGAAAGTTCAAGAATAAGCGGCAGTGACATAATCAAACCG